>Ga0157358_1000040_pt1 | contig 46560 bp, 41 predicted proteins | sample AttcapACBM2_FD_111484 | JGI IMG/M metagenome (GOLD analysis project Ga0157358, IMG submission 111484) | Fungus gardens microbial communities from leaf cutter ant in Botucatu, State of São Paulo, Brazil - Atta capiguara ACBM2 | ecosystem: Host-associated > Fungi > Mycelium > Unclassified ... | reverse complement strand
TTTTTACTATCCCAGCAGCTCACGGCTGAGACAAGGATTTGATTGGATCAACAGCATTAATTTTTGAGCACTGCGCGAAGGTTTACTGCGCTTCGCTTCCCAGCTCTTAACCGAGGAAACACTAACGCCCATTGCCAGGGCAAACTCATCAACTTCCATGCCGGTAATTTCCCGTATGCGTTTTGGTTCGGGCATTAACACTTCACCCTTTAATGCGGGAGCGGCCTGGATAACTTCACGCGTAAGCACAATGTGCTCAAGGCTGGACAACAACTCACCCATTGGGTCTTTAACTTCCATAGAGCACTCCTCATAAAAATCACGAATGTGAACAACCAGAGGGAGGATCTGAGGCCCAGATCCCGAATGCTGGCGAACAACAGCCTGAGGAGCTCATCGAGACAGCGCAGGTTAACGCCAGGATTTTTAGTATGGGCGCAAACTCAAACTTTTGCGCTCAAATTTTTGACTATTTTTTAAACCTGAACGCCAAAAATCTTTACATCCCGACAGACGGCTTCAGGCTACGCCATACGGGGCCTGAGGTGGTAACGATTACAGGAAACTGGACAGAGAGTAAGCAGAACGGTAGTTATCAGAAAATTCCTAACACATGGATAACTTTGCTGCTGACAGAAAAAATAAAGCGGCGCGTCAGGGCAGATTAAGCGTAGCCGTCAGCGTGGCGGTTTTGCTCTTTGCCGCTGGCGTAGAACAGAGCGTTTCTGCGCCACATTCGGCCCGGTTAAGCGTTTGATTATTCACAATCTGGCAGAGTGAGTATTCCGCGCCGCTAAAAATTCTATTAATAACAATCCGACAGATGGATTATTCGGCGGCGCTAAAAATCCTGTTAATAACAATCTGGCCGATTAATTATTAAAAATGCCATTACTAACAATCCGGCAGATTGATTATTTGGCGCCTCTCCTTTACCGCTACAGAAAAAGCTATCTGGTCAATTTGCTATGCCCCGCCATTAATCTGCACGCCGGTGGCGCTTTATATCTGCCCACATCTGCACCAAAAAGCGGCATCTTATTGCCTGACGTTTCCCACCCGGCTGAACAGGTAAAATTTATAATATTTAAATTCAAACGCTTACGTAAATAACCGTGCCGCTCCGCCGTACCAATTCAATATTGGTTCGCTTTTTGCCTCTGTTATCTCCGTGGCTGGCCGTTCGATTACCGCTGCCGTCGCACTATTTCAGGGGCTGAAGAAGCGAACCAATCATGACTGATACAACAAATTCCACCAGTTCCCATTCCGCGCTGGAAAAGCTGCGCCAGCTGATCCAGCAGCAGGAAGCCCAACCGGCTAACCCGCTACCTACTGAACGGGAGCTGGCCGAACGGTTTTGCGTGGGCCGTCGTGAGATCCGCCGGGCGCTGGACGTGCTGGAAGAAGAAGGCCGCATCTGGCGCAAGCAGGGCAAAGGCACGTTTGTCGGCCCGGCCGCGCCGGTTCAGCCGCTGGCGCTGCACGATTTGCCGCAGCGCTCAAATCTGCTGGAAGTGATGGAGGCCCGTATTCAGCTGGAGCCGGGGCTGGCTCGTCTGGCCGCCCTGCGGGCCAGCGGCGAGCAGGTTGCGCTGATGCAGCGGCTGATGGAGAGGATGCAGAGCATCGCCCCGGACGACAGCGATCGGCACGAACTGTGGGACAGCGCGTTTCACCGGGCTATCGCCGAAGCCGCAGGCAACCGTCTGATGCTGGGGTTGTTCGACGCGGTCGACGCGGTTCGCCGGGATCCGGGCTGGCAACACCTGCGCGTGCTGGCGCGAACGACGGATCGGCTGCACAGCTACGACGACCATCATCAGCGCCTGGTGCAACATATCGCGGAGCGGCAGCCGCAGGAGGCCGCCGCGGCCATGCGTGAACATTTACTGGCGCTGCAACAGGCGCTCATCGAAGCGCTCAGCGGTGATAAAGAGGAGCTGCCATGAAGGCCACAACGCCGGTGCTGGCTCTGCGCCAGCTCAACGTTCGTTTTAAAGGCAGTCCCGTCAGCGTGCTGGACGATATTTCGCTTCAGGTCGAAGCTGGCGAAACGCTGGCGCTGGTCGGCGAATCCGGCTGCGGTAAAAGCATCACCTCGCTGGCGCTGATGGGCCTGCTGCCCGACAGCGCGGAGATCGTTCAGGGCGAAATCACTTTTCTCAATCGGCCGCTACAAACCCTGAACGCACGCGACTATGCCGATCTGCGCGGCAACGAGCTGGCGATGATTTTTCAGGAGCCGATGACCTCGCTCAATCCCGCTTTCACGCTGGGCGATCAGCTGAGCGAAGCCGTGATGCGTCATCATGCGGTAAACCGCCGTGAAGCGATGGCCGTAGCGCTGGCAATATTAGAAAAGGTGCAGATCCCGGCGGCGGAAATGCGGCTGAAAGCCTATCCACACCAGCTTTCCGGCGGGATGCGCCAGCGCGTGATGATCGCGATGGCGCTCATCAACCGGCCAAAGCTGTTGATTGCCGACGAGCCTACCACCGCGCTGGACGTTACCATCCAGGCGCAGATCCTGGCGCTGCTTAACAGCTTGCAGAAGGAAACCGGCACGGCGGTGCTGATGATTACGCATGACCTGGGCGTGGTTGCCGAAGTGGCGCAGCGCGTGGCGGTGATGTATGCCGGACAGGTGGTCGAAACCGGCGACGTCGCGGAAATTTTCCGCGATCCGCAGCATCCCTACACGATTGGCCTGATGGGTTCCATTCCCGGCGCCGCTACCCGCACCACTACGCTGGCCACCATTCCTGGCGCCGTGCCGCTGCCGGAACAGATGCCCCAGGGCTGCCGCTTCGCCACCCGCTGTCCGTTTGCCGAAAAACGCTGCCACCAGCATAAACCCGCCCTGCAAGCTATCGGCGTCCGCCATCAGGTCGCCTGTTTTCGCGCCCCGCTGGAAGAGCACGCGACGTCTGGAGAATGCGCATGACCTTACCCATCCTTGAATGTAGCGATTTAACAAAAACCTTTCCTGGCCCGACGCGGCTATTTAAGCGCAACCCCCACGTCACGGCTGTCGATCGCATTTCGTTGCAGGTGATGCCGGGCGAAACGCTGGCCATTGTCGGGGAATCAGGCAGTGGCAAATCGACGCTGGGTCGGCTGCTGCTGCGGCTGCTCGCCCCTTCTCAGGGGCAGGTTTTTTATCAGGGCGAAGAGATCACCAAAGCCAGCGGCGCACGTCTGAATCAGCTGCGTCGTGAACTACAGATTATTTTTCAGGATCCCTTCGCCTCGCTTAACCCGCGCATGACCGTGGAGCATATCGTCGGCGAACCCTTATGGCTGCACGAGTCGCTATCTGGCAGCCAACGGCAGGAAAAAGTCGCCGAACTGCTGCAAACGGTTGGCCTTCCCGCCGTCTGGGCACGGCGCTATCCGCATGAGTTTTCCGGCGGCCAGCGCCAGCGTATCGGTATTGCCCGCGCGCTGGCTTCCGGCCCGAAGCTGCTGCTGGGCGATGAGCCGGTTTCCGCGCTGGACGTGTCGGTACAGGCGCAGGTAGTGAATCTGCTGGAAAGCCTGAAGCAGCAGTTCGGCCTGACCATGATCGTGGTGGCGCACGGTCTGGGCGTGATCCGCCATATGAGCGATCGCGTCGCGGTGATGTATCTGGGGCAGATTGTAGAGCTGGCGACGGTAGAGGAAATTTTCGATGCGCCGCTGCATCCCTATACCCAGGCGCTGATCGCTTCGGCTCCCCGATTGCAGCCGGGTGCCGCTCGCCAAATTCCCGTTTTGCAGGGCGACTTGCCCAATCCCGCCGCGCCGCCAAAGGGCTGTCGTTTTCATACGCGCTGCCCTTACGTCAGCGACGAATGCCGCGTGCTGGAACCCATTCAGCAGGTCATTGCCGGTGGCCGCCAGGTGGCCTGCCACCGCTGGCAGGAGATCAATCGTGACCGCAGCGTGATTACCGTTACGCCGCCTTCAGACGCTTTTCTGCGCCGTCGCGCGCTATTCGATCGGGCGGTAAAACACCGCGCTTTAACCTCTTTGGGAGAGATAACGCCATGAATCTACGCCATACTTCACTCGCCGCCCTTAGTGGCCTGCTGCTGCTGGGCAGCTTACCGGCGCAGGCGGAAAGCACGCTGCGGATCGGCCTGGGCGCCGATCCGGATATGCTCGACCCGCACCTTGCCCGCACCTACTATGGCCGCTTTGTCTTTGCCGCGCTCTGCGATCGTCTGGTGGATATTGATGAAAAGCTACAGGTGGTACCGGGCCTCGCGACCGACTGGAAATGGAGCGAGGACGGCAAAACGTTAACCATGAACCTGCGCCAGGGCGTGACTTTTCAGGACGGCGAAAAGTTTGATGCTGCTGCGGTAAAATTTAATCTCGATCGTGCCATGACGCTGCCCGGCTCGCTGCGTAAAAGCGAGCTTTCTTCCGTTGAGTCGGTGGAGGTGGCTTCGCCTTCTCAGGTTATTCTGCATCTGAAAAATGCCGACGCGGCGCTGCTCAGCCAGCTGACCGATCGCGCTGGCACAATGCTGGCGCCGAAAGCCGCCGTAAAGCCTGATTTTGCCATGCATCCGGTCTGTTCCGGCCCTTATCAGTTTGCCAGCCGGGTGCAGCAGGATCGCATCGTCCTGAAACGCTTTGACCACTACTGGAATAAGTCGGCCTATCATTTTGATAAGGTGGTTTTTTTGCCCATTCCCGATGCCTCGGTGCGCCTGGCTAATCTGCGTTCCGGCGATCTCGATCTGACCGAAGGCATTGCCGCCAGCGATGTCAAAACCGTTACCGCCGACAGCCGCCTGAGCCTGGTCAAAGTCACCGGACTGGGCTATCAGGGCATCACGTTTAATATCGCTAACGGCAAAACCGCGCCGGACAGCCCGTTTGCAAAAGATGCCCGCGTGCGTGAGGCTTTTTCGCTGGCTATCGATCGCGACGCGCTGAATCAGGTGGCGTTTGAAGGCCAGTACACGCCGGCTAATCAGGCTTTCTCCCCCGTCAGCCCTTACCACGTTAAGCTGCCCGTTCCCGCGCGCGACGTGGAAAAAGCCAAAGCGCTGCTTGCCGCCGCCGGCGTGAAAACGCCGCTCAACGTAACGCTGCTGGTCACCAACAATCCCACCTCGCAGCAGGTAGGCCAGGTGATCCAGGCGATGGTCAGCGAGGCGGGCTTTAACGTGAACCTGCAAATGAGCGAGTTTGCTACCTTGCTGGATCGCCAGCAGCGCGGCGACTTTCAGCTCAGCCTTTCCGGCTGGTCAGGCCGTCCCGATCCTGACGGCAGCATCTTCGCGTTTATCAACAGCAAAGGCACCCTGAACGATGGCCGCTACGGCAATCCACAGGTGGATAGCTGGCTGACCGAAGCCCGCCAGACCAACGATATAGCCGCCCGTCAGGCGTTGTATAACAAGGTGGTGCAGCAGCTACAAAGCGATATGCCGATCGCTTACCTCTATTTTGAACCGCGTATTTTTGGCATGACCAAAAAACTCCAGGGCTTTAAGGCCTGGCCGGACGGGCTGGTGCGCCTGGCTGGCGTAACGATGACGCCGTAAGGCGCAGGAGCGACCATGCTGGAACTGATCTGTAAACGCGTGCTGCTGGCGATCCCGACGCTGTTTCTGGTGAGCATAATGGTCTTTTCGCTGCAAAAGCTGCTGCCGGGCGATCCGATCCTCGCGATGGCGGGCGAAGAGCGTGACCCGGCGGTAATTGCGCAGCTAAGAGAGCATTATCACCTGAACGATCCACTGCCTTCGCAGTACTTTTACTGGCTGGGCAACGCGCTGAAGGGCGATCTCGGCACTTCTATTCGTACTCAGGAACCGGTGACCGCGCTGATTAGCAGCAAGCTGCCGGTGACGCTGGAACTGTCGCTGCTGGCGATGCTAGTGGCGCTGCTGGTTGGCATCAGCATGGGCATCGTCGCGGCGGTGCGGAAAAACAGCTGGGTCGATCACGCCACCAATTTCGTGGCGCTTTCCGGTATCTCCGTGCCGCATTTCTGGCTGGGCATTCTGCTGATCCTGCTCTTTTCCGTGCATCTTCAGTGGCTGCCCGCTTCCGGCTACGTCAGCCTGAGCGAGAGCGTGTCGCAAAATGTGAAAACGCTGCTGCTGCCCGCGCTGGTGCTGGGAACGGGCCTGGCCGCGTCGCTGATGCGCCATACGCGCGCTTCGATGATTGCCGTGCTGAAGGCGGATTATATCCGCACCGCCAGAGCCAAAGGGCTGCTGCCGAAAAAGGTGATCCTGAAGCACGCTTTCCGCAACGCGCTGGTGCCGGTGATCACGCTGACAACGCTATTGTTTGGCGAACTGCTGGGCGGCGCGGTGCTGACCGAACAGGTTTTTACCCTGCCCGGCTTTGGCAAGATGATCGTCGATGCGGTGTTTAACCGCGATTACGCCGTGGTGCAGGGCGTGGTGCTGGTGGTGGCTATTGGCTTTCTGCTGCTGAACCTGCTGGCCGATGTGCTTTACGTGCTGATTAACCCGAAAATGCGAGGCTGACCATGAGTGAAGTTCTGACGGCTGGCGGCGCGGCGACCCTGCGCAAGCCCACTAATCGGGTGCTGAAAAAATTTCTCGGCAATAAAAGCGCGATGATCGGCGCGGTGATTGTGGCGCTGTTTGTGGCGATGGCGCTTCTCGCGCCCTGGCTGGCCCCTTTCGATCCGATCAAAGCCGATTTCCTGGCCGTGCGCAAAGCGCCTTCCGCTATGCACTGGCTCGGCACCGATGAACTGGGGCGCGATATTCTGTCGCGGATGATTTGGGGAGCGCGCACTTCGCTGCTGGCAGGCTGTATTTCCGTGGCGATCGCCATTCTGATCGGCGTCCCGCTGGGGCTGATTGCCGGTTACCGACAGGGCCTGTGGGACGGCGTGATTTCACGCTTTATCGAAGCGCTGCTGGCCTGTCCTTTCCTGATCCTGGCGATTGCGCTGGGCGCTTTTCTTGGCCCCAGCCTGGGTAATGCGATGATCGCTATCGGCCTGTCGGCCATGCCCATCTTCGCCCGCCTGACGCGTGGCCAGGTGATTGCTATCCGTAACGAAGAGTATATCGACGGCGCGCGCGCTATCGGCCTGCCCGATCGCTGGATCGTGCTGCGCTATGTGCTGCCCAACGTGCTGTCGCCGATCCTGGTGCAGGCCACGCTGGCCGTCGCTTCCGCCATTATTACCGAGGCGAGCCTGTCGTTTCTGGGCCTGGGCCAGCAGCCGCCCAATCCTTCCTGGGGCGCGATGCTCAACACCGCCAAAGGCTTTCTTGAACAGGCACCGTGGATGTCCATTTTTCCCGGCCTTGCCATTTTTTTGATTGTGCAGGGCTTTAATCTGCTGGGCGACGGACTGCGCGACGCGCTCGATCCGCGCAACGATTAACTTTAAGGAACCGCTATGAGTGGAATCAGTGATTTTAACGTGGGCTATCCGTCTTATCGCGTGCCGATGATGGGCCGCAACGCCGTCGCCGCCTCGCAGCCGCTGGCGGCACAGGCCGGGATCAAAATGCTCCAGCTTGGCGGTAATGCGGTGGACGCGGCGATTGCGACAGCTATCGCCCTGACCGTGGTGGAGCCGACCGGCAACGGCATTGGCAGCGATGCCTTCGCTATCGTCTGGGACGGCAACGAACTTCATGCGCTGAATGCTTCAGGCCGCGCGCCCGCCGCCTGGTCACGCGAAACCTTCGCCCATTTGCAGGCGATGCCGGAGATTGGCTGGGATTCGGTAACCGTGCCGGGCGCGGTGTCCGCCTGGGTTGAGCTGGCGGAGCGTTTCGGCACGCTGCCGCTAACCACGCTGGCCCAGCCGGCCATCGACTATGCGCGTAACGGCTTTCCGGTGTCGCCGCTGATAGGGCACCTGTGGGAACGCGGCTACCAGAAGCTGCGCGATCAGCCAGGCTTTAGCGCCTGCTTTGCGCCCGAAGGCCGTCCGCCGCGCGTCGGCGAGCTGTTCCGCAATCCTCGCCAGGCGGAAACCCTGGAGAAAATCGCCGCCACCAACGGCGAAGCTTTCTACCGCGGCGAGCTGGCGGAAAAAATCGCCGCTTTCGCCAAAGAGCACGGCGCGGCGCTGACGCTGGAGGATTTGCACAACCACCGCGCCGACTGGGTGACGATGCTTTCCCGCCCTTTTGCCGGCGGTTCGGTGCAGGAGCTGCCACCGAACGGTCAGGGCATCGCCACGCTGATGGCGTTGGGCATTCTGGAACAGTGGGATATTGAGCGTTACGAGCCGGATTCGGCGCAGTGGCTGCATCTCTCTATTGAAGCGATGAAGCTGGCGCTGGTGGATCTGGAACGTTATATCGCCGACGAAGAGCATATGGAGTTTCCTGCTGAACTGCTGCTGAGCGACGACTATCTGCGGGAACGCGCCGCGCTGATCGATCCCCATCAGGCCGGCGATTTTACCTTTGGCGCGCCGAAGCAGAGCGGAACGGTTTACCTTTCTACCGCCGATGCTAACGGCATGATGGTGTCGTTTATTCAGTCAAATTATATGGGCTTCGGCTCCGGTGTCGTGGTGCCCGATACCGGCATCAGCCTGCAAAATCGCGGCGCAGGCTTTGTGCTGGAGGAAACGCATCCCAACGTGGTGGCGGCCGGCAAGCGCGCTTTCCATACCATTATCCCCGCTTTCGCACTCGACGGCGACGGCCAGCCGCTGATGTCGTTTGGCGTAATGGGCGGCCCGATGCAGGCGCAGGGGCATTTACAAATGGCGCTGCGCATTATGCTGCATAAGCAGAATCCTCAGGCGGCCATTGACGCGCCGCGCTGGCGCGTGGTGGCGGGCCGGGAAGTGATTGTCGAACCGGCGTTAGATCGCAACGTCATTGCCGCCTTACGAGCGATGGGCCATCACATCGTGGTGGAAGATCCGCTGCAGACCTACAGCTTCGGCGGCGCGCAGGCGATAGTTCGCGATCCGCAGGGATTCTGGATAGCCGCCACCGAAAGCCGCAAGGACGGCCAGGCGCTGGTATTTTGAGGCTTATGCTCTGCCTTTGAGCAGCCACAGTTTCGGATTGCCCGTACTGCAACGGGCATGGCCGGCAGATGGGCAAGCAGCAGATCGGCGTACAGGCGGGATATATCAGTGCCAGAAATGATCCAGTCATCCTGGTGCCGGAACTGGCCGCCCTTTTTCGAAAAGCTGGTAGCTAAATGCGAAAAAGCAAAGGCCATGTAGATCACCTTTTTCAGAAAGCGGCCCGTTCATAATTCTGCTTTTCTCTTAAAATCTTTCGGGTGGCTATAATATGCCTCCCGAAGGTTTTCCAGCCCACAAAATACTATATTGCATAATAGATTCGGGTTAAAATTGCTCATAATGGATTTGCAAATAAAGGAAAGGTGCGATGGATAATGTGGATTTAAGCAAACTTAGCGAAAAGGAAAGGATTTACGTTGAACGTATGTCAGAAGGTGAGGGCTGGACAATACATGAAACCTTAAGGCGCCTGCTCAGAGTTTTTAAAGTTGTCTTACTCATGGTCTTTATTATTACAGCTATTGGTGTTGTTGAGTTTATCAGGTCTGATAATGGTAGCTTTTACTCTTACCTTTTTGTTTACTTTATTGTCCTTGTGGTTTTTTATTTTATGGCCCCCGTAAAATTGGGAGCCAAGATAATTTATTATAAGTTAATATAATTCTTAGCGTTGGTCGTAAATGCTTTTAAGAGTAATGCTATCTCCCAGCGCCTCCAAAGCTAATGAAGGCGCTCCAACAACTTTTACATTTCTGATAAAATCTGATGGCAGATAACGGTAAAGTCGCCAGGAATCTGGTTTAAGAATCATTCTTGCTAAACCATATCCTGAAAGAGATATGTCAGCCACACTATATTCTACACGGCCTGTAGTCGCGCTGAAACCGAGGAATTTGGCAGTTTTCACATAACCACTACGCAAGAATCCTTGTGTATCATTCTGATTAATTTTTATATTTTGAAAACTTTCGTATACATTATTTGCTCCATGCAAAACTATAGTTGCTCCTGCAATAACACCTATTACATTACCGGTGAGTAAAGAAGTCACCACTATACCTGCTCCGGCCACTATTTGTCCGGTCCCTATAATCACACCCACACCGTTAATAAAATACCCCCATGTTCCGAGAGTATTGGTCAGCTCTGCTGACACCACAACCCTGGCCTTTTTAATATTAAGAGAAAGGCTCTGCTCACTAATAAACGCTTTTTCCTGATGCAGATTATCCAGGAAGAACTTGCATTCTCGTTCACTACTGGCTCTGTTAATCGATTTCAGCTGTTCTTCTATAAAACTGCCCATTTCACGATTAAAATTTTCGCGCAATATCAGGCTTTTGATATGCCGTATTCCAGCCTGTCTGGCCATGTCTCTGAGCGCATCCGCCTTACCCATTGCCTGTATGCGGTAAACTTTTTTAAAGCGATTCTTATCCAGATAGTTATCCATAACGATTCCTTGTTATCAGTGCCAAAAATGTATACCACAGCGGTAATGTCAGGCACAAAGCTACGGCGCTTAACCAGAAGCTGAAAATTTGCTTCTGCATAAAACGGGTCTATTCCCGCTGGCAGGTAGGATTTCTGTGCCTATGCCGTTTACAAATTAGCGATTACAGGAAAGATCAACAAACCGGTATAGGAGGAATAACGCTGGCTGGGAGCGTTATATTTGGCATATGAAAGGCTATACAGGATCACAGGATTATTTTTTCGGGGCCCAGAAACGCCCGGCAGCTCGAGCAGAGAAAAGAGAGATACACAGGCTATGGATTTATTCGGATGCCGTAATCCAGGCCCAACATTGCTGGCGCGAACCCCACAAAATTTGTGAAAAAGGCAGCCCGTCCTCTTCATGAAGTCAGGCAAAATCAGGCTGGCCTTCCCGCATGTAAGAAGACATAAGCGACAAGGCTACACAACCTGTGGAAAAGCGACCGCACAGGCAGAAATCTGAGTGCTTTCCAACCGAAAATTAAATTTTCTTCACGTATAAGCAACCGATTTCCGTATCCTCGTCAGTCGAGTTGAACTATTCTTCAGAGGCGACACAGGTCGCCTTTTGCTTGTAGCATTTCTATTACAGGAGTTACTTCCGATGACGACAGGAACCATTCGCGGCTGGACGCGTCTGCTGGCGCCTTTTATGGCGCTGATGCTGGTGTTTCAGCTAACGGGTTGTGGCGATAAAGAAGCGGATCAGCGCAAAGCCTTTATCGATTTTCTGCAAAATACGGCGATGCGCAGCGGCGAACATCTGCCCGCCCTTAGTGAAGATCAGAAACAGCGTGTCGGTAATTACGCCAGCGACTACGCTATTGTTTATGGCTTCTCCCAGCAGGTTAACCGCGCGGTGGATAACGGTCTGAAGCCGGTAGTGGATGAATTGTCTGCTATCCGTGCGCCGCAGGACTACCTGACCCGTCGCGATTCTCTGCGTCAGGCCAGCGGTTCGCTGGAGGTGCTGGCACAACAGATCCAGACGGCGAAAACGCAGGCCGACAGCAGCAAAGCCGGGCTGAAACAGCCAGCGGAGCTGAAAACGGTGTATGACAACCTTTATAACAAGGTCGTCACGCAGCCAGCCGATACGCTGCTGCCGCTGCTGCCTGCATTACAGAAGCTAAGCCAGGACGCGGTGCAGACGGGCGATTTCCTGCAGCAGCAGAGTTCGCAGGTGACCTTTAACGGTCAGACCATACAGTTCCCGACCCAGCAACAGGCGACCCAGTACAACACGCTGATGAGCAATATTTCTGCCAATGCGCATGCGCTTGGTCAGGCGCAAATCGCGCTGCAGGGCCAGTAACATTTTGCTGCGGGCCGCTCGCTTTAAACGGCCCGCCTCTTCTTCCGCTCAACAGCCGTTATCTGTCACAGACAATTTTCGCTCAACAGCCCTTATCAGCCACAGACCATTTCGGCTCATCAGCCCTTCACAGCCACAGACAATTTTCGCTCAACAGCCCTTCTCAGTCACAGACAAGTTTCGCTCAACAGCCCTTTTCAGCCACAGACCATTTCGGCTCATCAAATCTTTTCAGCCACAGACAATATTAGCGGTTGCCCAGCCACTGTAAATAAATTGTGAACCACATCACGTATCAGGCATAAAGTCCCGAAAACAAAGTGTGATATCAATCACATAACACTCCCAGGCAAGCCCATTTAATAAACAGCATCAGCCTGTTTTTTGTCCTTTATGTGATCGGCTTCACGTAAAAACCCCCTGTTCGCCGCGCTATGTGGTGATAGAGATCACACTTTACCCGGTGGCTACGCAGCGCTGCGGACGCGTGCTAGAGTCCGCCTGCACAGGGCAACGTTTTAAACAAAAATCAGCGCGCTCTCTTGTCGGCGCGTACCAATAAGGGGTGTGCTTGTATGTCCTCATCAGATATCAAGATTAAAGTGCAGAACTTTGGTCGCTTTCTGAGCAATATGGTAATGCCAAACATCGGGGCCTTTATCGCCTGGGGTATTATCACGGCGCTGTTTATTCCAACCGGCTGGCTGCCAAACGAAACCATGGCCAAGCTGGTTGGCCCAATGATCACTTATCTGCTGCCGCTGCTGATTGGCTACACGGGCGGACGCCTGGTCGGCGGCGATCGCGGCGGCGTAGTAGGTGCCATCACCACCATGGGCGTGATCGTCGGCGCGGATATGCCAATGTTCCTCGGCTCCATGATTGCCGGGCCGCTGGGCGGCTGGGCGATCAAGAAGTTCGACCGCATCGTTGACGGCAAAATCAAAAGCGGCTTCGAGATGCTGGTCAACAACTTCTCTGCCGGTATTATCGGGATGCTGCTGGCGATCCTGGCCTTCCTGGCTATCGGCCCGCTGGTGCAAGGCCTGTCGCATATTCTCGCCGCTGGCGTGAATCTGATGGTGCAGAATAACCTGCTGCCGCTGACTTCCATCTTTGTTGAACCAGCGAAAATCCTGTTCCTGAACAATGCTATCAACCACGGCATCTTCTCGCCGCTGGGCATTCAGCAGGCCAGCGAAGCCGGCAAATCTATCTTCTTCCTGATTGAAGCTAACCCAGGCCCCGGCATGGGCGTGCTGATGGCCTATATGTTCTTCGGTCGCGGCAATGCTAAACAGTCCGCTGGCGGCGCGGCTATCATCCACTTCCTGGGCGGTATCCACGAAATCTACTTCCCTTATGTGCTGATGAACCCGCGCCTGATTATCGCCGTAATCCTGGGCGGCATGACCGGCGTCTTTACGCTGACGCTGCTGAACGGCGGCCTGGTTTCTCCGGCCTCTCCGGGTTCTATCCTGGCGGTGCTGGCGATGACGCCAAAAGGCGCGTACTTTGCGAACATTGCTGCGATCGTAGCGGCTTTTGCCGTCTCTTTCGTGGTTTCCGCTATCCTGCTGAAAACCAGCAAGGTGAAGGAAGAGGATGATATTGAAGCGGCAGCGCGTCGCGTCACTGAAATGAAGGCGCAGTCCAAGGGCCAGACCGTGTCCACCGCCACGGCCACCGATGCCATGAACGGCGACCTGAGCCACGTGCGTAAAATCATTGTTGCCTGCGATGCCGGTATGGGCTCCAGCGCCATGGGCGCAGGCGTGCTGCGTAAAAAGGTTAACGATGCCGGACTGAGCAATATTTCCGTGACCAATACCGCTATCAACAACCTGCCGGGCGATGTGGATCTGGTGATTACCCACCGCGATCTGACCGAGCGCGCGATACGTCAGGCACCGCACGCGCAGCATATCTCGCTGACCAACTTCCTGGACAGCGGCCTGTATACCGACCTGACTTCGCGTCTGGTGCAGGCAAACCGCAGCGAGGGCCACCGTGAAAAAGTGACCGCCGCGCTGAGCGACAGCTACGACGACGGCGAGCAGCATCTTTTCAAATTGGGCGCAGGCAACATCTTCCTCGGCAATCACGCTACCGATAAAGAGCAGGCGATCCGCTTTGCGGGCGAGCAGCTGGTGAAGGGCGGCTACGTGGAGCCGGAATATGTCGATGCGATGCTGGATCGCGAGAAGCTCACGCCAACCTATCTGGGCGAATCCATCGCCGTGCCGCACGGCACCATCGAAGCGAAAGATCGCGTGCTGAAAACGGGCATCGTGTTCTGCCAGTATCCGCAGGGCGTGCGCTTCGGCGAGGACGAAGAGGATATCGCTAAGCTGGTTATCGGCATCGCGGCCCGTAATAATGAGCATATTCAGGTGATTACCAGCCTGACCAACGCGCTGGATGACGACAGCGTCATCGCCCGCCTGGCGACGACCAATGACGTGCAGGAAGTGCTGGATCTGCTGTCAGGCAAGCCGTCAGCGTAAGCGCACCGGATATTACCCCAGGGCCGGGCATGCCCGGCTCTTTTTCGGGTCGGGCCTGTCCGGCCTTTCATTAATATGGGAAAAATTATGAAAGCTCTTCATTTTGGCGCCGGTAATATCGGTCGTGGTTTTATCGGCAAGCTGCTGGCGGACGCGGGCGTACAGCTCACTTTTGCCGACGTTAACCAGGTGGTGCTGGATGCGCTGAACGCCCGTCACGAATACCCGGTGCACGTGGTAGGCGAGCAGGCGCAGGTAGAAATCGTTAAGGGCGTCAACGCGGTCAACAGCGCCAGCGACGAGATTATTCCGCTGATTGCGGAAGTGGATCTGCTGACCACGGCGGTCGGCCCGCAAATTCTGGAACGCATCGCGGGCGGCGTCGCCAAAGGGCTGGTGCAGCGTCATGAAAGCGGCAACGCGCGCCCGCTGAATATTATCGCCTGTGAAAATATGGTGCGCGGCACCAGCCAGCTGAAAGACCACGTGCTGAAAGCGCTGCCGGAACAGCATCACGCCTGGGTGGAAGCGAACGTCGGCTTTGTCGACTCGGCCGTGGATCGTATCGTCCCACCGTCCGCCGCCGGCACCACCGATCCGCTGGAAGTCACGGTAGAAACCTTCAGCGAATGGATCGTCGATAAAACCCAGTTTAAAGGCGAACCGCCTGCCATTGCAGGCATGGAGCTGACCGATAACCTGATGGCATTTGTCGAGCGTAAGCTTTTCACGCTGAATACCGGCCATGCGATTACCGCCTATCTGGGCCAGCTGGCAGGCCACGCAACCATTCGCGATGCCATTCTGGACAAGAAGGTGCGCGCCATCGTTCAGGGCGCGATGGAAGAGAGCGGCGCGGTACTGATTAAGCGCTACGGCTTTGAAGCGGCGAAACATGCCGCCTATATCCAGAAAATTTTAGGCCGTTTCGAGAATCCTTATTTGCAGGATGATGTGGAGCGAGTGGGACGTCAGCCGCTGCGCAAGCTGAGCGCGGGCGATCGCCTGATCAAGCCGACGCTGGGCACGCTGGAGTATCAGCTGCCGCACGACAATCTGGTGAAAGGTATCGCCGCCGCCCTGCACTACCGCAGCGATCAGGATCCGCAGGCGCAGGAGCTGGCCGAGCTGATTAACCGTCAGGGCGTGCAGGCCACGCTGGCGCAGGTTTCCGGCCTGGAGGCCGAAAGCGAAGTGGTGAAGGCGGCGGTCGCGGCCTGGAACGAGATGGCGTAACGGCAGGCCGGGCCAGTAGGCGGCCCGGCTTTTCCCGCCACGTTGAGTACGGTTTTACGGATAAAATGATGCAGGCTCTGATGGAAAAACCCCAGGCTTTTGAAAATCGGGTGCTGGAACGCCTGAACGCCGGCCGCACGGTCAAAAGCTTTTTCGCGGCGGCCGTCGAGCTGCTGGGCGAAGCGATCGATCTGTTGGTGGTACAGGTGTTCCGCAAGGATGACTATGCCGTAAAGTACGCGGTAGAGCCGCTGCTGTTGGGCAACGGCCCGCTGGGCGAGCTGTCGGTTCGGCTGAAGCTGGTGTATGGTCTGGGCGTGATCGGCCGACATGAGTACGAAGATGCCGAGCTGCTGCTGGCGCTGCGTGAGGCGCTGAACGACGACGGCACCGACTACCGCTTTACCGACGACGAGCTGCTTGGCCCGGTTGGCGAGCTGCACTGCGTTGACGCGCTGCCGCCCCGCCCCGATTTCAGCAGCGCCGATGCCGAACTGCGCGCCATGCTGCAACAGCGCTACCAGCAGATGGTACGATCGACGCTGGTGCTGTCGCTGACGGCGCTGATTTCCCCTATCGGCACCCGTCAGGCTTTCAAAAAGTAACCCGCGCTTCCTGCTCTTCCCTGCGCTTTCGTGTATCCTTGCCCCATGATCCACTCTACGGTTAATGATAATGAAAGAACAAATCCAGGCAGAAATTAAAATGCTCAGCGACAAGTTGGATGCCCTGACGCGTAAGGAGCCGCTGCTGCTGGAATCCGGCGATGCGGAAAAACTCGGCGAGCTGCTGAAAGAAAAAGAGAAGCTGGTTATCGAGCTGGAACGCCTGCGCGGCGCACGCGAAGAGAAGCTGAGCAAAGAGGCGCAGAAGCTGAAACAGCTGCCTTTTAACCGTGCCATCACCAAAAAAGAGCAGGCCAATATGGGCGCGCTGAAGAAAAGCGTACGTGGCCTGATCGTGGTGCACCCGATGACCGCGCTGGGCCGCGAAATGGGACTGACCGAGGTAACCGGCTTCGCGAAAGCCGCTTTTTAATCCTCAGGCGGGCGCCAGCCGCGCCCGCTTTCTTAAAACCGCCAGTTAACGCCAGCCGTCGCGCTCCACGGCGATTCAATATGACGTCCCTGCATATAACCTGCGCTAACGTGCAGCGAAAGCGTTGATGACAGCGCCGCTCTGACCCCTGCCTGATAAACGCCCCGGCTGCCGCTCAACTCGTTTTTGAAAGACTCGCCGTTTATCCTGACGCGATTTTTAGTCACCGTTTCCCTTTCCAGGCCGATGCTGGCCCAGGGATGCAGCAGCGTTTCCCTGACCTGTATCGCATACTCCGTTCTGACGCCGACAGCGCCCGTCAGCGATCGCTGCGGCCCGATGCGCGCCTTCATGCCGTTATTCAACGACAGCGTGCTGCTGTTGCTCGTAAAACCGGTTACGCCGATCCACGGCGTGACTTTCGCCGCCCCGACCAGAAAGTGTTTGCCCGCCCTGATGCCGGTGCCGATGCCCGTGGTATTAAAGCTGCCGTTGGCCGCGCCGCCGCTGGTCATGCGCGCGCGCACCTCGTGCGTAAAGCGGTTGAGCTTGAGAACGCCATCCAGCCAGTAACCGGTATCATGCTGCCAGCTGCCGTAAAACCCGCCGGACCAGCTGTCGATATCCGCCTTGCCAATCCCTTTGCCGCGAAAACGCATATCGCTGTGACCATAGCTGAAGAATACGCCCTGCCACGCCGCGCTTTCCGCTCCCTGCTGCGCCCGATCGATGCCGATAGTCAACGAGTTGAGGCTGAGCCGATAATCCGCGCCCGCCTCGTTGCTGACGTTCAGTCGACCGTTGCGCACCGTGCCCCAGACATTATGGTCATGTTCAGGCGAGTCGCTATTGGCAAGGCGCTCGCTGAGCGTTTCCAGCTCCTGACGGAATATCAGCGGATCGACGGTCGCTACCGACAGCACCGCCGCTGCGGCAGGCGTAATGACATAGTCAGCGGGCGGCGACGGCTCTACGGCCGCCTCCTCTCCGGACGTCCCGTCCTGCTCGTCTGGCGTCACATCCGGCTGGTTATCAGGTAAAACGTCTGCCTGATTATCCGGCGCGTCTTCATCCTCTGTCGGCGCGTCCGTTTGCGCGTCGTCAGCCGGGGAAGGTTTTTCCGCCTCCTCATCCGAATCTGGATCTGGATCGTCTTCGTCCTCCGCTTTATGCGGCGTCAGTGACCAGCCGCCCTGGCCGTCAGCAACCAGATAATATTGATAAGTGCCCAGATCCACGACCTCACCGCTGTTCGCCAGCGCAAACGTCGCGTCGCCATCGCCAATCTGGATAACCTGAAGGCTGTCGCTGTGGGTTGGGCTGACGCCGTTGTCGATCACATAAAGCGCGAAATCACCGGTCGCGCGGCCCGTCACCGTCAAAAAATCGCCCTGCAAGGCGGAAATTTTCGTATCCATCAGAAACGTGCCGCTGCCGGACAGCGTTTTCAGGGTTAGCGTGGAATAGCCTTTGGGATCGTAAATAACCGTGCCGCCTGCCAGGGCGACATCGCCCAGGGCAAAATAATACTCGCCGCTAAAGGAAGCGTTGCTGGAAAGGTAGACCGAGCCGGACACGTGATAGCTCGCCTTATCCGTATCGGCGCCGGTAACGATAATAAGGCGCCCTGCGTCATTTACCGTAATATTCCCCTGTAATGAGGAAAAAACTTCAGGATTGATATTATTAGGCGTAACAATCAGCGAGCCATTTATGGTGGCATTATTAATAGTCCCGGAGTTCAGATTTCCATATCCATTGCTGTTTATGGTTAAATTTTCCGAGTAGGCCTGCCGGGTGCCGCCCAGAAAGTACGTCCCGCCATTGATAACGGTATCGATATCGCTGCCTTCAACATTGACGAAATAGCCGCTGTTTAGCGTTGTATTTAGCGTTTTCCCGGTCTCCATCCAGAAACGTCCGGCATTAACAGTGGTGTTTTTCATTACCGAACTGGAACCTTCCATATAAATATGGTCCAGCTTACCGGCATTAATCGTCCAGCCCTCCGTCTGCACATAATTATTAATAACAACAAGCGCAGCGCTTTCAATCAGCGCGTTATTCGACAGGGCGTAGCTGTTCGCCTGGCCTGCCAGCAAAAAGGCGCCGCCCGATTTTACCGTCGTCGCGCTATCCTTACCGCCGTTGTTTTGTAACTTCCCACCGTTGTTCACCACGGTACTGTCAGTAACGCCGCCAGCGTTGATTATCTGCACGCCTCCGGCATCGATAGTGGTATGCATAGTGGTCCCGTATACCTGCTGCGTGCTTTCCCCATCGGCACTGCCGATGATTTCGCCCTCCACCAGCACGCCAGCGGCGACGTTTTCCGTAAACGCCACGGATACCTCAGGAAGCAGCAAAAGGATGAACGAAGCCGCGACACCTGATAATATCGATTTTGTCGTTTTCATGATTGCTCATTTTCCATCAGAAAATAAAATGAATGAAACGACGCGCGGTATGTGTTGACGCACATACCGCTTCCCACCCGCTTGCTACCGGCCAGAATGTTTCATTCGATTGTTTTAACGCTACAAATTAAGCGTAAATACTATTCATAAACCCCCACTCTTATCCTTATATAAAAGAAAGATAATTTCCTGATATGCGCGATATAATCACCCTGAAACAAAACAAATTAAAGACATCCGCCTATCACAGAGGAAACTTTATTTTAACAGAGTATCTTTATACCAAAACAGGGCGGAAAGAAAAGCGCGCTTTTACGGCGTTTATTTTCGGAGAAAAAAGATAAGATAAGAAAAAGAAAGGAGATTAACGTCATTACCAGGAAAACTCCTGGCAATTTTTATCGTAAAAAAACCCGCACGGGCGGGCTTTTATCGTCTTTATTTTTTCGTCTGCTGTGCCGCCAGCGTGGTAAACCACGGTGCGACGAAATCGGTTGATTCGCCCCAGCCAGGAATAAGCTTATTCAGCGTGGCGACATTCACCGCCTGTCCGGCCAGCTGCTCCTGCGTGATAGCCGATGCCTTGAACTGATAAGTCGCGGGCGTTGCTTCGCCTGCCAGCTTGTTCGCTATCAGCCGCATATTGACCGCGCCAATCAGTTTGCTGTCCACCGCGACCGTCTGCTTCCAGGGGCTGTTTTTCTCTCGCATCAGCTGGAGATCCTGGTTAGAGGCATCGATGCTGTAGAGTTTGATCTCGGTCCGGCCGTTTTCCTGGAGCGCTTTATAAGCGCCCTGGGCAAAAGCGTCCCAGGCTCCCCAAATCGCGTCAATTTTGCCTTTAGGGTATTTAGCCAGGATCGCGCCCACCTTGTTCGCGGTATCGCCCTGCACGTCAGAAGAGACCGCGCCGATAGATTCCAGCTGATGGATGCCCGGATTGGCCTTCAGCACTTTTTCATAGACCACCTGACGGCGCTCCATGGCCGGAAAGCCCGCGACCCACAGCTTGACGATATTGGCTTTACCGCCGCTGTCTTTCACCAGGCGATCGAGCGAAAGCTGCGCCAGCGACGCGTCATCCTGCGCGGTCACGGTTACGCCCGCTATCGGCTGATTAACCGGCGTGTCGAACACCGACACTTTAATGCCCGCATCGGCAATACGCTTTACCAGCGCCGTTGCGTAGGGATCTTTGCCGTGCGACAGAATGATGCCGTCATACTTCTGGCTGATGGCCTGCTCCACAAAATCCTGAAAGCGGGCGTCGTCGCCGTTGCTCAGAAAGGCGCTGACCTTAAAGCCCAGCTGGCGGCCCTGCTGGATAGCGCCCGCGACAAACTGGGTGGTGTTGTCGTCAGATCCCAGATTGCGGATCACCGCCACGCGAACGGGGCCGTTATGGCTGGCGATAGCGGCAGGCACCGCAGCCGTATCGGCAAAGGCGGTAGTGCTGGCCAGCAGGCTGACGGCCAGCAGTGAAAGCGTTAATTTTTTCATCGTTATCCCTACGCCTGGCGGCGCTGAATGTAAGTGATTGCCAGCGCAGCGGCCAGCACCAGACCTTTGATAATATCCATGGCGTAATAAGGCACGGAAAGCATGACCAGACCGTTTTGCAGCACGCCGAGGATCACCGCGCCCAGCAGCGTGCCCAGCGCATTCGGCTTGCCGGAGCCGGCCAGCGACAGGCCGATCCACGCCGCCGCAACGGCATCCATCAGATAGCCGCCGCCGGCATTCACCTGCGACGAACCAATGCGCGAAGCCAGCAGAATGCCGCCCAGTCCCGCCAGCAGCGAGGCGAGCACGTAAGCCAGTACGCGATAGCGATTCGTGCGAATGCCGGAAAGCCGCGCCGCTTCCGGGTTGCCGCCGATGGCATACATGCGGCGGCCATGCTTTGTCAGCGACAGGCCAAGCTGCGCCACCACGGTAACCACCAGCATAATGATAACGATGGTTGGCACCTGGCCCAGTAGCGAAAAGTCCGGCGGCACGATCCCTTCGGCCATCTCGCCGCTTGGCATCACCATATTCTCCGTGACAGAGCCGCCGAAGCTCCAGGTCATCGCCACGCCCTGCACGATAAACAGGCTTGCCAGCGTGGCCAGCATATCGGGAATTTTCAGCACTACGATCAGAAAGGCGTTAAACAGCCCGACCAGCGTGCAGAGCAGCAGCGTCAGCGTTATCGCGGCTGTCGGGCCAAAGCCGTACCAGACAAACAGCGAGATCACCAGCGAGTTTGCCAACGATGCAGTAGATCCCACGGAGAGATCGAAGCCGCCGATGGTCAACGAGATCGAGACGCCTACGGCAATCACCGTCACAATGGCGATGGCGCGCAGAATATTGATGATATTGGCTGGCTCCAGAAAGCTGTCCGAAGCCAGGCCGAAGGCGGCGATCAGCGCCACCACCGTTAACAACATTCCCCATTTATAAAGGAATTCAAACAGCTGGTGACGCAGCCCAGGCGTCGCCTTCAGGGAAAGTTCTTTGCTGCTCACGCAGGGGTTCCTCCGGTGGAATAAAGTAAAAGCGTTTCTTCATCAGCCTGACGCGCATCCATCTCCGCCACGATTTTACCGTCCCACAGCACGCAGATGCGGTCGCATAGCCCTACCAGTTCGGCAAACTCGCCCGAGGCGTAAATAACCCCTTTTCCCTGGCGGGCCAGCGCGTCGATTAGCGTGAAGAGATCGGTTTTGGCCTTGATATCAACGCCCTTGGTTGGCTCATCAAAAATCAGGACGTCAGCGTCGTTGCGCAGCCATTTGCCGATGGCCACTTTCTGCTGATTACCGCCGGAAAGACGGCGCAGGGATTGTTCCGGGCCGAGAGTGCGCACGCCCAGCTGTTGAATAATCTCTTCGGCCCAGCGCCAGGCCTGCCGGTGACCGAAAAGCCCCCAGCGGGAAAAGCTGGTGTCCGCGCTGATGCTAAGGTTCATTGCCACCGACTCGTCGATAAAAATGCCCTCTTTGCGGCGCTCCTCCGGGATCAGCGCCATGCCGTTCGCTACCGCAGCGGAAGGCGAAGTGGGCCGCCACGGTTTGCCATGCAGCTCGCCCCGGCCGATGCGGCTTTTGCTGGCGCCGAACAGCGCTTTGCACAGCTCCGTTTTTCCCGCGCCCGCCAGGCCGGCGATACCCAGGATCTCTCCCTTGCGCAGCGTTAAAGAGATATTGTGCAGCAGCGCGTCGTCGTGCAGCGCCTCGACATGCAGCAGCGTTGCGCCGTTGCTGGCCGGACGACGCGGCGGATAGATATCCGCCAGCTGGTGACCCAGCATCTTTTCCACGATTTGTTCGCCGCTCAGCGCGCTCATCGGCACGGTTTCAATCAGGCGCCCGTCGCGCAGCACCGTAAGCCGATCGCAAATCGCGCGCAGTTCGTGGATACGGTGGGAGATAAACACTACGCCGATACCGCTTTTTTGCAGGCGGCGAACCACCGCAAACAGGCGTTCGCTTTCATGCCGATCCAGCGGCGCAGTGGGTTCATCCAGGATCAAAAAGCGGCAGTGATGGGAGAGCGCACGGGCCAGCAGGATTTGCTGTTTCTCCGCCAGCGTGCAGCGATCGACGCGGCGATTGACGTCAATATCCACCTCCAGCTGTGCCAGCAGCGCGCGAGCCTGGCGACGGATAGCACGCCAGCGATAAATTTGTCCGCCTTCGGCCAGGCGATCCAGCATGATGTTTTCCGCCACGCTGAGCGTGGAAACCAGCGCCACATCAACTTCCTGCTGCACCAGATGAATGCCCAGCTTCTTTGCATCACGCGGAGAACGAATCGATACCGGCTCGCCATCCAGCAGGATATCGCCGCTGTAATGCTCATGGGCACCCGACAGCACGGCCATCAGCGTTGATTTTCCTGCGCCGTTAGCGCCGGTCAGCGCATGAATACTGTGGCCGTCAAGACGAAAGTCGACGTCGGTCAGCGCGGCAAAACCGCCAAAAGCGATGGCGATCTGCCGCATTTCAAGATGGTTCACTGCGGTCATAGCGAGCGCTCTCTGAAGGGTAAGCTGCCTTATTTTTTAATGGATTATCACGACAGGCAACGAACGAAAGGAGATAAGCTAACACAAAATGTTATTAGCCATCCAGACGCCCAGCCATTTAAGCGGTTAAAACCAGCGGCATCCCGTTACGCAGCATGAACAGAGGTAATCAGAAGATTAAGCAGGGTTTCGCTCGGTCAGGACGGCGAGGAAAAGTACAGAAAAGAAAAAGGTGAAAACAAAAGACCGCCAGCATCCAACAGGATCGGGGAAACAGACGCAGGTCACCCCATCAGCCGTCGCTGGCGTACATTCGCCAGTCATTGCGGCAACCGCAGTATGGACGCACCGTTAACAGTAAAAGAATTTTAATGATGGTTTTCATATAGCCGCGCGTTCGTTTTTCAGAAAACGGCGAGTAATTTCGGGCAAATAGCGCCAGGCTATATCCACTGGTTACTTAACAAGGCGTATTAATTCCGCCTTGAATATGGCCGCAGTTATCCAGGATTATTTACATAACTTTGGATAACCGCGGCCTCTCTATAGCTTCAGGACTTGTGGTGTCTTAAGTTATCAGGGGCGAGATCCGGAATCGCCAGGATAAACGCAACCATATCCGGGGACATAAATACCATCAGTACCACACTGACCAGCTTTATATTGCGTTTGAGATGAAGACACCGTGGCATATGACAAGGTTGATACCCCAAAAGACAGACATGCACCGAGTAACAATAATTTTACTAATTTCATATTTCCTCCAGAGTTTAAAGTACCTAAAAGCAATAAAATTATTAGCATAATAAGTATGAACAGTGTCTAAACACTTGCCTGATACCACAATGAGGCGAAGGGCTTTATGCTCGGTTGATAAAATCCAGATCACCTTTATTATTCTTTAATAACAGCGCCTTACTTATATTATTATTTTATATCTGTCAAAAGGGCACCGAACAATGTTCTTATAAAGTGGCGGACTTACTGTAAAAAATGAAAAATCGAGATGGTGCAGGAAGCTATTGTTTGTAGCAGTTGAATGTACGCTCCGTATAGGCTAATTTCTGTGTTAACAGATTAAATTCCTTAACAACCATTTATTTTAACAGGCATTAATCTTACGTACCATCTGGTAAATGCATAGCTTTTATGCCGATAAAAATTATGATATTGCAACGCATCAGCCATTTTCATACAGCCGTCCCTTTTTTAACGAGATAAGGGACGAATGCCAGTTACAAAAGCTTAATTTTTAATATCGTCTTAACAACAGCAGATTAAAACCTCCTTAAAAAAAGTTCCTGTCACAAAAAAAGGACGATTAATAATGGCGCTTCAGGATCAAATTAACGCCGCTCTTAATAAAAAATTAGAAAGCAGTCAGGCAAGAAAGGCTGGCGGGGGATTTTTACGGCAAAAAAATACCCCGCTAACTTAGCGCCAGCAGGGTATTTATCAGACGCTTAGCCTACAAACGCCTGTCGTTTTCGTCCGGAACGGGCTTATTTAGCCGCAGCGAAATTCTCTGCCGCCACGTCCCAGTTAACCACTTCCCAAAACGCTTTGATGTAGTCAGGACGTTTGTTCTGATATTTCAGGTAGTAAGCGTGTTCCCACACGTCCAGGCCCACGATTGGGGTACCGGAAGCGCCAGCGATCGCTTCGCCCATCAGCGGGTTGTCCTGGTTAGCGGTAGAGACTACAGCCAGCTTGCCGTCTTTCTTAACCAGCCACGCCCAGCCGGAGCCGAAACGGGTAGCGGCCGCTTTTTCAAACGCTTCTTTGAAGGCATCAACGCTGCCGAAATCTTTTTCGATAGCCGCTTTCAGCTCGCCGCCCAGCGTGGTGCCGGTTTTCAGACCTTTCCAGAAAAAGCTGTGGTTAGCGTGGCCGCCCGCGTTGTTACGCAGTACGGTTTTCTTATCGGCAGGCACCTGATCCAGTTTGGTGATCAGCTCTTCTACCGGCAGGTCAGCGAACTCGGTGCCTTCCAGCGCGGCGTTCGCGTTGTTCACGTAAGTCTGGTGATGTTTAGTATGATGGATCTCCATCGTCTGCTTGTCGAAATGCGGTTCCAGTGCGTCGTATGCGTAAGGCAGGGATGGCAGTGAATAACTCATGTTCATCATCTCCATTGGTTTTTTTGGCAGCACGTCCCGATGGAGTGCCGCGTAAGCAGTCGGATCATTATAGTTAAATTAATGATCTGGAAAAGGGTTATCAATGCCCCGGTCTTTATAAGGTTATTATAGACAGCACGCCGGTGAAGGGCGTCAGAACCTTATTGATGACCTACAGAGCAAAATGGTCTAAGCCGTTTACGCCTGACAAAACAGAGCCGACTGCTGCGGCTATCGTCTGTGGCATTGATAAGACAGGATAACTTTCCACATAACTTTTTTCAGGACAGGGAGTTTTGCAAAAGTGAAGATCGGTGAGGTATCAAAATGGCATCCCTTCGTTGATTCTGAAGGAACAGTGTAGGATCTCTCTTTTCTCAACAAACCTTTACCCCACCCCTGAAATAACAAAACCCACCTTAAGGTGGGTTTCGCCAGAATTTCTTCTGGTATTCAGAATCGCCTTTACCGGACCTGGCCTGACCCTGTTAAAAATGGTTCGGAACCATCCTTATTGGGGTAGCGGGATGTCTGGGCTAACCAGTCTGCTGCATCCTTTGCAGTACCAAAGTACTACGCATAAAGATTAACCAGATTTGATGCGTTGGTCAAATTTGGTTAAGAGAAAACAGGCACGCCGCAGGCGCCGCAATACTACTCTTTGGGATAAGCGTTGTCGCTTTCCAGTTTGCGTTACTGATGTCAGGCGTGCTGCTGCTGGCGCTGTTAATCTTCAGCCTCGCCCACGGCATTTTTACCTGATTTTGAGCAGGAAAAATGTTCGTTTCGCTTTTCCACCGCACCCCAAGCCGGGCTTTATATTTTCTCCGTGCTGGCACGAAACTGTAGCGTTACCGGCAGCTCGTTCCAGACCGGCGGATCTTCTCCCTGTAGCGCAGCCAGCAGGCGTTTACCGGCCAGCTTGCCCATTTCGCCGTAGGGCAGCGTCACCGTGGTTAGCGGCGGCGAGCAGACGGCGGAAAGCTGTCCGCCGCCGATACTGGCTATCGCCAGCTGGCTGGGCACCGCAATCCCCGCCGCGTGGCAGGCCATCATCGCACCACAGGCTACCTCTTCCGCCGTGCAGATCAGCACGTCGATTTCGGGCCAGGTAAGCTGAATATCCGCCAGCAGCGCGTGGCCAGCGGCAAAGCCGGGCGGCAAGGGCGACGTTACGACGCGATGCGGCGACAAATTATGCGCCAGCATCCCGCTGTGCCAGCCGTTCAGCAGCTGGCTGAACAGCGTGTTGCTGGTTTGCGTGCAGAGCAGACCGGGATGACGAAACCCTTTCTCCACCAGCGCCTGTACCAGCAGCCGTACCGCTTTGGCATAGTCGACGCCCACGCTGATGCCCGCCGAATCATGATGCACGCCGCCTATGTCGATAACCGGCAGGCCGGAGTTGCTCAGCAGCCGATGCGCCGCCTTCACGTTATCAAAGTTAAAATGCACCATCGCCGCAGGATTGTAAGAGAGCAACATTTCTATCAGCTCGTTCTCGCCCGCCGCAGAATGGTTGGCCTCTGCCAGCATGACGTTGTATCCCTCAGGCCGCAGTATCGCCTGTAACGCTTCCGACACCGCCGCGCAGCCTGGCGTAACGAAAGAAGGCACCACCATCGTGATTAGCTTTGAGGAAGCCGACGCCAGATTGCGCGCCTGCACGTTAGGTACGTAGCCCAGTTCGGCTATCGCCGCCTCGATCCTTTCACGAATATCGGAAGAGACTTTTTCCGGCATCCGCAGCGCGCGTGATGCGGTCATCGTACTGACGCCAACCAGACGGGCGACATCGGCCAGCGTACTTTTCCCGGTACTGCGCCGCCGTTTTTCTGCCATGCATTCTCCTGCAGCCAGCTGTTTCAACTGGACGCAGCTTAAAACCAAAAGCCCGGTCGCGCCACGTTAAAAGCGATCCTTCACCTTGTTATGCGAGGCGGCGCAGAAAGGTTGCAGGCGGCGCTCATCCTTGTTTCCCTCCGGGCCAGGCGGCATAAAGCGCCGTTGATCATGCTTCGTGTGCAGCAGAAATGTTAGCGATAACACATATTTTAACATTGCTGATGTTAGCGCTAACTTTTGCGACAACAATCACGGAAAAGCGTACAGAAAACCGCCTAAAGTGCAGGCAGACCCTTACCGGAGAGCGAACATGCTGTCGAACTGGCTTCAACCTGAAAATATTCAGCTGACCGAAAGCGTCGGCCACTGGCAGGAAGCAATCCGCCAGGCTGCCGCGCCGCTGCTGGCGCAGCAGGCTATTACACCGGACTACCTGGAGGCGATTTTCCGCTCTCATGCTCAGCTTGGCCCTTACTACGTGCTGGCGCCCGGCCTCGCCATGCCTCATGCGCGCCCCGAAGAAGGTGCGCTGAAAAACGGGCTTTCTCTGCTGCGTATTAATCAGGGAGTCAGCTTCGACAGTGCTGAAAACGATCCCGTATACGTGGTGATCCTGCTGAGCGCCGTCTCCGGCGAAGAGCACATCAGAATGATCGGCGAACTGGCCGGTTTGTTCAGCGACGACTTCCGTCTACAGCAGCTGCTGTCGGCGACCACGCTGTCGGCCCTTACGGCCGCCGTTAGCGATCCCTCTCTGGAGAAAACCTCATGAAAAAAGTGCTGATTGTGTGTGGCAATGGTTTGGGCAGCAGCTTTATTGTCGAAATGAACGTGAAAAAAATCCTGGCGGAACTGGGAAAGACGGCGGAGGTCAGCCATACGGATTTAACGACCGCGCGCTCGGAACCGGCAGATTTAATTTTAAGCGCCCAGGATATCGCCGATCGGCTTGCCGATCACGAGGCGCAGGTATTTGGCCTGAGCAACCTGCTCGATAACGCCAGAATTAAAGAGATCCTGGCCGAGCACTTATAAAAACGCGGCAACTCAAACGCACGGAGTCGTTTATGCTTCAGTTTATTATTAATGACGTTCTCGGAACGCCAGCGATTTTGGTCGGCCTTTTTTCCCTGATCGGCTTATTGCTGCAAAAGAAAGCTTTTTCAGAAGTCATTTCCGGCACGCTGAAAACTATTATGGGCTTTTTAATCCTGATTGCCGGCGCTAACCTGATTGCGACAACGCTGACGATATTCAGCCAGCTGTTTGAGCACTCTTTTAATATTCAGGGCGTGGTGCCCAATACCGATGCAATGGCCGCGCTGGCGCAGAAAAGCTACGGCACGGCTACGGCGATGATTATGGTGTTTGGGATGCTGATTAATATTCTGCTGGCACGCATTACGCCGCTGAAATATATCTTTTTAACCGGCCACCATACGCTTTATATGTCTGCGATGCTGGCGGTGATCCTGTCGGTCGGCGGCTTCAGCGGTTTCTGGCTGGTGGCGACCGGCTCGCTGATTTTGGGCGCGATGATGGTGATCAGTCCGGCTATCCTGCAGCCCTTTACCCGCAAGATTACGCGTTCCGATGATTTGGCGCTGGGTCACTTTGGCTCGACCGGCTACCTGCTGGCGGCGCTGGTCGGCAAGGTGGTGGGCAAAGGCAGTCCTTCCACAGAAGAGCTGAAGGTGCCGAAAACGCTGAATTTCCTGCGCGACTCATCGGTGGCGATTTCGCTTACCATGATGATCCTGTTTGTGGCGCTGGTGCTGGTGGCCGGCAAAACCTTTACCGAAAGCCAGGTCAGCGGCGGTCAGAACTTCCTGGTTTTTGCCGTTATCCAGTCCATTACTTTTGCCGCAGGCGTTTATATCATCCTGGCGGGCGTGCGGATGGTCATAGCGGAAATCGTGCCGGCTTTTAAAGGCATCGCCGACAAGCTGGTGAAGGACGCTAAACCGGCGCTGGACTGCCCGACGGTGTTCCCCTTCGCGCCCAATGCGGTAATTATCGGTTTTCTGTGCAGTTTTGCCGCCGGTTTGATCAGCATGTTCCTCTGCCCGCTGTTCGGCCTGAGCGTGATCGTACCGGGCCTGGTGCCGCATTTCTTCTGCGGCGCAACGGCCGGCGTCTATGGCAACATTACCGGCGGTCGCCGTGGCGCGATGATTGGCGCTTTCGTGCAGGGCCTGCTGATCTCTTTCCTGCCGGCCATCCTGCTGCCGCTGATGGGCGAGCTTGGCTTCGCTTCCACCACCTTTGGCGATGCGGATTTCGGCGTAATCGGCATTATCCTCGGCAAGCTTATCGCTCTGTTCCATTAAGGCCGCATAACAGGACAACTTCCATGAACGCGAAATTTTCACCTTCTTTAATGTGTATGGATTTAACCCGGTTCCGTGAGCAAATAGAGGCAATGAATGATAAAGCCGCTTTTTATCATGTCGATATTATGGACGGCAGTTACGTAAAAAATATTACGCTGTCGCCGTTCTTTATCGAGAACCTGCGCAAAATAACCGATGTGCCGATTGATGTGCATCTGATGGTTAATCATCCGGAAGATATTATTCCAATGTGCCTGGAGGCGGGCGCGGACATTATCAGTTTTCATCCCGAAACGGCGAATAACAAAATATTCCGCCTGCTGATGCAGATTAAAGAAGCGGGTAAACGCTGCGGCGTGGTGCTTAATCCGGCCACGCCCGCGGCAGCCATTATGGAATATGCGCATCTGCTGGATAAAGTTACGGTAATGTCAGTGGATCCGGGCTTTGCCGGGCAGCAATTTATTCCGCAAACGCTGGATAAAATTCGTCAGCTGATCCGGCTTCGCGAACAGCATGGCTGGCGCTACCTCACGGAAATCGACGGCTCCTGCAATGCGGCCACCTTCGGGCAGATTGCAGCTTCCGGCGTCGAGGTGTTTATCGTCGGCACCTCCGGACTGTTCAGCCTGGCGGACGATATGAACGACGCCTGGGCGCGGATGGAAGCTAACTTTTCTCAGCAGATCGCCGCTGCCTGAGCAAGCTTTCCGGCTGCCTGAAGGAGCTTGACTGCCGCCTGAGTGAGCTGTTCAGTCCATGAGTAAGCTTTCTGGCCAGCAGACGGCGCGCGGGCCGCCGCTGTGGTTAGCGCAGTACGGCCCGCAGGGAGTTATCCAGCGCGCCGACCAGCCAGTCGATATCGCTTTCCTGAAAAGCCAAAGGCGGACGCAGCTTTAACACGTTGCCGTAAGGCCCGGCCACCGAGGTCAGCACGCGGTTTTCACGCAGCTTTTCGGTGACATCCAGCGCCAGCTGTTTGTCCGGCGTTTTGCTACTCTTGTCTTTGACCAGCTCAAAGCCGATAAACAGCCCCGCGCCGCGCACGTCACCTACGCATTCGTACTTCTCTTTCAGCGTCAGCAGCTCTTTCAGCAGTTTTTCGCCCACGACGCGGCTGTGTTCCTGCAGCTGTTCTTCTTTAATCACCTGTAACACCGCCTGCGCCGCCGCCATCGCCACCGGATTGCCGCCAAACGTATTGAAATAGGGGATATCGTCGCTGAAAGCGGCCAATACGTCGCTTTTCGCCAGCAGTCCGGATACCGGAATGCCGTTGCCCATCGGCTTGCCGGTGGTAACGATATCCGGCACGACGCCGTGCCGCGCAAAGCCCCAGAATGCCTCACCGGTACGGGCAAAGCCGGGCTGCACTTCGTCGGCGATAAAGATGCCGCCGTTGTTGTGCACCACGTCAATCGCCTTTTGCAAAAAGCCTTTCGGGCCGGGCAGCACGCCATCGGAGGAGAAAATCGAGTCGGCAAGGAAGCCGGCGAATTTAATACCGTGCGCGGCCATATCGTCGATCTGCCGCTGGATTTCGTTGGCGAACCAGTCGCCCAAATCCGGCGCGGTGACGCGATAGCGATCGGGCGGCGAAACCAGGCGGGTGGTGGCGGCCAGCGGCTGGCCGGAGCCTAAAGCAGGCGAAACGCCGGAGGTCAGATCGCTGGTGCCGTGATAGGCCTCCTGGCTGACGATAATGCCCGTGCCGCCGCTGAAGGCCCGCGCCACGCGGATAGCCAGGTCGTTCGCCTCCGAACCGGTGCACATATACATCGCCCGATCGATTTCGCCGGGCAGCGTCGACAGCAGCGCTTCCGAATAGTCGAGAATGCGCTCATGCAGATAGCGAGTATGGGTATTAAGCTGCTGCATTTGCTGATATACCGCATCAATGACCGCAGGATGGCAGTGGCCGATGCTCGCCACGTTGTTATAGGCATCCAGATATTTTTCTCCGACGGCATCCCATAGATATTGCCCTTCGCCCCGCACCAGATGCACCGGCTTGCGGTAAAACAGCCGGTAGGATTCGCCCAGCACCCGGCTGCGTTTATCGGTAAGTTTCCGCACGTCGGCGTCCAGACCGGCAGCGTGCTCTGCGCGAAAACTGTTGGTATCCATGATGGTCGAACGTGTAGCCATGATAACTCCCGTTGCGAAAGGATGAAGGCGTGCAGCCGTCTTTTTATAATGACTCTTTTTTGTCTTAATGCAACAAAATACACATATGCAATAAAATACACATGCACTGCGATCGTTTGTCGGTTAGGCTGGTGCCCTTGTCCGGTTAAGGAACGCAATCATGCTTCAGGAATCGCGTCTGCATCGCATTCGCGCGCTGCTGGCTACGCTGGGTCATGTCAGCACCGAGCGCATTATCAAAGAGTTAGGCGTTTCACGCGAAACTGCCAGAAGAGACATTATCGAGCTGGAGGCGCTGGGCGCGGCCCGTCGCGTACACGGCGGGCTGATGTCGCTGACGGCGGAGCCGGAACCGCCGCTGACGGTGCGCAGCGAAGTCCGCGCCAGAGAAAAACGCGCTATTGCGCGTGCCGCCGCGCGGCTGTTAACGCCGGGCCAGACGCTGTTTATCGACGCTGGCAGCACCACCACCATGCTGGCGGAAGAGCTACGCACCATGTCCGGCCTGACCATCATCACCAACAGCCTGCAGGCGGCGCTAAAACTTTCCGCTGCCGAAGAGGGCGAGCAGCTGAACAACAGCATTATTCTGCTGGGTGGTGCGATGCTGGCCGGTGCGCAGGAAACGCGCGGCGAGCTGACGGTGGCGGAAATTTATCGCTACCGCGCCGACGTGGCGATGCTGTCGCCGACCGGCATCGACAGCAAAAACGGTGCCAGCAGCTTTCATCCTTACGAAGCGGCCATCGCGCGCGCAATGGTGCATCAGGCGGCGCGATCGATCCTGCTGGCCGATCACAGCAAGCTGGGCGTGAGCAGCCGGATGCAGTATGCCCGGCCTGAACAGATCGCATTGCTGGTCACCGACAGCGGCGCGGCGGGCGTTCAGGCTTTCGCCTCGCTGCAAACGGCACTGCCGCAGGTGGTGATGGCGTAACGCTTTAAACAGACCTGCTATCTTTTAAAAAAAGTAGTGTGCAAAAAAGGGCAAATTGATGACTCAGCAGAAAATGACCTGGTGGGAGAAAACTGTCGAATACACTTTTATCCTCCAATTTCAGCGCCATTTAAAATTTCTTTCCCCATTAGAGGATTTCTATGAAAAAGGCGGCGATACAATATTTAACGATAGCAATCGATGGATTTTGATCGAATTTAAAAAAGATGCGAGCAGCGTAAATTCAGAAAAAAGCAAGTTTGGTGCCGACGCTAAAACCGCTGCCGTACGCTATAAAGAGGCGCTAAAAGCGCTTAATGAGCACGACAATCACCATGTCATTATCTACGGACGTATTGGTAAAAATTCAGAAAACTCCTCCGCTATGAAAAATGGTGCACCGTTGGAACTGGTATGTCACACCTATTTTTCTGGCAAAGTCAGGACAAATTATCCGGAAATGGTTAATCACGGCAAAAATTATCAGGATTTTTTCAATTATCTTGAGCAGTTTACTGCCTTTAAGTATGACAAGAAATCAGGCAGCAGCGGCCGGGGTCTGACCGCTGCTGTTTATGAACAGGTAGCCTGTATTGATGCCGATGGCAACGTAGCCGCCATGATGAGCAAGGATGACTTCACCAAAGGATATAACCTGACGCCTTCTTACCAACCAAAGCCGCCAGAGCCGGGGTCAAATACTTCTTCTTACACACCCTGACTCAACCAGCTATTAACCGCTGCGGATGGGTATAAACCGTGGCGCGGCCCGGCTTGCTGAAGCCGACCAGCGTCAGATTGCTGCGCTGCGCCACCTCAACCGCCAGTTTGGTCGCGGCGGAAACCGCAAAGAGAATTTCCACGCCGCACATGGCGGATTTCTGCACCATCTCGTAGCTGGCGCGGCTGGAAACCAGCACCGCGCCCTGCTGCCAGCTGGCCTGCTGACTGCGCAGGCCGAGCAGCTTATCCAGCGCCACGTGGCGACCTACGTCTTCACAGCCGCCCGCCAGATTGCCGTCTGGCGCTATCCAGGCCGCCGCGTGCGTGCAGCCGGTCAGCTGCCCGACGGGCTGGTAGCTTTTCAGCTGCGACAGCGCGCCGTCCAGCCGATCCAGCGAAAAGGTTTGGCTGAAAGGCAGCGGCTGCACGGGCTTGCCGATTTCCGCCAGCTGCTCCACGCCGCAGACGCCGCAGCCCGTGCGGCCCGCCATTGCCCGGCGCTGCGCTTTCAGCCCCATAAAACGGCGGCTGGACAGCTCTATCTGCACCTCAAGCCCGCCGCAGGAAGGCTGAATATCAATGCCGTAAATATCGCCGGGCGAGCTGATAATCCCTTCGGAGAGGGAAAAACCGATGGCGAATGCCTCGAGATCTTTCGGCGTTGCCATCATCACCACATGCGAAATGCCGTTATACACCAGCGCCACCGGCACCTCATCGGCCAGCCAGTCCTCCTGTGCCGTCTCCAGCGTACCGCGCTGCCAGACCTCAATCTGACTGACGCCGGCCATGCTCTGTTCACCCGCCTTGCTCATTTCACTCACCTGTCTTTCCCGTCACTCAAGCCGCGCCGCTAATTTTTTCGCCTGTAATTTTGAACCCGCAAGAGAACGACCGCAAAACAATAATCCGCGCAACGGTGTTTTCCGGCGGCAAAAAGCACAAAAAGAAACGGATAACCAATCGCTGCCAAGGCCTCGGGTTGCAACCGGCCTGGTGGACAGCGACGGTCGCAGACCGGAACACGGACATGCCGTAGAGGCTTTTTTGCTGCGTGCAGCAAACCGTCGTGGTTAAAAAACATCCCTTAAATTACGCTTAACAAGGAAGTTGACGAGAGCGGACGCTATAATTTTAGCCATAAGCGCATTTTTCAGGCCGCCGCAGGCGCGCAATACGCGATGCGGCGGCCCTGCTTTACCGGTAAGTTGAGCGTGACAGGAGATTGACCACCGCGCGCCATGCGGGTTTACGCCGCTTTAGAGGCGAAACAGACTATTTGAAGACCGGGTGCCCGACTACCGGGCAAAAAGTGCGGCTAATGCGCGTTCCGCCGACGATATTAGCGCGCCAGATAACAGGAATTCCTGATGACTATTCGCATAATCCCGCAGGATCCGCTGGAGAAAAGCGAAACAAAAATGGCGGAGACGATCCCGCCGTTACTTTTCCCCAGGCTGAAAAATTTGTATGCCCGCCGCGCCGCGAGACTGCGTCAGCTGGCAGAGAAAAATCCGTTGGGCGACTATTTGCGCTTTGCGGCCGTTATCGCCAGCGCGCAGGAGATAGTGCTTTACGATCATCCGCTGCGGCTGGATTTGCAGGCGCGCCTGGCGGAAGCCGCACGCATCGGCAAACCGCCGCTGGATATCAACACGCTGCCCCGCGATCCGCACTGGCAGCGTCTGCTCCATTCGCTGATCGCTGAAATGAAGCCGGAAATGTCCGGTCAGGCGCTGGCGGTACTGGAGAATCTGGAAAAAGCCTCTGCGCCGGAGCTGGAAGCCATGGCTAACGCGCTGTTCGCCAATGACTTTTCACAAATAGCCAGCGACAAATCGCCTTTTGTCTGGGCGGCGCTCTCGCTGTACTGGGCGCAGATGGCGGCGCTGATCCCCGGCCGCGCGCGCGCCGAATATGGCGAACAGCGGCAGTTTTGTCCGGTGTGCGGCAGCGTGCCGGTTTCCGGCGTAGTGCATATGGACCAGCAGGAGGACGGCCTGCGCTATCTGCACTGCAATCTGTGCGAAAGCGAATGGCACGTGGCGCGCGCGCGATGCAGCAACTGTGAGCAAACGCAGGACCTGCACGCCTGGTCGCTGGAAGGCAATCTCGCGTCCATTAAGGCCGAAAGCTGCGGCGACTGCGGCACCTATATGAAACTGCTCTATCAGGCAAAAGATCCGGCCGTAGAAGCGGTTGCCGACGATCTCGCCTCGCTGGTGCTGGATGCGCGAATGGAACAGGAGGGCTTTTCACGCAGCAGCCTGAATCCATTCCTGTTTCCGGGAGAATAACATGATAAACAGGCCATTCGGTTTTGAAGGGGAATTCGCGTAATGAAATTAATCGGCAGCTATACCAGTCCTTTTGTACGGAAAATTTCGGTCATTCTGTTGGAAAAAGGCATCACCTTTGAATTTATCAACGAATCGCCCTGGACCGACGAGAGCCACGTTCCGCACTACAATCCGCTGGGTAAAGTCCCGGCGCTGGTGGCTGGGGAAGATACCTGGTACGACTCGCCTATCATCGCCGCTTACCTGGAGCAGCTGGATATCGCCCCGGCGCTGATGCCGCATGATCGGCTGGCGGCGCTGAAGGTACAGCAGCTGGAAGCGCTGGCGGATGGGATCGGCGATGCGGCGGTGATCCTGCTGCGCGAACAGATGAGGCCGCCGGAGCTACAGATGGAGAGCCAGCTGCTGCGCCAGCGCGAAAAAATCGCGCGCGGTCTCGACGCGCTGGAACAAGAGGCGGCCAAAGGCACCACGATCAACGGCGAGGCCATCAACGTGGCGGATATAGCCGTCGCCTGCCTGATAGGCTTCCTGAATTTTCGCCGCGTGATCCCTAACTGGTGCGTGGAACGGCCTGCGCTGGTCAAACTGGCGGAAAAAATGTTCCAGCGGGAAAGCTTCGCCCGCACGGTGCCGCCATCGGCCTGATGGTGAACCCGTTTACCGCCGCCCGGATAACGGCGCCTCCGCCGCGGCGCCTTAGCGCCGGGGCAAGCTGATGGTCATCGTCAGCGCAGGTCATGCCGCACACGGTAAAACTACGCTGCTGCAGGCGCTGACCGGCGCGGCGCTCGATCGGCTGCCGGGTGAAAAGCCTCAGGACAGCACGGTCGATCTCAACTACGCCTGGTGGCCGAGGCCGGATGGACGGATCTTCAGTTTTATCGACGTGCCGGGCCATCAAAAGCACCTCGCTAATATGCTCAGCGGCGTCACCGGCCCGGATCACGCGCTGCTCGCCGTGGCGGCCGATGACGGCATCATGCCGCAAACCCGCGAACATCTGGCGATCCTGCAACTGAGCGGGCAGCCGCCGCTGACCATCGCAATTACCAAAGCCGACCTGGCCAACGCCGCACGCATCAGCGACACCGAGCGGGAAATCCGTACGCTGGCCGCGCTGATGGGCTGGCCGGACGTCACGCTGTTTGTCACCAGCGCGCTGAACGCCACCGGCATCAGCGCCCTTGCCGACCATATCAGCCAGCTGCCACCGCGCGCGATCGCGCCCTGTAAACGCTTTCGCCTGGCTATCGATCGCGCCTTCAGCGTGCCGGGTACGGGCACTGTGGTCACGGGCACCGCGCTGGGCGGCGAGGTTCGCGTCGGTGACAGGCTCTGGCTGACCGGCATGAATAAAAGCGTCCGCGTGCAGGGTCTGCGGGCGCAAAACCAGCCTGCCAGCGTCGCCTGCGGCGGCCAGCGGCTGGCACTTAACCTTGTTGGCGGCGTCGAAAAAAGCGAGCTGTCCCGCGGCGACTGGCTGCTGCAAGAGCCGCCCGCCGTGCTTTCCAGCCGGGTGGTGGTGGCGCTCCAGCCGCTTCAGCCGTTAAAACAGGCGCAGCGGCTGCATATTCATCATGCCGCCAGCCATATCACCGGCAGCGTGACGCCGATGCAGGATAACCTGGCCGAGCTGACGCTGGATAAACCGCTGTGGCTGGCGGATAACGATCGGCTGATCCTGCGCGATATCACGGCCCGGCAAACGCTGGCGGGCGCTCGCGTGGTGCTGTTGATGCAGAAAAAAGGCTGTATGCCACAGCCCGACGCGACGCGCTGGCTACAGCAGCTGGCCAATGCGCAGGACGATGAGGCAACGCTGCGGCTTTTGCTTCAGGCCCGTCCCTGGCGCAAAACGCAGCTGGCCTGGGCACGCCAGCTGACTGCCGAAGGCTTTTCCGCTGCGCTCAGCGCCATTGCGCCGGTTGAAGCGGGCGACTATCTGCTGCTGGCAGAGGTTACCGCAGGATGGCGGCGGCAGGTGCTGGATACGCTGGCGGGCTACCATCGCAAGCACGAAGACAGGCCGGGGCTGGGGCGAAGCCGCCTCAGAAGGATGGCGCTGCCCGGTCTGCCGGAAGCAATCGGGCTGGCGGTTATCGACTTATTGCTGGCCGACGGCGCGCTGGCGTTTCGCTATGGCTGGCTGCGTCTGCCTGCTTTCTCCGTCAGCTTTACGCCAGAAGAGCAGGCGCTGTGGCAGCAGGCCAAACCGCTGCTGACGCAGGATAGCGGGTGGGTGCGCGATATGGCAACCTGCCTGAACGCCGACGAGGCGCTGATGCGTCTGACGCTGCAAAAAGCCGCCAGCAGCGGCGAAATTGCGGCGATTGTTCACGATCGCTACTACTCCCGCGCGCTGATTGAACGGTTTGCCGACACCATTCGCCAGCGGCATCAGCAGGGGCTTGCCACCCGCGCGGCGGACTTTCGCCGCCTTTTCGCTATGGGCCGCAAGCTGGCGGTGCAGATCCTGGAATTTTTCGACCACAGCGGCTTTACCCATCGTCAGGGCAGCGATCATCTGCTGCGCGACGACAGCATGTTCCCCTAATCCTCCTTTTTCCCTAACGCTTCCCTTATTGATGCGACACAAATTTAGCCCGCTGATTTTGTGGGATAAATAAGCCTGTTTTTTAAACAAAGGGATTTGAGCTTATATGAAAATTTTCAGTAAGCGCCGCTGGCCGTTTATCGCGCTGATTGCTATCGCCACGCTGCTGGTCGTCGCCGGCAGCGCGGTAGTGCTGCACAAAACCAGCGACACCGCTTTTTGCGTTTCCTGCCACAGCATGTCGAGGCCGCTGGCGGAATATCAGGGCAGCATTCACTTCCAGAACCATGCCGGCATCCGCGCGGAATGCGCCGACTGCCACGTTCCCAACGAGCCGCTGGCCTGGATGGCGACCAAGCTGGGCGCGAGCAAGGATCTGCTGGGCGAACTGACCGGCAAGCTGGACAGCGAAGAGCAGTACAACGCCCACAAGCTGGCGATGGCCGAGTCGGTATGGCAAAAGATGAAGGCCAGCGATTCTGCGACCTGCCGCAGCTGCCACAGTTTTGCCGCGATGGATATGCTGGGCCAGCGGCCGGAAGCCAGGAAAGCGCACCCTGTCGCGCTGAAAAGCGGCGAAACCTGCATCGACTGCCATCGTGGCGTGGCGCACATCCTGCCCGATATGCGCGCCAGCAACGCTTCCGGCGCCGCTCAGCTAACCGCGCTGGCCGCCGCAGCCAAAGCCGATAACCGTCCTCTGTATCCCATCAGCACGCAGCCTTTCACCCTGGCATCCCATGACGGGCCTGCCGCAGGCACGCTGTTTCCGGCGGCGGAGCTGCTGCCGTACCGGCATAAAAATGGCCGTACTGAAGCACAGCTGAAAGGCTGGCAGCAGGATGGCTCGACCGGCGCGATCTACGCGGCCAAAGGCAAACGCATTATCAGCGCCATCGTCGCGCCGGAAGCCGCGCCGCAGATAAAAATCCTCGCCACGGAGGAAGACAGCCAGACGGAAACAAGCTGGCACCGCGTTTCGCTCGATATAGCGGTCGCCAGCGACGCGCTGATCGCCGATCGGGACAAGCTCTGGCAGCAGGCCGCCAGCCTGATGACCGCCAACTGCACGGGCTGCCACGGACTCACCGCGCCCGACCACTACACGGCGAACCAGTGGACGGGGGTGATAAAAGGCATGGCCTCGCGCACTTCGCTGGATACGGAGCAGCTGCGCCTGCTGACGCGCTACGCACAGCAGTACGCCAGCGACATGAAGTCGACCGCACAGGGAGAACACCATGAAAAATAATCGTTTCGGCCTCAGCCGCCGCCACTTTCTCGCCGCAGGCGGCACGCTGCTGGCCGCCGGCTCGCTGGATCTGCTATACGCCCGCTCCGCGCTGGCTCAGGCCATCAGCCAGGCAATGCCGCTGTTTACCGCGCTCAGGCCCGCCAGAAAAGGCATCCTGACCGCCGCTCACTGGGGCGCTTTTGAAGCGCTGGTAGAGAACGGAAAAATGGTCGGCGTACAGCCCGTGGAGGACGATCCCGCGCCCAACGAGCTGATCACCATGGCGCCTTATCAGGTTCACGCTGCCAACCGCATCACCGCGCCGATGGTGCGGCAAAGCTGGCTGGAGCACGGGCCGGGCAGCAATACGGCGCTGCGCGGCCGCGATAAGTGGGTCAGCGTCAGCTGGGAAAAGGCCACCGAGCTGGTCGCCAACGACATCCGCAGGCTACAGCGCGAGCACGGCCCGTCCGCTATTTACGCCGGATCCTACGGCTGGAAAAGCACCGGGATGCTGCACAACTCCCGCGCGCTGCTGCACCGCCTGATGAACCTGGCGGGCGGCTTTCTGGGCTACAGCGGCGATTACTCTACCGGCGCGGCGCAGGTGATTATGTCGCACGTGGTCGGTTCCATGGAGGTTTACGAGCAGCAAACCAGCTGGCCGGTGGTGGTGGAAAGCAGCGAGCTGGTGGTGCTGTGGGGCTGCAATCCGCTGGTAACGCTGAAAAACAGCTGGAACGTGCCGGATCACGTCGGGCTGGAAGGATTTGCGGCGCTGGCCGCCAAAGGCACGCCGGTTATCTGCATCGATCCCGTATTTAGCGACAGCGCCAAAGCGCTGAATGCGGAATGGATCGCGCCGAAAGCCTATACCGACGCCGCGATGATTTTGGGCCTGGCGCATACGCTGCTGGCAGAAAAGCGCCATGACGAAGCTTTTCTTGCCCGCTATACTACGGGTTTTGAAAAGTTTCGCGCCTACCTGCTGGGCGAAAGCGACGGCCTTGTCAAAAGCGCGGAATGGGCCAGCGAGATCTGCGGCATCGCGCCGGAGCAGCTGCGCCAGCTGGCAAGAAGGATGGCAGGTCAGCGCACCATGATCATGGCCGGCTGGGGCATTCAGCGCCAGCACCGCGGCGAGCAGCCGCACTGGCTGCTGGTAACGCTGGCCGCCATGCTCGGGCAAATCGGCCTGCCGGGCGGCGGTTTCGGCTTCAGCTACCACTACTCTTCCGGCGGCAGCCCAACGGCGCGAGGCGGGATCCTGTCGGGCATCAGCGCGGGCGTCGCGCCTGCCGGTTCGCCGCCGCCGATCCCGGTAGCGCGCATTGCCGACTGCCTTGCCAATCCCGGCAAAACTATCGCTTTTAATGGCAAAGAGGTGACTTATCCCGACGTCAAAATGGTCTACGTCGCGGGGGGCAATCCTTTCCACCACCATCAGGACACCAACAATTTGCTGCTGGCCTGGCAACGCCCGGAAACCATTGTGGTGCAGGATCCTTACTGGACGGCCACCGCCAGACACGCCGATATCGTGCTGCCCTGCACCACCAGCTATGAGCGCAACGATATGGATATGGGCGGCGACTATTCGCAGCGCTATCTGTTCCCGATGCGCCAGTGCGTGCCGCCGCAGCACCAGGCGCGCAGCGATTTCGCCATTTTTCAGGCCATTGCGACCAGGCTCGGCGTCGAACAGGCTTTTACCGAAGGCCGCGATGAAATGCTGTGGCTGAAAAAGCTGTATGACGATATGAAGCAGCAGGCCAGAAACGCCGGCGTCCCGCTGCCGCCGTTCGATCTGTTCTGGCAGTCCAATAACTACATTCGCTTTCCGGTACCGGAAGAGAATAAAAAGTGGGTGCGCTTTGCTGACTATCGCGCCGATCCGCTGTTGAATCCGCTCGGCACGCCCAGCGGGAAAATTGAAATCTTCTCTAAAACTATCGCGGCGATGCACTACGACGACTGCGCGGGCCTGCCGGGCTGGCAGCCGCCGCAGGAGTGGCACGGCAGCCCGCAGGCGCAGCGCTATCCCCTGTCGCTGAATACCGCGCATCCGAGCCATCGACTGCATTCCCAACTGGATAACACGCCGCTGCGGCAAAAATATGCCGTCAGCGATCGCGAAGCGATCCTGATCCATCCGCAGGATGCCGTCACCCGAGGGATCCAGTCCGGCGATCTGGTCAGGGCGTTTAACGATCGGGGTCAGATCCTGGTCGGCGCGCTGGTAACGGAAGCGATCCGTCCCGGCGTAGTGCGCATCAGCGAAGGCGCCTGGTACGATCCCGCCGAGCCTGCCGAACCGAAAACGCTGTGCAGGAACGGCAACGTAAACTGTCTGACCTTCGATATCGGCACCTCACGGCTGGCGCAGGGCAACTGCGGGCAGATGGCGCAGCTGGAGGTGGAGAAATTTACGGGCGCGCCGCCGCCCAATACCGCTCATGCCGTGCCGGAAAGCGCACGCCAGCCGATCAGAAACGCGCGCTGACGCCCAGGTTATAGATAAACTGCTCGCCGGTGCTGAGGCCGCCGGTTTGCGACACCGAGGCGAAGGCCGCCGCGCTGTCGCCCAGCGGCAAGTTTGCGCCGACGGTCACGTCCGCCCAGTTGCTGTCCTGGCGGGCGGTATCGCGCGTGAAGCGGGTCTGCGTTGACTTCAGCCCGCCGCCGGCGCGCCAGACGTTATCGCCAAACTGGTGGTTATAGCTGACCGCCGCCCAGGGATTGATCCCGCCCAGCGTGGCATCCAGCCGCCAGCCCAGCGCGCCAATCTGCGAATGGTAGTTCTGATCGGCGAAGCGCATGGCGGTGCTGCTCTCGCCCCGCTCGCTGTAGCCCTCTACCGAACTGTAATCCAGCGCGTACTGTGCCGTCGGGCCGGTGGTAAGCGAAGCGCCCAACGGAAAATCCCAGCCGGTGGTAATACGCGCGCCGAGCTGTTTACCGTCGGTATCGCCCTTTTCCGTCCGCGTCGCCGGGCCGATGGCAAAATGCCGCTGGATATCGTCATAGCGGGCAAAAGCGTAGTACACATCCGTATTTATCCAGCCGTTGTCCAGAAAAGCGAGCTCGCTCCAGGCCGAAAATAGCCAGCCGCGCAGCTTGTAATCGAAGCGAGATGAAGGATGCTGCGTGTCGTCCGAGCCGGAAACCAGCGCGCCCACCAGCAGTGAATCGGTCAGCTTATAGTCCACGCCCAGCGTCAGGTTATGGGTGGTGGCGTTGCCGTCGCCCGCCGCCAGATTGGCGGCATAGTCATAATGTTGACCGGCGTAGCCGCCGAACACGTTAAGCGATCCCTGCGGATTGTCGCTGTGGCGCTGCTGCTGCAAGCGACTGTCGAGCGTGGCGCGCGCATCGCGAGAGAGCGCCAGCATCGCCTGATCCAGCGCCACCACCTGCGCGGGCGCGTTCAGCACGGCCTCAATATAATCGGCGATCAGCTGGTGCGTAGCGGGGCCGGGATGCAGACGATCGGCAAACAGCAAAGCCTGCTCGTCGGAAAAACCGGGCGTAGCCGAAGTGCAGACCGCCGCTGAAACGCCGGGCGGGCAGGCCATGCCGGCCGTATTGCTTAAGCCATAGCGCGCCGGGTCACTGAGGATCTCGCTGAAAAGACCGTTGATATCCACGCGCACAATGTTGCCGCCCAGCTGCGCCAGCCGATCGTCTTCCAGCTGGTTATAGCGGTTGGTTAGCGCGCTGCCCTGCTCGCTAAGGCTTTGCCAGGCGGCAAACAGCCGATCGGCGATAGCCTGCCGCACGGCGGTCACGCTGCTGGCCTCACCGGCGGCGGCGTACAGCGCCTGGTAAATCGCCTGATTGCGGCTGTTCAGATCCGGCGTCGTCTGGCCGTTCAGGGAAGCGAAGGCCGCAGCCAGCGCCGTACCGGCAACGGGCGCCAGGCCGGTCTGGATGACCGCTTCCAGCAGCACCGGCGCCGCACCGATATTGGGCACGGTCGGCACGATAACCGTTCCGGCTCCGGCAGCCAGCAGCTGCTGTACCTGGCCTGCGGCGGCAAAAGCACTGTTGCTGACCAGCCCTGCCGCCTGCTGCGGATTCAGCGCGGCCGCCGCCAGATCGTTGCCGCCGATCCAGTGAATATAGAGGCCGTCGGCATCCGCCTGGCCGCCCCTGGCCGCCAGATAAGCGGCGAGCTGGTTAGCCGTATTGTTGTCGGCATTCAGCAGCGGCAGCGCCACCGCTTCGCCCGCGGCATAGTTGCTGCCGCCGTTATTGGAAGGCTGGAGCGACTGGTCGATTTTTGCGGCCAGAATTTCGTCATAGAGCGGATGTCGGCTGCTGTCCCAGGTATAGCGGCCGTTATTACCGCCATCGCTCAGGCTGTCGCCAAAGACGGTGTAGCTATCCCAGGCCAGCGCCGGAAAAGTCGAGACGGCATAAAAGAGCCACGCGCTTCCGGCAGCGCGCAGGCGCGAATATTTTTTTAGCATGGCGTGACTCCAGAAAGAGCCTGAAAGCGGCGGCATGACGCCGGTTATTTTGTTGCTATCATCGTCAACCTGTCAGATAACTATTGCCTTTCCGGGCATTGCGTCAAGCCTTTTACGTGTATTTTTTAACCGATTCAGATAAGGAACTTTACTTATGCAGCGTTGCGGTTGGGTGACTCAGGATCCGATCTATCTGGCCTATCATGATACGGAATGGGGCGTGCCGATTACCGACGCGCAGGCGCTGTTTGAAATGCTGTGCCTGGAAGGTCAGATGGCCGGCCTTTCCTGGCTGACCGTCTTAAAAAAGCGGGAAAACTACCGGCGGGCGTTCTGCGGTTTCGATCCTGAGCAGGTGGCGTTGATGACGGAAAGCGGCCTCGATCGGCTGATGCTGGACAGCGGGCTGATCCGCCATCGCGGCAAGCTTTCCGCTATTGTCGCCAACGCGCGCGCGCTGCTGGCGATGGCGGCGCAGGGCGAGGCCTTTGCTGAGTTTATCTGGCAGTTTGTCGATCGCCAGCCGCAAATCCACCGCTACAGCGACTATCGCGCTGCGCCAACCTTCAGCACCGTTTCCGATGCCCTTTCTAAAGCGCTAAAAAAGCGCGGCTTTAAATTTGTCGGCACCACTACCTGTTATTCGTTTATGCAGGCCTGCGGGCTGATTAGCGACCACACGACCAGCTGTTTCTGTCATCCGGATAACCTCAGGTAGCGTCTCTTTACAAATTTAGGAAGACAACACGGTTTTTTTTCGGCGCGGGGTCGGCATAATCGCTTCTTTTCAGGCTATTTTCGCCAGTCGCTGTTCAGGAAACGCTATCCATGAAAAAACGTTTTGTTACTCTTGCTCTGGTTTTGAGCGGTACCATCGCCCTGTCGGGCTGCACCACGAATCCTTACACCGGCGAACGCCAGGCGGGTAAAGCCGGTATCGGCGCGGGCCTGGGCGCCGCGCTGGGCGCAGGCGTCGGCGTGCTCTCCTCTTCCAAAAAAGATCGCGGCAAAGGCGCGCTGATTGGCGCAGCGGCAGGCGCGGCGCTGGGCGGCGGCGCGGGCTACTATATGGACGTGCAGGAAACCAAGCTGCGTGAAAAAATGCGCGGCACCGGCGTCAGCGTGACGCGTGAAGGCAATAATATCGTGCTGAACATGCCGAACAGCGTCACCTTCGACAGCAGCAGCAGCTCGCTGAAGCCTGCAGGTGCCAACACGCTGACCGGCGTGGCAATGGTGCTGAAAGAGTATCCAAAAACCGCCGTTAACATCGTCGGCTATACCGACAGCACCGGCAGCCGCCAGCTGAACATGAACCTGTCGCAGCAGCGCGCCGACAGCGTAGCCAGCTCGCTGATCACCCAGGGCGTGGCGACCAATCGCATTCGCACCGGCGGCATGGGGCCGGACAACCCGGTCGCGACCAACAGCACGGCCGCAGGTAAAGCGCAGAACCGTCGCGTGGAAATCACCCTCAGCCCGCTGCAGTAATCCCGCCAGCCGGACAATCTTTGTCCGGCTGTTTCCCTGCCCAACCGCCTGACTGTGGGCGAGACCGCCCTTATGCTTTATGATGGCCGGATCCGCTTTCCGCCATTACCCGCTATCTTAAGATTTAAGCCCGTGATGGCTGCTTTCATTTTTACTCGTTCAAGGATCGCTATGAACCGCAAGGCCGCACGCGCGACAATCAGCGACGTTGCCAGAAAAGCCCATACGGGCAAAACCAGCGTTTCTCGCTATCTCAACGGCGAGCAGCACCTTCTGTCCGCCGATTTAAAGCAGCGGATTGAAACCGCCATTGCCGAACTTAACTATCGACCCAGCCAGATGGCGCGTGGCCTGAAGCGCGGGCGCACCCGCTTAATCGGCCTGATTATCGCGGATATTACCAATCCTTACTCCGTTGATGTGATGTGCGGCATTGAGGCGGCCTGCCGCGCGCAGGGCTTTACGCTGCTGATGTGCAACACCAATAACGAGGTGGACCAGGAGCAGCACTATCTGAATCTGCTCAGCAGCTATCAGGTGGAAGGGATCGTGGTTAACGCCGTGGGGATGCGCGAGGAAGCGCTGAGCCATCTCCAGCAGTCGCTGCTGCCGATGGTGCTGATTGACCGTAAGATCCCTGATTTCGCCTGCGACGTGGTAGGGCTGAATAACCACGAGGCCGCCGCGCAGGTCACAACGCATCTGCTTGAAGAAGCCTTTGACGCCATTCTGTTTGTTACCGAGCCATTGGGCACCGTCAATACCCGCCACGAGCGCCTCAAGGCGTTCCGGGAAACGATGGCGCAGCATCCGCAGCGCGAGGCCGAACAGGCTGAGGTCGCCTTAAACGACAGCGCGCGACTGGATGGCATCCTGCAAGATTTTTATCAGCGCCATCGCCACCAGCGCTGCGCCGTATTGGCCGTTAATGGCGCGCTGACGCTGCAAATCGCGCGCAGCTTCAAACGCCTGGATCTGCGCTGGGGCGAAGATTTAGGGCTGCTGGGCTTTGACGAGCTGGTCTGGTCGGAACTGGCGGGCGGCGGCATCACTACGCTGAAACAGCCTACTTGGCAGATTGGCTATGCGGCGCTGGAGCAGGTTATCCGCCGTATTGAAGGTGACGAAGCGCCGCCGTGCGAGCAGCTCTACTCCGGCGAGTTGATTATCCGCAGTTCCACGAAGTTCGCCTGATTTCCCTTCTTTTCACCGTATTAACGCAGCGGTCGGCTTGACCCGCTTCGTTCTGACGCTTTTCCAGTAAATTTCCAAATAATTGTCCACATCGTGAGCGCGATCATAAAACCGCGCTCCGCCCCTTTCGGTTGGAACCGGTTCCAGTTAACGTTTTTGTAACGTCAGGGCCACCGCCCG
>Ga0157358_1000039_pt1 | contig 46873 bp, 43 predicted proteins | sample AttcapACBM2_FD_111484 | JGI IMG/M metagenome (GOLD analysis project Ga0157358, IMG submission 111484) | Fungus gardens microbial communities from leaf cutter ant in Botucatu, State of São Paulo, Brazil - Atta capiguara ACBM2 | ecosystem: Host-associated > Fungi > Mycelium > Unclassified ... | reverse complement strand
CGTTTCATATTATGCCCGCCGTCAAGACGACAAAGGTTTTTCGGCTCGGGGGTATAGCTCAGCTGGGAGAGCGCTTGCATGGCATGCAAGAGGTCAGCGGTTCGATCCCGCTTATCTCCACCAAATCTTCACCAGACGATTTGGCGCGAAAAACCGGTATTTTGTTGTGGGGGTATAGCTCAGCTGGGAGAGCGCTTGCATGGCATGCAAGAGGTCAGCGGTTCGATCCCGCTTATCTCCACCAATCACTTCTTTCGTCCTTCTCTGTTTCTGGCAGCGCTTGCGCAGCCGCATCCCTGTTTTTTTCTTCTGTTTATCCGTTCTGCTTATCAGCTCCCGATCCTGTTTTGCCTGTTACCTGATAAATCGGGCCTTAATCCTGTAAATGCGTTAAATCCTCCAGCTGAATAGCTGAACAAGGGGCCGCAGCTAAAATCTGGGTTAGATCTTCCGTAAGACCAGCTCCACGGATTTCTCCTGAGAACGCCGCAACGACGGCATTAATATGGAAGATTACGCTAATCCCGTTTACAAAACGCGCGCCAGTGATTGAGAAAAAGCGGAGACGTTAGTCTCCGCTGAGGCAGGTTAAAGCGCGGCGGCGAAGGTCAGCATCCTTTCAGCCAGCTTCTGCGGCGTTTGTAGCGGCATCAGGTGGCCCGCGCCCGCAATCACTTCCAGCCGCCCGGCGGGAAGGTGCGAGAGCGTCATTTTTTGCTGATCTTCAGCAGAAGGCACCTGATCGTCGGCCGAGCCGGCGATCAACAGGGCCGGACAGTCGACGGTACCGATACGCGCCGACCAGTCTTCCCGACTGCCAGCTTCAGGCCAGGCACGCCAGGCGTTGAGATTAGCGCGGCGGGCGTCGCGGATAGCTATCTCGCGCACCACATCGGGCAAACGCTCGCTGGCTGCCGTATCCACAAACTGTTCCGCTTCTTCCCGGCTGCCGCCATAGTTAATCTGGCTGCGGCGATCTTCCTCGCTCATCGGCTGCGGGCCGGGCGGCGAAGGCGCGACCAGAATCAGTCCTTTCAGGTAGTCTGGCCGACGCGCCGCCAGCGCCAGGGCGACTTTTCCGGTCATCGAATGACCGACCAGGATACAGTTGTTGAGCTGCAGTGCACGAATGCTTTCGTCGAACTGCGCTACCATCGACGCTACGTCATAGCCGGGAATATTGGTCGCTGCGCCAAAGCCTGGCGTATCCAGCGTTACGCAGCGGTGGTGCTCGTCCAGCCAGCTGATGGTCGGATACCAGGTATGTCCAGAGCCGCCTAAATAGTGCAGCAGGACGAAAACCGGCGCATCGTTCGCCTTGCCGTGCAGAGAACAGGGCAGCATAAAACACTCCTAACGTAATTGATCTTTGACGTCACCGAGCATGGCGATAGTCTGCTCGTCATAACCGCGCGCGCGCAAAGGCTGGTTCACTTCGGCTTCCAGATCCGGCACATAGCCCACCAGAAACTCGCCGGGTGTGCTGAAAGTGACTTTGCCCAGCGCGGCGGGCAGCAGCAGCGTTTCCGCGCGTTCCAACGTCCAGCTTTCGCCCGCCGCCTTAATTTGCAGCGGCTCGCCCAGGTTGGAAATAATGCGCGCGCGCGTGAAGCCGTAGTCACAGGCGGCGGAAACCCGCCAGCGTTCCAGCGCGAAATAGGGCCCGGCACAGCAAAACAGCCGCGTGACCCGATCGTTTTCTTCCACGGTCAGGCCCTGATGCGGCCGCGTGGTCAGCTCCGGACGCAGCTCCGCCAGCAGCGCGTCGATGTTCTTCTCCCGCTCCTGCGGCGATATTTTGCTGCCGTCCTCCATCTGCCACGGCATGGCGTGCTGCTGGATATTGGACGTTTGCTCAATTTCATAAATCAGCGTATCCGGGCCGAAAGAGTGCAGCATGCCGCCCGGCACATAAAAAGTGTCGCCGGTTTTAACCGGATAGCGTTCCATTACCTCGTCGTATTCTTCAGCCAGCAGAGCAGCGCGCAGGCGTGGCTGGCTGACGCCGGGCTTGATGCCTGCCAGGCAGCTGGCACCGGGCGCGGCCCATAAAATATGCCAGGCCTCGCTTTTGCCGTTGGGCTGCTGCTCAAGGCGCTGCGCCGCCTCATCGTTGGCGTGCAGATGCACCGGCAGCATCCCGGTGCCGTCAATAAATTTGCTCAGCAGCGGGAAATGCGGGCCGCGCCAGCCGGGCGCAACCAGCTCGTCGGGATAGCGTTCGGTCAGCTCGTGCAGGCTCATGTCGGCATAGTCGCCGTTTTTAACGGTGGCGCGCATGCCTTCCACATCGCTAACTTCCCACGTTTCCGCTATGCGTCCGTCAGGCAGGCCCGTTTTGGCGAGGCGGGTTTTAATCAGTTCGCCACCGAAGATATGGGTGGCAATCGGCAGCGTCAGCCGTAAGGGATAGGCTTTCATCTTCGCTCCTTAAAAGACGTCCGTTCTCTGTCCTTAGGGCGTGACGAGGCCGTCCGGGCAGGAAAGCGGGAAGAGAACGGGCGAGAAGGCTATGGAGCCGCAGCCCCATAGCCAGACGATCAGATGACGGCAACGCCGCCGGTGACGGCAATGGTCGCGCCGGAGATATAGCTGGCTTCGTCGCTGGCCAGCATCACATAGGCAGGTGCCAGCTCGGCAGGCTGCCCGGCGCGCTGCATCGGCACTTCGCTGCCGAAGTTTTTAACCTGTTCGGTCGGCATCGTGGCAGGGATCAGCGGCGTCCAGATCGGGCCAGGGGCCACGGCGTTGGAGCGAATACCCTTATCCGCCAGCAGAGCAGCCAGGCTGCCGGAAAAGTTGATAATCGCCGCTTTGGTGGCGGAATAGGCAATCAGTTTCGGCTTGGGCTGATCGGCATTAACCGAGGCGGTATTGATAATAGAGCCGCCCGCAGGCATATGCGGCACCGCCGCTTTACAGATGCGGAACATGGCATAGATATTGGTTTTCATCGTGCGGTCAAACTCGTCATCGCTGATCTCATCCAGCGACTCACGGGTCATCTGGAAGGCGGCGTTATTGACCACGATATTGATTTCGCCGAAGGCTTCCACGGCCTTGCTGACGATAGCCTTGCAGTGTTCCGCTTCGGTCACGTCGCCAGCCACCAGTACTGCTTTCTGTCCCGCTTCTTCAATCAGGCGCGCGGTTTTTTTCGCATCTTCGTGCTCGTCCAGATAGGAAATCAGCACGTCCGCGCCTTCACGAGCATAGGCGATAGCCACGGCGCGGCCGATACCGGAGTCGCCACCGGTAATAATGGCTTTTTTACCTTTCAGACGGCCGGAGCCTTGATAGCTGGCTTCGCCGTGATCGGGAACGGGCTGCATTTCGTTAGTCGCTCCCGGCCATGTTTGCTGTTGTTCTGGGAGTGGAGGTTGGGGGCGATTTGTCGTCGACATAGGCTCTCCTCTTGAACCAGCAAGAATGCCGGTGATAAATGAATTATGCTGCCGCAGGAACCGGAGTTCGCTCGGCAACAGAATGAATAACAATGATTTTTACAACGGATTCGGTGATTTCTGACCGTTAAGGAATAAGCATAGTCAAAAAAAACGAAAGTGCTAAACCGATTCGACCAACGGGGCAGAAAAGCGGCGGGCGGGAAACCAGGCCGCTTTAACACGGCCTGGCAAAGTCAGGCGGAGGGCGTAAGGACGTTAAAACCGTGCGTGCCGTCGCGATCCAGCTGCGCAATCAGGCCATATTCCCAGTCCAGGTAGGCCTGCATCGCAGAGGCGGCGTTGTCAGTGCCTTCATAAGGGCGACGGTAGCGATCGTCCCGCGGTTGCAGGAGTCGTGTTTCACCCTGCTGCACGGGTAAACCGGCCGCTCGCCAGGCTGCGTTGCCGCCTTTAAGAACCGTTACCGGTTTTTGCGTCAGCGCGGACAGCTCTTCTACGGCGTAGCGAGCCAGCAGGCTGCTGCCGCAGGTCACCACGTAACGCTCTGCCGGCGGCAGCGCAGCGCTGCCCGTCCGCGTCAGCAGCGAGCGTTGCAGCCAGGACGCGCCGGGGATATGGCCCGCCACATAGTTCGCGCTGGTGGTGAAATCCAGCACCTGCGTGTCGCCCGCTTCCAGCCATGCGGCCAGCCCGGCTGGCTCCATTTCCGGCAGGGCGGGCAGGGGCGGCACCGTGGGTTTCCAGTCGCCGTGCTCGATAAAATCTTGTCGGCTGACATTACCCACAACCGCAACGTCCCAGCCCATCTGCGCCAGCCAGGAGGCACTCATATCGGCGCGCGCTTTTTTGTCGTCAACCAGCACGATTTTTGCACCGCGCACGCTGGCATAGTGATCCGTTTCCTGCACCAGCTGGCCGCCCGGCACGTGGCGAGCGCCGGGTAAATGACCCGCTGCGTATTCTTCGGCGTCGCGCACGTCAAACAGATAAACCGTGCGCTGGGTTTGCTGCCGCAAAGCGGTCAAATCAGCGAGCGTAATCTGCCTGACGCCAGCGCGATCGGCAACCTTCCGGGCGCTGCGTGCGGCCTGAAGCTGCGCGGTCTCGCTCACCTCGCCGTAACGGCGGTTCTGCTGATGATCCAGCGCCAGCCCGGCCAGCGTCCAGCCAATGGTGCCATTGCGCAGCGCATAAATCGGATTACGCACGCCCGCATTGACCAGCGACTGCGTACCGATAATGCTGCGAGTGCGTCCGGCGCAGTTGACGATAATTTTTGTTTCCGGCGACGGGGCCAGATCCCTGACCCGCAGCACCAGCTCGGCGCCCGGCACGCTGATGCCGCCCGGAATGCTCATGGTCTGATATTCGTCAAAGCGGCGGCTGTCCAGCACCACTACCGGCTCACCGCTTTGCAGCAGGGCATGGACCTCCTGCGCGGGCAGCGAAGGCGTGTGGGCACGGCTTTCGACCAGTTCGCCAAACGCCTTGCTCGGCGAATTGACGTCGATAAAGATTTCGCCGCCCGCTTCGATCCAGCCCTGCAGGCCGCCCGCCAGCAGCGCCACGTTGCTGTAGCCCAGCGCGATTAACCTTTCGGCGGCGGCCTGCGCCAGGCCTTCGCCGTTGTCATACAGCGTGACGGGCGTCGCCAGGCGTGGGACGCGGTTAATTATCTCCAGTTCCAGCTTCGACAAAGGAATATTAGCGGCAAACAGCGGGTGGCCTTCGGCGTAATAAGCCTCTTCCCGCACGTCCAGCAGCGCAGTTTCCTGGCGCTGGAGCAGGGCGTAGCGAATATCGCTGTAGTGACGTAAAGGCAGTGATTGCTTAGCCATGTGAGAGATCCCAAATATTTGGTAAAAAAGCGTTGTTATAGCCGGAGATGAACGGTTTTTCGCTGCCGTCCTCGTCATAAACGGCCCGTTTCACCGCGCCGATATTGCCGCCGTAAACGTGAATGCTGATGGAGGGGCGATCGGCAAAAGCGTTGCTGACGCGGTGGATATCACCCACCTCAGGCGAAACGGCCTCTACGTCGCCAGCATTCAGGCGAACGGGCTCGCCTTCGGGCCAGAGTGCGCCTTGCTCATCACGACGAAAGTGCTGCGCAACTTCCGCGCCGCGCAGCATGCCAATTAACCCCCAGACCCGGTGGTCGTGCACCGGCGTTGACTGGCCCGCTCCCCAGACGAAACTGACAACAGAAAAGCGCTGCTGCGCGTCGGCATACAGCAGATATTGTTGATAGCGCTGCGGATCGGTCTGCGCAAAAGGCTCAGCCAGCCAGTCATCGTGGCGGATAAGCTGTTTTAGCAGCTCGCTGCCTTCTTGCAGCACGCGCTGTTCTGGAGGCTTTGTGTCCAGCAGCGTAGCCAGATCGCCGACAAAGGCGCGCAAACGATGGTGCTGAAGGTTACTCATGGCTGTTCTCCCCGGCAGGCTGTGTTAATCCGGCGGCCGCCTGATTAGCCTGGCCCGCCAGCTGATAATCGAAAGCCTGGCGGACATTCACCGCTTTCGGCAGCACGCGGTAACGTAAGAAAAAGTCGGCGGAATGCTGGAGCGAATCCGCCAGCGTGGGCGTGAAATTGACCGGACGGATCTGCGCGCTGGCGATCCAGCGCTGCGTAATGGCGGGCGGCATCCCCAGCGATTTGCTCAGCGCGTCGGCAAAGGCTGCCGGATGCTGTATCGCCCAGATCTGCGCTTTGGCCAGTCGGCCCTGAAGATCGGCGATCGCCTGACGTTTAGCCGGATCCTTTAACGCTTCCTCGCGGGCGAGCGCATACGAATAGCCGGAAAGAATGCCCTTGCCGCCGCCCTGCGGCACCAGTACCGCGTTATCCACCACGATGGCCGAAGAGACATAGGGTTCCCAGGTCGCCCAGGCATCTACGGCATGGCTGGCCAGCGCGGCGCGGCCATCAACCGGGCCAAGAAAACGCAGCTTAACGTCGGCGGGCTTCAGTCCGGCGCGCTCAAGCAGCCCCAGCACCAGATAGTGTCCCCAGCCGCCGCGATTGACGGCGATCTGTTTGCCTTTCAGATCGCTCAGCTTGTGAATACCGCTGTCTGGCCGCGTCAGCAGGGCGATGCTGTCGGGATTGTTTTGCCATGCGCCTACCGCCTTCACCGGCGCGCCGGCGGCATAGACAAACAGGAAAGGCAGATCGCCGGTAAAACCTACGTCCAGCGCGCCGGCATTCAGCGCTTCCTGCACCGGCGCGCCGGAGTCAAATGAGGTCAGTTTCAGCTCATAAGGTAAATTATTCAGCTCGCCGGACTCTCGTAGCGAAATAAAGCGATCGCCCTTAACGTCACCCAGGCGCAGCGTCACTTTTTCTGCCGCCGTAGCGGCGCCAGCCATAACCGAAAGCAGGATGGCGACGACCACACGCATCAGGCGCTCCTTGCGACACGGCGCGCCGCAACTTTTTCGCGCGTCAGCGGGATCAGCTCTTTGCCATACTCCAGCGCGTCGTTGAGCGGATCGAAACCCCGGATCAGCACGCTTTCGATGCCCAGGTTGTAGTAATCCAGTAGCGCGTCGGAAACCTGATCCGGCGTGCCGACCAGCGAAGTGGAGTTATAGCCGCCGCCGACCAGTTTGGCGATGCCGGTCCACAGATTTTTATCCAGGCGATCGCCTTCGTTAGCAGCGGCGAACAGCCGTTCCGCACCGACGCTCTGCGGCTTTGGCAGGCCGAAGTCGTGGCCGGTAGCGAGCAGCTTCTGCCGGGCCGTTTCGCGGATATACTCCGCTTTTTCCCAGGCTTCTTTTTCGGTCGCGGCGATAATCGGACGGAAAGAGATATTAAAACCGATCTGTCGACCATGGCGAGCGGCGGCGGCACGTACCGCACGCACGGTTTCGGCCGCGCCCGCCAGCGGTTCGCCCCACAGTGCAAAAACGTCGGCATGTTTCGCCGCCACGCTAATCGCTTCCGGCGAGGAACCGCCAAAATAGACCGGCAGCTGCGGCTGTAGCGGCTTGACGGCGGAAAAAGCCTGTTCAGCCTGATAAAGCTCGCCCTGATGGTCGAAAGGTGCTTCGGCCGTGAGGCTGTTTTTCAGTACCTGCAAAAACTCATCGGTGCGCGCATAGCGTTCGGCTTTGTTAAGGTAATCACCGTCGCGACGCTGTTCGGCATCGTTGCCGCCGCTGATGATATGCACCGCCAGGCGGCCATCGGTCAGCTGATCCAGCGTCGCCAGCTTGCGGGCGGCAAGGGTAGGGGAGACAAAGCCGGGACGGTGCGCCAGCAGGAACTTCACTTTTGAGGTATGTGCCGCCGCGTGGGCGGTGACCAGAAAGCCGTCGGGCTGATCTGACCAATAACCGACCAGAACGCGATCGAAGCCGGCCTGTTCATGGGCGCGGGCGAAGTCGGCGATATACTGTTTGTTAAAAATGGGGCCGCTGGGCGGAATGATTTCCGAGGCCAGGCGATGGCCGATCATGCCAAGAAACTGAATGCTCATCCTGAATTCTCCGAAGTGGGCGGGCAGAAAAGGGCGTAGAAGGAACCCTACTTTCAGAGACGTAAGCTGTGAAATTCTTATATATGCTGAGGAAAGTTAAAAAACAGCTATGGCGAAGGCGGCTTTTGGCGCATAACGAACGAGCCGCTGGCTAAACGCTGCGGTGTGTTGACTAAACGGGCGAGACGCTGGCTAAACGCTGTTGTGTGTTGGCTAAACGGGCGAGACGCTGGATAAACGCTGTTGTGTTTTAGCTAAACGGGCGAGACGCTGGCTAAATGCCGAGGTGCACTGATTTAACGCTGAGGTATGTTGGCTGAATGCTGCGGCGTGCTGATTAAAAGGGAAGGCGTGCTGACTAAGAAAATAACGCGAAGCAAGCAGCGCGCCGGAAGCCTGGGAGGCTTATCGAACCGACCCGCGAAAGGCGGGTCAGGAAAGGCAAAAGCTTTCAGTCACCCATCTTAAAAGGCTTGCTGACTATCTCGCCTGCCTGTTCCGCTTTTTTCTTCGCCTGCAGGAGCTGCCTAATCATTGCCTTTTTTTGCATGCGGATAGCGTCGAAATCAATATGTTGGGTTGGGGTTTCAATTGTCCGTTTGTAGCACATAGTTCGCTCCTTCTTTAAATACCCTGAGGTTGCGCGGGCCAGCCTGCTGCCTGACCAGCCGATCGTAAACTTTAATCAGTTGAGGAGTATACGCCTGGAAGGCCAGGAGTTGTATGTTTTCTCGCCTGGCAACCTGCAGAATGATGTCGATCAGAGACGCGTAAAAAAACAGCGTTTCATGTAGCGTAAGCGCGGCGGCGGCTGGCGGCCTGTCGAACATATCGCAGTCGGGATTATCCTGTGCTTAAAGGTTGTAAAAGCTGACGACGGCCAGGTTGGCGCTGGCTACATCATCACCGAACAGCTTTATGAGTAGCGGTATTTCGGCTGCCGCTTTCGCAAAAAAGGCCAATCGGAAAGTCATCTGCCGATTTACCTGGGCAGCAAACATAAATCTGATATCCATCGTCCTGTAGACATCAAATCCCTGCAGCTCGCTATGTAAGATTTCATAGTGGCAGCCCGCCATAACAAATCCTCATCCTGAGTCTCATGGGCTGCTTTATAGCATTACTTTTGTTATGGGTTAAAGGCGCTCTTCCCGGATGCGCGACATAAAATGTTTTACTGCGAGACGATACGCAAAAAAAAGGCGAACCCGGAGATTCGCCTTTCTTGTCGAGCCAGACCGCTATCAGCCCAGCACCAGGCCTGCAATGGAAGCGGAGAGCACGCTAACCAGCGTCGAACCGTACAGCAGCTTCATGCCGAAGCGCGACACTACGTTGCCCTGCTCTTCGTTCAGGCCTTTGATAGCGCCCGCCACGATGCCGATAGAGGAGAAGTTGGCAAAAGAAACCAGGAACACGGAAAGGATGCCTTCGCCGCGCGGCGACAGAGTACCGGCAATTTTTTGCAGGTCGATCATCGCCACGAATTCGTTGGAAACCAGCTTGGTCGCCATGATACTGCCGACCTGCAACGCTTCGCTGGCGGGCACGCCCATTACCCAGGCAAAAGGATAGAACACATAGCCCAGCACGCCCTGGAAGCTGATACCAAAAATCGTATCAAACAGCGTATTGACGGCGGAGATCAGCGCGATAAAGCCAATCAGCATCGCGGCGACGATGACCGCCACTTTGAAACCGGCAAGGATATATTCGCCCAGCATTTCAAAGAAGCTCTGTCCCTGATGCAGATCGTTCAGCTTCAGGTCTTCTTCGTTTTCGATGCGGTACGGGTTGATCAACGACAGCACGATAAAGGTGCTGAACATATTCAGGATCAGCGCGGCCACCACATATTTCGGCTGGAGCATGGTCATATAGGCGCCGACGATGGACATCGATACGGTCGACATCGCCGTAGCGGCCATGGTGTACATGCGGCGCTGCGACATTTTGCCCAGAATATCTTTATAGGCGATAAAGTTTTCTGACTGTCCCAAAATCAGCGAGCTTACCGCGTTAAAAGATTCCAGCTTACCCATGCCGTTGACTTTTGACAGCACGGTGCCGATTGCCCGGATAACCACGGGCAGAATACGGAAGTGTTGCAGAATACCAATAAGGGCGGAGATAAAGACGATAGGGCAGAGTACGTTAAGCCAGAAGAACGCCAGGCCTTTATCGTTCATGCCACCAAAGACAAAGCTGGTGCCCTGAGCGGCAAAGCCCAGCAGCTTGTCGAAGAAGCCGGCAAAGCCTTTGACAAACCCTAAGCCGATTTCGGAGTTCAGGAAGAACCAGGCCAGCAGCACCTCGATCACCAGAAGCTGAATAATAAAACGGACGCGGATATTTTTCCGATCGCTGCTGACCAGTAAGGCCAGTAACGTCACCACCACCAGCGCCAAAGCAAAATGCAGAATGCGGGACATGAGTGCTCCAAATTTGAAGGCTGTTATATTTCGCTGCACATTCTATGTAACAAGTTGCAGAAAAACGAGACTAAAGCCTCAATATAATAAATTCCTATCGGCTTAAATCGACATTCTGCTTTCCTGTCACATCCTGATACTGTTTAAAAAACCACCCGTCAACTTGTGGGGGAATACTTTTTAACCTAAAGTAAGTTTATCGCTTACAAATCGGCCACACGAAACGCTACCTTTGGGTATAGCAAAGGCTATACTTTTTAGCGTAGGCTATTACAGCGATAAGTTTAACCAGTGCAAATGATGTTGATAATCATTATCATTTGAATGACAATACCTTCCTCGGGTGTATTAAGGGGTAAGACGATGTTTGAAGGCCGCACCGCGGAGCAGACGGTCCGTAGTTCCCGTAAAATCAAATTCGCGCTGATGGGGCCCGCTTTTATTGCGGCGATTGGCTATATCGATCCCGGCAACTTCGCGACCAATATCCAGGCTGGCGCTTCCTATGGCTATAAGCTGCTGTGGGTGGTGGTCTGGGCCAATATCATGGCGATGGTGATCCAGTTAATGTCCGCTAAGCTGGGCATCGCCACCGGCAAAAACCTGGCGGAGCATATCCGCGATCGCTTTCCGCGTCCTGCCGTATGGTTCTACTGGATCCAGGCGGAAATTATCGCCATGGCCACCGACCTGGCCGAGTTTATCGGCGCGGCTATCGGCTTTAAGCTGCTCTTTGGCGTCAGTTTATTGCAGGGTGCGGTGCTGACGGGCGTGGTGACGTTCCTGATTTTGATGCTGCAAAGCCGGGGCCAGAAGCCGCTGGAACTGGTCATCGGCGGCCTGCTGCTGTTTGTGGCGGCGGCCTATGTGATCGAGCTGTTTTTCTCTCAGCCAAAAGTGATGGATCTGATGCAGGGCCTTGCCGTGCCGACGCTGCCGACCGCCGATGCGGTGCTGCTGGCGGCGGGCGTGCTGGGCGCAACGATTATGCCGCACGTGATTTATCTGCACTCTTCCTTAACGCAAAGCCCTGACGGCGGCAGCCGCGCAGAGCGCTACTCCTCGACAAAACTGGATGTGGCGGTCGCCATGACCATCGCGGGATTTGTGAATCTGGCGATGATGGCGACGGCGGCGGCGGCTTTTCACTTCAGCGGCCATACCGGCATCGCGGATCTGGATCAGGCCTATCTGACGCTCGATCCGCTGCTGGGCCGTGCGGCGGCCATAGTCTTCGGTCTGAGCCTGCTGGCGGCCGGACTCTCTTCCACCGTCGTGGGAACGATGGCGGGGCAGGTGGTAATGCAGGGCTTTATCCACATACGTATTCCGCTCCTGGTGCGGCGCGTTGTAACGATGCTGCCCTCGTTTATCGTGATCCTGGCTGGCTGGGAGCCGACGCGCATTCTGGTGATGAGCCAGGTGCTGCTCAGCTTCGGTATCGCGCTGGCGCTTATCCCGCTGCTCTCTTTTACCGGCAACCGCGAGCTGATGGGCGAACTGGTGAACTCGCGCCTGATGCAGGCGGCAGGCAAGGTTATCGTGGTGGTGGTGGTGGCGCTGAACTTCTATCTGCTGATATCTATAGCGATGGAGCTTTAGGCGAGACGCTAAGCAACAAGTGAAAAAGGGTGCTCCTGTGAGCACCCTTTTTTTTACCAGCGTCCGTCGTGGTGACGATCCCGCTCGTGACGCCATTCGCGCTGCCGTTCGTGGTCGCGCCAGCGCTGGTCGCGTCGCCATTCATGCCGTTGACGCATCTCCTGTTGACGGCGCCACTGTTCATGGCGCCACCAGCGGCCTTCGCCATAGCGATAGTTGTTGCGCCACCAGTGGCCTTCGCGCCAGCGGCCGCCGTCCCAGTAACGCCCGTGACGATCGCGATCGCCCAGATGAAGCGAAACGCCCGGCGCTAACATAATCCGGGCGCTGTCAGCCTGTGCTGTGTGTAAGGCTGAACCTGCCAGCAAAGCGGCAATAAGCAATAGATGTTTCATTTTCTCTCCTTATCAGCGGCACAACTGCTCCGCCCTGATGCCAGTATTATAAGGAGAGCGCAGGGGTTTCGCCTGGCTAATTCCTAAAAGTGTCGAAAAAGTGTTAAAGGAAATGTCAGTAAGACAGGCCGCCGCAGGACGCGGCGGCAAAGGGATCAGGCGAGGATCGCGTCGATGCGATCCAGCTCGCTTTGACTGAATTCGCGCTGGTTCAGCATCGTTATGGCATCGTCTATCTGACTGGTTTTGCTGGCGCCGATCAGCACTGACGTGACGCGACCGCCGCGCAGTACCCAGGCCAGCGCCATTTGCGACAGTTTCTGGCCGCGCTGCTGCGCCAGCTCGTTCAGCTGCCGCACTTTCTCCATCTTCTCCGGCGTCAGCTGCTCGCTGCTGAGGAAACGGCTGCCGCTGGCGACGCGTGAATCTTCCGGAATGCCCTGCAAATAACGATCGGTCAGCACGCCGCCCGCCAGCGGTGAGAAAGCAATACAGCCGACGCCCTGCTGTTGCAGCACGTCCAGCAGGCCGTCTTCCGGCGCGCGTTCAAACATGGAGTATTTCGGCTGGTGGATCAAACAAGGCGTACCCAGCTGCTTCAGGATGGCAATGGCCTCCGCCGCCAGCTGCGCCGGATAGTTAGAAAGCGCGATGTAAAGCGCTTTCCCCTGGCGCACCAGGTGATCCAGCGCGGTCATGGTTTCTTCCAGCGGCGTTTCCGGATCGGGACGGTGGTGATAAAAAATATCGACATAGTCCAGGCCCATACGCTTCAGGCTCTGATCGAGGCTGGCGATCAGATATTTACGTGAGCCCCAGTCGCCGTAAGGCCCGTCCCACATTGTATAGCCCGCTTTGGAAGAGATAATCAGCTCGTCGCGCAGCGAAGCGAAATCCTGACGCAGAATGCGACCGAAGTTTTCTTCTGCCGAGCCGGGCGGCGGGCCGTAATTATTGGCAAGGTCAAAATGGGTAATGCCCTGGTCGAAAGCGTGGCGCAGCAGCGCGCGGCTGTTCTCTACCAGCGTGCTGTCGCCAAAGTTATGCCACAGGCCGAGCGAGACGGCGGGCAGCTTCAGGCCGGTGCGGCCGCAGCGGTGATAACTCATTGTCTGATAACGATTTTCGTCAGGATGATAAACCATGAAAAGTTCCTGTGCTCAGAAGGAAAGGCAAAATGAGCATAGCAGTGTATACGGTTACACCGAACCGGTTCGCGCGGCGGATCGCAACTTGCGGAAAAGTCTCAGGCGTCATCTTTGCTTGCCATCGCGGGCGACGACGGATTTCACATGGCGCGCAAAGGATGCGCAATACTCATTACAACCTATCAGAGGAGAAAGCCATGCAAAGCGTTGGAGACTATCTGTTGCTGCGTCTGCAGGAAATCGGCATCGGGCATCTGTTCGGCGTGCCGGGCGATTACAATTTGCAGTTTCTGGATCACGTTATCGCCAGCAAAAAGATTGCCTGGGCGGGCAGCAGCAACGAGCTGAACGCGGCCTATGCCGCCGACGGCTATGCGCGCTGTCGCGGCGCGGCGGCGCTGCTCACCACTTTCGGCGTGGGTGAACTGAGTGCCTTAAACGGCGTGGCGGGCAGCTATGCCGAATATCTGCCGGTTATCCATATTGTCGGCGCGCCAGCCAGCGCGGCGCAGGAAGAGAAGCTGTTACTGCACCATACGCTGGGCGACGGCGACTACGCGCATTTTCTACGCATTGCCCGTGAGGTCACCATAGCGCAGGCCGTATTGACCAGAGAAAACGCGGCGGCGGAAATCGACCGGCTGCTGATTACCGCGCTGCGCGAACATCGTCCCGTTTACCTCTTTATGCCTACGGACGTGGCGGAAGCGCCCATCCAGCCGCCCATCGGCACGCTGACTTACCGGGCCGAATCGCTGCAAAGCAGTCTGGATTCCTTCAGCGCGGCGGCGGAAGCCCTGCTGGCGGAAGCTGAAAGCGTCTCGCTGCTGGCCGATTTTCTTGCCGATCGCGCCGCAATGCGTGAGCCGCTGCATAAACTGGTAACGGCAACGGCTTTGCCTTTTTCAACCTTGCTGATGGGCAAAAGCGTGCTGCCGGAACAGCAGCCGGGCTTTGTCGGCACCTACTCAGGCGCCGCCAGCGCGGGCGATACGCAGCGGCATATCGAACAGCGCGACGTGGTGATCACCGTCGGCACGCTCTGGACGGATACCATCACTGCCGGGTTCACCCAGCATATCGATCCGCTACGTAATATTGATATTTGCCTGTATCGCTGCCGGGTTGGTACACAGACGTTCAGTCAGATCGCCATGAAGGATGCCGTTGCCGTGTTGCATCAGCTGGCAACACGCTATGGCGAAGGCTGGCGCGATGTGCAGGCGCTGCCGCCGGCGCTGCCCGAGCTGACCGCTGGCGCACTGAGTCAGAATGCGTTCTGGCGCATCATGCAGGACTTTTTGCGTCCCGGCGATATCGTGCTGGCCGATCAGGGCACGGCCGCGTTTGGCGCGGCGGCGCTGCGGCTGCCTGAAGACGTTACCTTTATCTGTCAGCCGCTGTGGGGATCGATCGGCTTTACGCTGCCCGCCGCCTGGGGCGCACAGCTCGCCTGTCCGGCGCGGCGCGTGATTTTGCTCTGCGGCGACGGAGCGGCCCAGCTGACCATCCAGGAGCTGGGATCGATGCTGCGCGACGGCCTGAAACCGATCGTCTTTATTCTTAATAATGACGGCTATACTGTTGAGCGGGCTATTCACGGCGAGCATCAGCGCTACAATGACATTGCTCAGTGGAACTGGACACAGCTGCCGCAGGCGCTGAGCACGCGCGGCGAGGCGCAAAGCTGGCGGGTAGAAGAGAGCGCTCAATTGCAGGAAGTGGTAAAAGTGATTGAACAGACCTCGCGTCTCTCGCTGGTGGAGGTTATGCTGCCGCAGCTGGATGTGCCGCCCCTTTTGCAGGCGGTAACGGCGGCGCTGGACAAGCGCAACGCGTCCTGAAAAATCTGATAACGGATTCAGACGCCAGATTCAGATTGATGCCCGTGGGAAATTGCGGCCAGTGCAGGTAAGGTAGTCGGTCGCAGCGCGATTTTACGTTCGCCCGTGAGGGTTGGGCGTTGTTGTTTGAGTGGGGGAAATTTATAGTGTGTACAAATGACGTAAGCGGAGCAAAACAATAATGACTAAGTATGCTTTGGTAGGTGATGTAGGCGGCACCAATGCGCGCCTGGCACTGTGCGAAGTCGAGAACGGTGCCATCTCACAAGCCAAAACGTTCTCCACAGCAGACTACGATAGCCTTGAGGCAGTCATCCGTTTTTATCTTGCCGAGCAGCAGCAGGATGTCACGGATGGCTGCATCGCCATCGCCTGCCCGATCACCGATGACTGGGTGGATATGACCAACCACGACTGGGCTTTCTCCACCAGCAAGATGAAGGCGAATCTGGGCTTTGATCATCTTGAGATCATCAACGACTTCACTGCCGTGTCGATGGCGATCCCGATGCTGACCGAGCAGGACGTGATGCAGTTTGGCGGCACGACGCCGGTTAAAGACAAACCGGTCGCCGTCTACGGCGCCGGAACCGGTCTGGGCGTGGCGCATCTGGTTCATGTGGATAAACGCTGGGTGAGCCTGCCGGGCGAGGGCGGCCACGTGGATTTCGCCGCCAACAGCGAAGAGGAAGATCTGATCCTGGAAGTGCTGCGCGAAGAGCTGGGCCACGTGTCCGCCGAGCGCGTGCTGTCCGGCGCGGGCCTGGTCAACCTTTACCGCGCGATTGTCAAAGCCGACAACCGCGTGCCGGAGAACCTGAAGCCGAAGGACGTTTCTCAGCGCGCGCTGGACGACAGCTGCACCGACTGCCGTCGCGCTCTGGCGATGTTCTGCGTGATCATGGGCCGTTTCGGCGGTAACCTGGCGCTGACCATGGGCACCTTCGGCGGCGTCTATATCGCTGGCGGCATCGTGCCTCGCTTCCTGGAATTCTTTAAAGCCTCCGGTTTCCGTGCCGCTTTTGAAGACAAGGGCCGTTTTAAAGATTACGTGCAGAATATTCCTGTCTACCTGATTACGCATGAAAAGCCTGGCCTGCTGGGCGCGGGTGCGCATCTGCGTCAGACGTTAGGCACCATTCTGTAAGCAAAAAAGGCCGGTTTTCCGGCCTTTTTTACAGCCGCATCAGCTGGCGAAACTCCCGCACTTTACTGCGGCTGACCGGCACCTGAAACTCCAGGTCGCGCAGCTTCAGAATATAGGTATTGTTAAACCAGGGTTCAATTTCGCGGATTTTGCTCAGATTCACGCAGTAAGAACGATGGCAGCGGAAAAAAGCCTCTTCGGGCAACCGACTACAAAATTCGGTGATATTCATCGACATCACGTACTCCTCCCGCCGCGTATAAACAAATGTCATTTTTTCATGGGCTTCGGCGTAATAAATATCGTTGATATCCGTCACGATAATGCGCTCGTCCCGCGTCAGGTTAATGGTATGCACCTGGCTACGCGGGCTGTCTGTGCCGCCGGAAGCGGCCTGCTGTAGCGTATTTTCCAGCTTGCGCAGCATGGTGATAATACGCATTTCATGGTAGGGCTTAAGGATATAGTCAAACGACTCCAGCTCGAAGGCCTCTACCGCGTGCTCTTTATAGGCGGTGATAAAAACGATATGCGGACGATGGGCGAATTTACTGATATTTTGCGCCAGCAGCACGCCATCCAGCGACGGAATATTAATATCCAGAAAGATGACGTCCGGCTGGTGGTTTTGCAGATATTTCAACACGTCCAGCCCGTCGTCGAACGTGGCCTCGATTTGCAGCTGGCTGTGCTGGCGGATCAGCCAGCTCAGCTCCTGCTGCGCCAGAAATTCGTCTTCGACAATAATGGCTTTCACATCGCTTTCCCGGTGAATGCGGCCCTAAGCCGTCAGTGAAACACGTTCGGGCAGAGTCGCCCCTTTTTTGGTGATATAAAAAGCAATTTCGGTGCCCGGATGGCGACGGTGAATATGCAGCCCCTCGCCGTAAAGCAGCCTGACGCGGTGATGCACGTTGAGCAGGCCTATCTTGTTGCCGGGCATCTCGTTGCGCTCCACGCGCTGGATCACCTCTTCGCTGATGCCGTTGCCCGTATCGCGCACCGCAATACGTATCCGCTCGCCCGCATCCTGCACGCTGATGGTGACCACACCTTTGCCGCGACAGGGATGTACGCCGTGCACGATGGCGTTTTCCACCAGCGGCTGGATCAGCAGGCTGGGCAGCGAGCAGCTGATGTCTTCGTCAATTTCATAAATGACCGTCAGCTTATCGCCAAAACGCGCCTGTTCGATGGCGATATAATCTTTGATTTGATAAAGCTCTTTTTTAATATCAATGATTTCGTCGTCGTTCAGCTCCAGGTTGTAACGTAGATAGCGCGAAAGGTTGCTGATCAGCTGCCTGGCGGTATCGGGATTCAGGCGGATCGACGACGAGATGGCGTTCAGCGCGTTAAACAGAAAGTGTGGGTTGATTTTGCTTTGCAGCGCGCGTAGCTCGGCCTTATTCGCCATTTCACGCAGCTGTTCGGCGCGGGAAACTTCCAGCTGCGTGGAGATAATTTGCGACAGACCGATGGCCATTTCCCGCAGCGACCAGGTAATGCGGTGCGCGTGGCGATAGTAAATTTTCAGCGTGCCGGTGACTTCGCCCAGCTCCCGCAGCGGGATCACAATCATTGAATGGATTTCCGGCGTGCGGTGCGCCTCATCGTTGTTGCGGATAATGATTTCGCCATTGGCGATAGCTCTGGCCGTGGTCGGGCTGATGCCGTCGTCGCCTTCGCGGTAATTCTGCTCGCCAACGCCAACATAGGCCAGGATCTGATTTTTGTTGGTGATGGCAACCGCATCCGCGCTGATATCGTCGCGAATAATTTCGCAGACTTTACGCAGCGAACGGCTGTTGACCTGGCGAAACAGCGGCAGCGTTTTATTGGCGATATCCAGCGCCAGCTTGGCCTGACGGGCGGCTATCGCCTCTTTTTCGCCCTCGACGCTCTGGATCAGCAGCACGATCAGGCCGATGCTGACCGCGCCCAGGATCATCGGCACGGCGATCTCTTCGACGATCGCCAGGCCCAGCGCGTAAGGTCTGGCCCAGACCAGGATCAGGATCATCGTTAACGACTCACACAGCATGCCGCCGATAATGCCGACGCTCCAGCGCCGCGCTTTGGCGACCTTCAGGTTAATCCAGCCTGCGGCAACGCCCGCGATAATGCTGGTGATCAGGCAGGGCACCGAGGTGACGCCGTGGACATCGATTAAAAAACGGTGCAGCCCGGCCACCACGCCGGTCACAATACCGACCCACGGGCCAAACAGGATACCGCCAGCCATAATCGCGATGGTGCGCACGTTCACCAGCGAGCCGTCAACGTTGATGCCGCTCCAGGTGCCAAACAGCGCGAACAGCGAGAAGATAGCCGTTACCGCCACCAGCTCCTGACGTGAGTGCTCATCTTTCTGTAACAGTTGACGAAAATGACGGGTGCGTGTCATAAAAAACAGGCAGATAAGCATAAGAGCGGCGCGATCTAATACCGCAAGCAACATCTCAAACATCGAATGCACGGGCGCCTCGGCTGGCGGAGAAACAGTAGCGACATAATAAGGAAAGCGAGCGGGATGCGCCAGGCAAGCGCGCGCCGATTTCAGTCAATCCCTGTCTGGATCAATTTTGTTACGATTAGCCGTGCGTAAGGTATCAAGGTAGCCTCGCTGCAAAGCCTGGGTGAAAAGGGGAAACCCTGGTAACAAAAAGGGGATGTATCATGCAATTAACGACCGAAAGATTGCTGTTGGAAAAGCTCCAGCCGGAAGACTGGTCGCTGTTCCACGAGGTGCACAGCGATCCCGTCAGTATGCAGTTTATCAGCGCCGTCCCGCAGCTGGCGGATATCCGGCAGCGCTTTCAGACCCGACTACAGCCCTGGCAGGTAACCAGCCTGCATATGCTTTGTTTAACTGTGCGGCTGCGGGCAAGCGGCGAAGCGATAGGGCTGATAGGCGCGAATGCGGAATGGACGCCCTGGCGGCAGGCCGAAGTCGGCTACTCGCTGCTGAACCGCTATACCGGCAAGGGCTACGGCAGCGAGGCGCTTGGCGCGATGGCCGCTTACCTGCTCAGCCAGTGTCGCTTCCACAAGCTGACCGCGCAGGTGGTGGAGGGCAACTGGCCTTCGCGACGCGTTCTGGAAAAAAACGGCTTCCGGCTTGAGGGCACGCTGCGGGAAAATTATCTGCTGCGCGGCGAGTGGGTTGACGACTGGCTGTTCGGCAAGCTGGAATCTGATTAATTTGGCTCGACAGCCTGGCGAACTCTGCGCTATGTTGGCTCTTCGACCATTTTCTGGTCAGCGTCGCTCGGACGGTTCCGGGCGCTAACGTACTCAGAGGTCTTTATGGCTGACAACAGCTCCGCACGCCGATTTTCCCGTATTGAACGCCTTCCGCCCTATGTTTTTAATATCACTGCCGAACTGAAGATGGCGGCGCGCCGTCGCGGCGAAGATATTATCGATTTCAGCATGGGCAACCCGGACGGCCCTACGCCGCCCCATATCGTTGAAAAACTCTGCTCGGTGGCGCAACGAGAGGACACGCACGGCTATTCGACTTCGCGCGGCATCCCGCGTTTGCGTCGGGCAATTTCACGCTGGTATGCCGATCGCTATCAGGTGGATATCGACCCGGAGTCAGAAGCGATTGTGACCATCGGCTCGAAAGAGGGGCTGGCGCACCTGATGCTGGCTACGCTCGATCATGGCGATACCGTGCTGGTGCCGAATCCCAGCTACCCCATCCACATTTACGGCGCGGTTATCGCGGGCGCTCAGGTGCGCTCCGTGCCGCTGGTGGAAGGCGTGGACTTCTTTAACGAGCTGGAGCGTGCCATTCGCGAAAGCTATCCCAAACCCAAAATGATGATCCTTGGCTTTCCGTCCAATCCTACTGCGCAGTGCGTCGAGCTGGACTTTTTCGAGCGCGTGATCGCGCTGGCCAAACAATATAACGTGCTGGTGATCCACGATCTGGCCTATGCCGATATCGTCTATGATGGCTGGAAAGCGCCTTCGATTATGGAAGTGCCGGGCGCTCGCGACGTGGCAGTAGAGTTTTTCACGCTCTCCAAAAGCTACAATATGGCGGGCTGGCGTATCGGCTTTATGGTCGGCAACAAAGAGCTGGTCGCCGCGCTGGCGCGGATCAAAAGCTATCACGACTACGGCACCTTTACGCCGCTGCAGGTTGCCGCCATCGCCGCGCTGGAGGGCGATCAGCAGTGCGTGCGGGATATCGCGCAGCAGTACAAGCGCCGCCGCGACGTGCTGGTGAAAGGGCTGCACGAGGCGGGCTGGATGGTGGAAACGCCCAAGGCCTCGATGTATGTCTGGGCGAAAATCCCGGACCACTATGCGCATATGGGTTCGCTGGAGTTTGCTAAGCATATGTTGCAGGAGGCGAAGGTCTGCGTCTCGCCAGGCATCGGTTTTGGCGACTACGGTGATACGCACGTGCGCTTTGCGCTGATTGAAAACAGCGACCGTATTCGCCAGGCGGTAAGAGGGATTAAAGCGATGTTCCGCGCCGACGGTATTCTGCCGGGAACGGTAAAAAGTGAGGCGGAACAGCAGGCGGACCAGGGCTATACAGGTTAATAAAAATAATAGTCTGGAGGCAGAATGTCCTTCAGGCTATTTTTTTGCTAAATTAATGGCATTCAGGGAATGATTCGCCGTGATGGTTTTTTTAGAATTTATTGGTTTTTGGTGAGGGAGATATGGAGGTTTCCAAAATTAACGTTTTATTTATTTTATTTTTTTTGGCTTTCTGTGGGCCGATCTGTGCTGCCAAAAGTAATAATGATGACGTTAAAGAACTATCTGAAGTCACCGTTTTTTCTTTAGGGAAAAATGGGTTTGTCGGAAAAATGAGTAGAGGTGAGGTGCTTTATAACAAGATTTTGCATGGTGCTGATAGTGAGCTTATTTTTAGGAGGTTACTGGAGTCTGATTTATCCACCCCAGAGGCTAAAATATATGCATTATGTGGCCTGGTAAAAAAGAAGGTAAGTAAAAGCTCTTTGATAATGTATAAAAATTCAGAAGTAAATCTGTCTGTCCTTAAAGGCGATGTGCTAAGAAAATTTTCATATCAGGAAATCTATGAAAACATAATCGACAATGGGTGTTGATTATAACAAGGAGAAACAATGAAATGAGAAATATCAATGCATTAGAATTAAGGTGCGTTTCAGGTGGGATGAATATTGACGGGCTTCGTGAATCATCAAATGTTATCGATCTTCGAGGGGTTGATATGGGAGCATGGATAGACGCTAATAGGGCCCGGTACGACTAGCGATATAATGTTTCCGAGCAGCACGTCGAGTGCCTTTATGGATTTAATGGCGTTTCTGAGGAAAGATCGTGAAGGCGGCGGTGGTCCTCTTTAAAAGACAGAACGTTATCACTTACAAACCTCAATCCAATATTTAAATTTTATATCAGGCTAAGTATTCGGTACAAAAATGTAAGTTGCTTAACCATGAGGTTTTAATGGTTGAAAATTTCATAAATATATTGATTCAGGATCTACATCCTGCTCGCAACTTTAGAGTAAGTAAGGTCAGAGCTGATGAAGGTCCTCTGCTTATAAAGGGTTCGCTCAGAAATACAAACCCTTTATAAATTAAAAACCAGAGCGATCGGGTTATTTTTAACAACAAGTATAAAGTGGAGCGCCTGCCTTCTTCGTTAGCCAGCGGACTACAGCATCAGATAGAAGGTGCCTGCCCAGGCCAGCAACAGAAACGAAATGCCCATTAATGCATATTTCACGAAAAAACTCCTTTGAGCGATGATAGCCGGAACCTGCGTCGCCGCGTTTTCCGGCTCGGGCCGTCAGCTTTCGTCACAGGATCGCCCGCTAATTTACCCGCACCGCGCGGCAAAATAAAGCCGGCATTTCCAGGAATTATCTTTTTTTTCAGGATCCTGCCTTAGGCGCGGGCGTTGAATAAACCGCCCGCGTCCGGTCAGCGGGCCAGCTCCGGCACCACCGACATACCTACCTTCAGGCGCGCCAGATCGGGCTGGCCCGGTTCAAGCAGGATCTTGACCGGCAAACGCTGCGCCACTTTGGTAAAGTTGCCCGTGGCGTTATCGGCGGCGATAGCGGCAAACGTCGAGCCGGTGGCAGGCGCTATGCTATCCACATGGCCACGCAGCGTGACGCCAGGCAGCGCGTCCACGCTCAGCGTAACGCCAGCACCGGCCTCTACGCCAGCCAGCTGCGTTTCCAGGAAGTTTGCCACCACGTAAGTTTGCTGTAGCGGCACCACGGCCATCAGACGCGTCCCGGCGGCAACCCAGGCGCCCTGGCGTGCCGCTCGCTGACCGACGGCGCCATCGATTGGTGCGGTGATAACGGTATAAGAAAGATTCAGCCGAGCCTGATCGACGCTGGCGGTTGACGCGGCGATATCCGCTTTAGCCTGGCGCAGGCTGGCTTCCAGCACGCCCACTTCTTTACGGGCGGCCAGCGCGGCGGCCTGGCTTTGACGCAGCTGCGCCGCCGCTTCCTGCATGGATGCGCTGGTTTTCTGCTGCTCGTCTGCCGTGGCGGTGCCGCTTTTCAGCAGGCGGCGATAGCGTTCGGCATTTTGCCCGGCATAGTTCAGGGTCGCCTGGCTGGCCGCGACGGCGGCGTCGTTTTGCGCAATGGTCGCCTGCTGCTGCTCAAGCTGGGCCTGAACGCTGGCCAGCTTCGCCTGGCTGACCGCCAGGTTCGCTTCGGCAGTTTCCAGCGCGACGCGGTAGTCACGATCGTCAATCGTCGCCAGCACGTCGCCCGCTTTTACCTGCTGGTTATCGCCGACGTTAACGGTGCGAATATAGCCGGAAACTTTCGGCGCGATGGCCGTGTAGTCGGCGGTCACTACGGCATCATCGGTACGGGCCTGATGGCGGCTCATGGCCGACCAGACGAAAAAGGCGATCCCCAGCAGTACCAGCAGCAGCGCGGCCAGCGTTAAGGTTCTTTTTGCAGGTGTGAACATTGTTATTATCTCACGGCTTTAGTTTGAGTTTGAATAAGGGTTTGCGGCGGCCAGACACGTTTAGGCAGCCAGGCGGTCAGCAGCACCAGCAGCAGCGCGAAGCCGATCAGCAGCAGGTAGGCGTCGCTGATGCTGAGGATCACCGCCTGGTGCTTAAGCAGCGTGGCGAAATGACCTAAATTTTCGGCCGAGCTGGCTGAACCGTCCGGCAGCAGCGGCTTCATCGCCGAGGCATCAGCGCTGTTCGCCGCCGTCATCAGCCACGGACGATTGCCCAGCTGATCGACCAGGGTGTGTGAATGAAACTTTTCCCGATGGGTCAGAAAATTCTCTACCAGGCTGCCGGCCGCCACGCTGGAAAAGCCGCGCACGGTATTAAACATCGCCGAGGCGTACGGCCCTTCAGGCGGCAGGATCACGCTGGTAGCGCTCATCAACACCGGCAGAATCAACATTGGCTGCCCAAAAGCCTGTAGCAACTGGATCAGCCAGAAGTTTTGCCTGGCCCAGTCGTCGGTCAGCTGCGCGCCCATCAGGCACGACACGCTGAGCAGCGCCGCGCCGCAGGTCAGCATCCAGCGGCAGTCGATCCAGCGCAGGTTCAGCAGGAAAGCCATAAAAGGCGCAATCAGCAGCTGCGGCAGGCCGATAGCCAGCGCCAGCGGCGCAAACTGCACGGTGCGGAACCCTTCCACCTGAGCGAAATAAGCCGAAGGCAGGGCGGAGCCGGAAAGCGCCACCAGCAGCACGCCAGCCAGCACCAGCAGCCCGTGCGTTAAATTTTTACGCTGTAGCAGCTGCAATTTAAACAGTGGCAGCGGATGCGACCACTCGTTGATTAAAAACGCTACCAGCAGCGCGACGGACGCGCACAGCATGCCGGTAATCAACGGCGATTGCAGCCAGTCGAGCCGCTCGCCCTGCGACAGCGTCAGCACCATCAGCGCAACGCCGCTACAGCCGGTCAGCATCCCAAACAGATCCATCTGCTTAAAACGCTCCAGGCGCAGCGGATCCTGCGGCAATCCCCAGCCAATCAGCACGCCGGCAAGCAGCAGCGGCGGCACAATCTGCCAGAACACAAACTGCCAGCCGACGGCATCGGTCCAGAAAGCCGCCAGCGAGGCGGCCACGTTGGGGCCGAAAGTGGCGGTTAAGGCATAGGCGGACAGCCCGTAAAGCTTGATGCCCGGCGGCAAAAAACGCAGCGCTACCGTCATCAGCAGCGGCGGCAGCGCGCCGCCGAACAGGCCCTGGATAACACGCAGGCCGATAAACAGCCCTGGCGTCGCGGCAAAGGGCTGCAGTATGCCGGCCAGCGCAAAACCAAACGCGACGGCCAGCGCAAAGCGGCGCAGCGAGAAGGTCACCGCAAACCAGGGCGCGACCATCATCGCCGCCACTTCGGCAGCCTGATAGGCCGAGGTAATCCAGGTCGCCCGATCGTAGCTAAAACCGATAGCGGCGCGAACGTCGGCCAGCGCTAAGTCGGTGACGCGATCGTTAAGTCCTGAGGTCAGCGCAGCAATCAGCACGCCCACCAGACCCAGCGCCAGACGCAGGGTAAAAGGGTGGGTGGCCGGGGCTGCGGGTTGAGCGTTCATAGCCGGTGCTCCGCAAGAAAAGATGAAGTGATGCACTGTATTGCATTGTGATACATTGGCGGCAGATATTACATGGTGATTGACTGTATTGCAATGCGATACAGCCTGCCGGAGAGGGGAAAAGAGTGCTACAGTATCGCCATCAACAAGGAAGGAGATCTCATGTCTGAACCTGCAGCTTTACGCGACGAGGAGCGTACCGGCGGTATCCAGGTTATCTCACGCGCGGCAAAAATTCTGGACGCGTTGGGCGACAGCCCCAACGGCATGAGCCTGGGCGAAATCGCTCAGGCCGTCGATCTGCCTCGCTCAACCGTGCAGCGTATCGTTGGCGCGCTGGATTCGGTGCAGCTGGTGCGCAGTCACGGCGCGGGCGGCGTACGTCTTGGCCCGGCGCTGCTGCGGCTGATCGCCAGCGTGCACACCGATGTGGTGGCGATTGTGCAGCCGTGGCTACAGGCGTTGAGCGACGCCACGGGCGAAACAGTGTCGCTGGCCCGCGCCAGCGGATTACAGCTGGCTATCGTGCATTACGTGGTCGCCGATCGCGAGCTGCGCGTGGTGCCGCGCATCGGGCTGAACCTGCCGCTTTACAGCACTTCCGGCGGCCGTGCGCTGCTGGCGCTGGACAGCGACGAAGAGGCCAGGGCGTGGGTAGGTGATGCCTACGAAGCGATTACCGAACTGACCGTCAAAGCGTATCCCGATTTGATGGAAAGACTGCAGGAAATCCGCCGCACCGGTCTCTCTTACGATCGTGGCGAGACGCTGGAAGGGATCTCCACCATGGCGGTAGCGATAGATACCATACTGGGACGCTTTTCCATCAGCCTGCTGGTGCCTTCTGCCCGTTTTCAAAAGCACGAAGCGCTCTTCCGCGAAGAGATCCTGAAGTGCAAAGAGGCTCTGGTGGATGAAATTGGCAAAGCGACTTTACGTGACTGACAGGAGCGGCAAATGAAAAAGCTTTTAGTGGCGGTGGATAATTCGGCGCTGGCGCGCAAGGTGGTTTCCCTGGCGACAGAGCAGGCGCGCGCGCTTGATGCGGACGTGGTGGTGTTGTGCTGTGTCGACGCCAGCTATGCCAGCACGACGGCGGATTACGTTATTGAGGCGGGGGAAGATCCCGGCGACTTCGGCAGCGCGCTGGACGAACAAAACACGGCGGAAGCCGCCGTTCGCCAGGCGCTGGCGGAGCTGCAAGGCCGCGGCGTTCGCGCCACGGGGCGGGTGCTGGCGGGCGAGTCCGCCGAAACCATCGTGGCCCACGCCAATCAGATTGGCGCCGCAATGATTATTATGGGCCGCCGCCATCTCTCTTCCTTTAATCGCCTGCTGAAAGGATCGGTCAGCGCTGCCGTTATAGAGCGTGCCAGCTGCCCGGTACTGGTCGACGTGCGCGCCGACTAAGAACCTCGCGTTTTAATAACGGCACTTCAGGTTAATTTCTCCGCGGGCGCAGCGAATATAATAGCGTCCGCTTCCCGAATTTAGCGCAAAAAAAAGCCCGCTCGCCGCGGGCATAAATCTTTGTAATTATAAATAAAATTCCTGGTGTTGCGCAGACATGTCGCTGTGTCTGGATGTATATTGGCATTCATTTTCGCCTCGCGCTACACGGCAGCCTGAATCGATTCAATCGGTAAAATATTGCATCAAGGTTAAAGAAGTGCAAAAGCGGTTTTTTCCGATGGTATCGCCGTGCCGCTTAAGTAAGATGCGTCGGCAAAGAAAGGAGTTAAGATGAAAAAAATAATTGGCGCGCTGGCGCTTGCTGTTTTGCTGTCCGCTGGCTGTACTTCCCACAAGCCCGGCGCTTTTGAAAAGGTAGCAGAAGACCCTGCGGTAAATAGCGTGCTTTATCGTTTCGATCCCGATACGGTAAACAAAACGGCCATGGAGCAGGACGTTGAGCATTATTGCGCAGAGCGCGGCTTTGATAAAGTCGAGCCGATAAAGCCGCAGGAAAGTCGACTGCCAGGGTTAATGAAAGCCTGGTATCAGTGTAATTACAGCATTAAAAGCTAATAAAAGAAGGCGGGTAATTACCCGCCTTGAAGACTGCATTTTATTTTTATATTGCCGTGTGCAGGCTTTGCCCGCTTTCAGGATGAAAGAACTTCACCCATTTATAATTCTTTACCAGCCCCTGTGCTGGCCATGGTGTCCGCCGTGATGATAGCCCGGCCCGCCGTGGTGGTGGCCGCGATAGCCGTCATGAATAATACAGCCGCTCAGCATACTTATTACGCCCAGAAGCGCAATCGATCTAATTAGTTTCATTATTCTTACTCTCTCGCTTTCCAATAGCTAACACTCTACAAAACAAAAGTGGAGGAATAATGCCGCTTTTGTAGAGTTATTAGAGTAAATATTTCCAAATAATTCAGTATGGAAATTTTGCGATCTATTCCACCAGAAAGAAATAAGAGAAGGCTTAAAAGACCCACTTTTAACACAGAATGTTCTTAAATAGACTTCTTTATCCGGTCGAATGAAAAATTTGCGTTAATAACGGCAGAAAAGGATTTATGCGATAGACTTAAGGCAATTTTTCAAGACAAGGACATGCTATGCGTTATCAGGTTAAAAATGTGCTGGCGGCCCAGGCAGAGCTGGGCGAGTGCCCGGTCTGGTCAGTGCGCGAACAGGCGCTTTACTTTGTCGATATTCTGGCGCCTGCGCTGCATCGCTTCGATCCGCAAAGCGGCGAGCATAAAATCATGCCGGTGCCGGAACATATCGGCTGTTTTGGCCTGAACGAGCAGGGCGGCTTCGTGGCGGCGCTGCGCAGCGGCGTTTGCCTGCTGGATGAAGAAGGCATCATCACCCGGCGCGTGGCGGCCAATCCTGGTGAAGCTGCCTTCAGCCGTTTTAACGACGGCCGCGTTGACCGACACGGGCGCTTCTGGTGCGGCAGCCTGTGGGAGCCGCAGGATCGCAACGGCGGCAAGCTCTGTCGCCTGGACGAGCATCTGCGCCTGACCGTCGAGGCGGAAGACATCAAAATTTCCAACGGGCTGGCCTTTTCGCCTGATGATAAATGGATGTACCACACCGACACGCCCAACGGTGTGCTTTATCGCTATCCGGTCGATGACAAGGGCGATATCGGCCCGCGTGAAGTCATCCGGCATTTTGTGCAGGAACAAGGCGGCCTGCCCGATGGCGCAGCGGTAGACAGCGAAGGATTCTACTGGTCGGCAATGTTTGACGGCTCGCGGGTCATTCGTCTTAATCCGGTCACCGGCGAAATCGTGGACGAGATCCCGCTGCCGGTGCGCTGGCCGACGATGGTCGCTTTTGGCGGGCCGGATCTGAAAACGCTTTATATTACGAGTTCACGCGAAGATCGAAGCGCAGAGGAGCTGGCGGCTTATCCGCAGTCTGGCGATGTGTTTGCCGTGGAGGTCGCCGTTGCGGGCCTGCCGGAACCGCTTTTCCGGCAGGCATAAGGTAAGTAAGAAGAGTCAACTACAGCGGCTGCGCCTGGCGCAGCCCTTCTGCGGCTTTAGCCGGACAGTGCGGCAGACGGATAGTCAGCGACATAATCAGCGACAGCACCAGCAGCGCCATAATCAGGCTAAAGGTCACCATAAAGCCGCCAAACAGCGAAGCAATTAGCGAGCCCAGCACGCTGCCAATGCCGAAGCCCAGATAGATCAGGCCGTAATTTTTGGTCAGGTTGTTCAGGCCGAAAAAGTCGCTGACCAGCGAAGGATAAACGGTGATGGTGCCGCCGAAGCTGAAGGCCACGCAGGCTACGGAAATAAAGAAGGTGGTTTCGGTCATATGGCTGAACAGTAAAATGCCCATGCCCGCCAGCGAAACGATTTGCGCCAGCGTAATCACGCGAATGCGCGCCATCCTGTCGGAAAGGATCCCCAGCACCAGACGACCGCTCAGGTTGGCAATAGCAATAACCGTAACGGCACTGGCTGCGGTTTGCATGGAAAGATTAACCATGCCTTCGCCAATATCCTTCGCCACGCCAATGACGTACAGCCCGCTCATACAGGCGGTCAGAAACATTACCGCTAACATCCAGTACTGCGGCAGACGCGCTGCCTGGGTCAGCGAAAAGTCGCGAACGCTGGCGGCGTCGCCTGCTACCGCCTGCTGTTTCGGCGCGTCTTTCATCAGCAGCGCGCCGGCGATAATCATCGCCATCGCTATACCGCCCCAGATCAGGAAAGTGTGCTCCAGGCTGTTTACGCTCAGCAAATAGCTGCAAATAAATTTAAAGCCCAGGCTGCCCAGCCCATAAGCGCCAATCGCACAGGCCGAAATCACGCCTTTGCGTTCGGGAAACCACTTCACGCAGTTGGAAAGCGTCATCAGGTAGCCCGCGCCGTCGGCCAGACCAACCAGTACGCCCGCGCTCAGATAGAGCATAAACAGGCTGTCGGCCTGCGAAGTCAGCCAGAAGCCGAAAGCCATCAGCACGCCCGCGCCGATCGTTACGTTGCGCACGCCAAAGCGTTCCTGAAGCTTTCCGGCCAGCGAAGAGGAGATGGCCAGCCCCAGGCTCAGCAGGCCGAAAGAGAAGGCGACCTGGCTAACCGACGCCTCCAGCTTGTGGGAGAGCTGGCCGTTGAACAGGCTCCAGGTATAAACCGAACCCAGCGCAAACTGCGTAATAATGGTGCCGGCCAGGGTTAGCCAGCGAACGCGAGAACTGACGGTTGGTGTGCTCATGGGGATGCTCCCGGAAAGAGTAATAAATTAAGCACAGAATACGGCGGGTTTTAGCAATGCGGGGCGAAGAGGGCATGAACTGCCGTCATTCAGGAATGAAATGCCGCTCAGGCGGAATGAACGGCGGCGTAAAATGCAGCGAAAGCAGGGAAACGACGGGCGCAAGCAGACAAGAGCAGCGGCGAAACGACGGGTGCAGGCGAACAAAAACAGGCTAAGCGACGGGCGCAAGGCTGCGCCCGTCCGAGGCGTTACTCCGCCGACTGGATGCGCAGGTTACGCAGATCGTTGCCGGTCGGCGTCTGATGCACGCGCAAACCGAACTCCGGCAGAACGGCAAAAATATGGTCAAAGATATCGGACTGGATCCTTTCATATTCCAGCCAGACGGTGGTGTTGGTAAAAACGTAGATCTCCAGCGGCAGGCCGTCCGCGCCCGGCGCCAGCTGACGCACCATCAGCGTCATGCCTTTATGCGTGTGCGGATGCGCCCTGAGCCAGGCCTCCAGCCAGGCGCGAAATGTGCCGATATTGGTCATGCGGCGGCCGTTCAGCGGCGTGCTGGTATCCAGACCGGCGTTATAGGCCGAAACCTCCTGCATTTTGCTTTCCAGGTAGGGCGTCAGCAGCTGAGCGCGCTTCAGTCTGGCTACCTCATCTTCGCTCAGAAAGTGAATGCTGGTGGTATCAATATTAATGCTGCGTTTGATGCGGCGGCCGCCCGACTCCGACATTGCTCGCCAGTTTTTAAAGGAGTCGGAAATCAACGCGTAGGTAGGAATAGTGGTAATAGTGTTATCCCAGTTGCGCACTTTTACCGTGGTCAGCGCGATATCCACCACCGAGCCGTCCGCGCCATATTTCGGCATATCCAGCCAGTCGCCCAGCTTCAGCATATTGTTGGCGGAGAGCTGGATCCCGGCCACCAGCCCCAGAATGGGATCCTTAAAGACCAGCATCAGCACGGCGGTCATCGCGCCCAGACCGGTCAGCAGCACCAGCGGCGATTTACCGATAAGCACCGAGATAATCATCAGCGCCACCAGCAGCGCGGCAATCAGCTTCAGGCTCTGGAAAATCCCGCGCAGCGGCATCTGGCTGGCCATTGCGCTTTTCTCCGACAGCTCCAGAAAGATATCCAGCAGCGAGAAGAACATCAGCAGGCCGAATACCATGATCCAGACCTCGCTAAGGATCATTAGCGCGCTGTAAGCCGGTTCCAGGCCGGAGAGAAACAGCTCCAGCTGGATTTGCAGAAAAACGCCCTGCATCAGCAGCGCAAAGCGGCTGAAAAGCTTGTTATCTATCAGTGATTTTGGCCACTGACGGTTCGATTTTTCCGCCATACGCCGCAGCAGAGGCAGCAGCACGCGGTGTAACAGGCCGTGCGCTATCAGGGAAATCAGCAGAATGACGGCCAGAACGGCCACGAGCGCAATCAGCGGCGCCCAGGGCACAGCGAACGCGTTGAGCTGCGCAAGAATAAAATGGTGCATATGGTTAGTTCCCTCTAATCAGGTCAGTCCAGAACGCGCGAAAACAGCGCGTTATGACGCAGAAGCAGACGTTCTGCGCGGCGTCAGGGTAGCCTGGCCGCTGTGGCAAAATCAAATCGGATTTTCCTCAGGGTTTTATGCTGCGCTACGGGCATTATCACCCGGCAGGCGCGTTCAGGTTTTAGCCAGCTTTGCCGATAATCCGCGTAAGCGCTGACGAAATATCGCGCAATTCAACTATTCAGGCGCCGTTTTGCCACTGTTCTGTTTTGAGGAATACATTATGCCGGGGATACCAGTTCGTCTGTCAGGGAAATTGATCTTTGGCGGCATTTCGATGCTGCTGTTAACCATGCTGCTGGTTTGGTTCGCTATTACCCTGCGCGGACAGCCGCGCGTGGTCGAGGCCAGCAACAGCCTGATCCAGCAAACCGGTGAAAACATCGTGGGCCAGCTGAATCAGCAACTGCTGCGCATTGAAGGTGAAGTGGTGAGCATGGCGCGCCTGGCGGAAGTGCTGCCGCACCAGGAGACGCTGGTGAAAAGCGTGCTGCCGCAGATTATCGACAGCAAGGGCGATAAAAGCATTGCGGGCGGCGGTATCTGGCCGGAACCCAACGCCTTTACCGAAGGCGTTGCTCGACGTAGCTTCTTCTGGTCTCGTGGCGCAGGCGGCGCACTGGTCTGGTCAGACGGCTACAACGAGCCGGGCAGCGCGGGCTACCATAATGAGAGCTGGTATACCTCTGCCCGGGAAGCGTCGCGCAGCAAATGCAGCTGGTCGGAAGTTTATCAGGATCCGATTTCCCAGGTGAATATGGTCACCTGTAGCGTGCCTTACGTGCAGGGCGAAAAGTTTGCCGGCGTGGCGACTTTTGACGTGCTGCTGGATAACCTTTCCGGTTTTATGCAGAGCCACGGCAATCTGACCGGCGGCTACGCCTTTGCGCTGGATGGCGCGGGCAACGTGCTCTATTTCCCCGGCGGCAAAGATAAGGCGCTGAAGAAGTTCAGCGCGCTGGCGGCGGAAAAACCCTGGCTGGCGCCGGTGCTGAAGGGCATCGCGGAAAATAAAACCATGACTACCCTGAATCACATTCAGGATGGCGTACTGAATAAGCAGGCGCAGGTTACGCTGTTCAGGATGCCCGACACAGGCTGGATTATCGGCCTGGTAACGCCGCAGGCGAAAGTCACCGCGCTGGCGGATAATATCCTGCAGGATATCTTTATCGTGCTGATCCCGGCGCTGGTGGTTCTGCTTGTGCTGGTCTGGCTGTTTGCCCGTCGTCTGGCGGCAAGGCTGGAGTCAACCCGCGCGGCGCTGGATGAAATCGCCAACGGCGACGGCGACCTGACCCGTCGTCTGGCCACGGTCGGTAAAGATGAGATCGCCGAAATCGCGGTGTCGTTTAACCAGTTCGTCGATAAAATCGCAGGCGTGATCACCAGCGTACAGGCCAGCGGCGTCAACGTGGCCGCCAGCGCCAGTTCGCTGGCGGAAGGCAACCAGGCGTTCTCGGCGAAAATCAGCGATCAGGCGGCGGCGCTGGAGCAGAGCGCGGCGGCAATGGAGCAGCTCAACGCCACGGTACAGCTGAATGCGGAAAATACCCGTCTGGCGGACTCCTTTACGGAGCAGACGGCGCAGATCGCCCGCAGCAGCAGCGAGGTAATGAATCAGGTGATTGCTACTATGGCTTCGATCAAAACGTCCTCCAGCCGCGTGGGCGAAATCCTCAGCGTAATTGATGGGATCGCCTTCCAGACCAATATACTGGCGCTGAACGCGGCGGTGGAAGCGGCCAGGGCGGGCGAACAGGGGCGTGGCTTTGCCGTGGTCGCGGCGGAAGTGCGTGCTCTGGCGCAGCGCAGCGCCGCTGCGGCGCAGGAGATCAAAGCATTGATTAGCGAGTCCGACACCACGGTGCTGGCCGGCAGTCGGCTGGTGGAAGGCGCGGGCGAAAAGCTGGCGGGCCTGGTGAACGACGTGCTGAAAGTCAAAGAGGTAGTGGGTGAAATCCGCGTAGCGGGCGACGAACAGAGCAAAGGCATCAGCGAGGTCACCCTGGCGGTGTCGCAGATGGAGCGCGGCATTCAGCAGAACCTGCTGCTGGTGACGCAGACGGCGGAAAACACCGAAGCGCTGCGCACGGAAGCCGCCCAGCTGGCGCAGGATATCTCCGCGTTCAGAGTGGCCTGACGCTAACTAATAAAAACCCGGCATCGTGCCGGGTTTTTATTTTCGTTCCTGCATCGCTTTATGGAGAAGGGCGATGGCTTCAGGATAAAGGGTTACGCGATCTTTATCAGGCGTAATCCGGCCTGTAGATCAGCGTTTGCAGCCAGTCGTCAATCTCCTGCGGCTCTTCAACACCGGCCAAACCGTGCTTAAACAGGTAGCGTATCAGGCCGCTGGCTATGGCGATTTCCGTTTTAACGATATCGGCCTGGGAAGGATAGAGCTTGCCTTTTTCCCGCTCCGCCTTGCTGACCTGCTGTGCGCACAGGCGGGCCGCTTCGATAAACAGCTTGTCGTCCACGCGCGCCGGTCTGGCGGCGTAAATCGCCAGGCTGACCGCCGGGAAAATATAAAAATTATTCGCCTGGCCGGGATAGCGCGTTTCACCGTTAATTTTTTCTTCTCCGAACTGCACGCCCGCCGCAAACAGCGCCTTGCCGTCGCTCCATTCATAGGCCTGTTTTGCGGTACATTCCGCATTTTCGGTGGGATTGGAGAGTGCAAAAATGATTGGCCGGTCGTTCAGCTTACTCATCGCTTTTACCACGCCTTCGCTGAACAGCCCGCCCTGAGTGCTGACGCCAATCAGCATGGTGGGCTTAACGCGCTCAACCACTTTTTGCAGATCGCTTTCTGCGGGCATGTCGTGCGCATAGGCTTTTTGCGATGTATTCAGGTCGTCGCGCTCAGCGGTAATCAGTCCTTGTTTATCAAACAGCGTAATTGCCTGTTGCGCTTGTTTCCGATCGGCACCTTCCTGCACCATAGCGTCAACCAGCATATTGGCGATACCGGTGCCTGCCGAACCTGCACCGGCAAACAGCACGCGCTGTTCCGCCAGCCTGCCGCCGGTTGTCTCCAGCGCGGTCAGCAGGCCCGCAAGCACCACGCTGGCAGTGCCCTGAATATCATCGTTATACACCAGCGCCTGCTGCTGGTAGCGCTGGAGATAGCGGATGGCGTCGTCGCCCTGCCAGTCCTCAAAATGGATGCAGCAGCCGGGAAATACGTCGTTGACGGCGGCGACAAATTCATCCAGCAGCTCGTCCAGCGCCTGCTGGTCAAGCTTTGCTTCCCGCAGGCCGGTATAAAGCGGATCGTCCCGAAGCTGTTCGTTGCCGGTGCCGATATCCAGATGCACCGGCAGCAGCCCCTGAGGCGGCACGGCGGCGCAGGCGGTATAAAGCTGCAGCTTGCCCACCGGAATGGGCGCGCCGTTGGCGCCAATATCGCCCAGCCCTAAGATGCGGCCACCAGAGGTCACGCAGATAAAGCGCACCTCTTTTTGCGGCCAGTTACGCAAAACTTCTTTCAGTCGGCCTTTCATTTGCCGGGTCAGATACATGCCTTTGGGACGTCGATAGATATGGCCATATTTTCGGCAGGCGTCGGCGATAGTCGGATCGTAAACCAGCGGGATAAAAGTAACCGGATCGGACATCAGCGTGGCGTAAAACAGCGTTTCGTTGCGGTCAGCCAGCTCCTGCAAATAGATATACTTCTCAATATCGTCGGGTTTGTTGTCCAGATGTTCCAGCACACGCTGCATTTGCGTTGCCAGCGAATCCACCGCAGGCGGCAGCAGCCCTTCAAGATGCGCGTCCGCTCTTTCCTGCTGGCTGAAAGCGGTATCTTTATTCTGCGTGGCGGAAGCCAACAGGCGGTAGTCTGGTCTGGTCATCACATTCCCTTACTGGTCGCAATACATCAATTCGGTAAGCCTGGCTGAAAGCGCTTAAGGTTGCTGGAGGGAAAATGTAACAAAATCAAAGAGGATAAACGGTGAGGGCAAAAAAAACCTCGCCTTAGCGAGGTCAGGAACCTACTTAATATAGCTGCGGATAGCCTCAGCAATGGCTTTGTTCGGCCCGCGGTGATCCTCGCGCTGTTCCGTATCATCGGCCACTTTTTGCAGGTATTTATTCAGCTTGCCGCCGGTCGGCACGTTGCCATAGGCAATCAGCATCTGCACGATCTGCCTGAGCGCAAGTAGCTCGACGGTAAGACGTTCAACAACAGGATCTTTATCTGGCATCAGGGGGGACTCCGGTACGGTTTTCCAGTGACTTTATGGTGATTTTACGGCGGGCGCGTAAAAACCAATCAGTGGAATACCGCAGAATAACGGCGTCAAATCCTGGCGGTACAGGCGTCAGGAAAGATAAAGCACCGCGCCCGGCACCTGTAGCAGGGTGTAAAGCTCCGCAGAGGAAGGGTCAGCAAGCTCCTGCTGTAGCTGCGGTGAACGGTAGCGCATCACATGGATTTTCTTCAGCTGATGCCAGACCAGGATAGCGGAAACCGTCAGCGAGCAGGTATGGTCGCTTTGCAGACAGAGCAGCGTGTAATGCCACTCCTCATCCAGCTCGTTGGAAAAAAACTGTACGCTTTCCGGCGGCAGCAGCGCGCGCAGATCCGGCAGCAGAAACTGGCTGACGTCCCGGGCAAGACGCAGGGTAAAAGTGGCGGTTCGCATAGAGCATTCCTTGTCGTTAGTCGGCCGTTGCAGGCGCTGAGGCGAGTATCAATCCCAATCCTTTGGCGTTAATCGTTAACTCAGTGAGCGGTGATTGACGTACCACACCTTAAACTATAGCGCTTACTATTGTTATCTGACTGATAATGAGACGCAATGGGATCCATCTGAACAGAGGTGATAATGAGAAAGAATTTATTGTTTATCTGTGCCTTATTGGCAACCGGCTGTGCGCAGAATGCCAGTAAACCAACCTCGTTGAACATGAAAAACCCGGCGGCGGCCTGGTGCGTTGAGCAGGGCGGTACATCAGAGATCGTGAAAACGGCGCAGGGCCAGAGAGGCTACTGCACGCTGCCTGGCGGCGAGCGCATCGACGAGTGGCAGCTTTATCGGCGGGATCATAAATAAAGGCGTGCTCAACAAAGAAATGCCGGTAGTAAAGGGAATAACTTTATGTGCCGGCATTGCTGTACAACGCGGTTTATCTGTCTTGTAAACTTATAAAGGTACGTTTTTTGCTATGCCGTAGCTGATTGAGTATTTTAAGGCAAAGCTGCAATGTATTTTTGAAGTCTGGTTGCGTATGAGTGAGTATTCGCATCAACGCCTGCAGGCTCGTCATCCTTCGCCACCGACAATCTTACGCTGGCCGTGGGTCTACACAGTCGGATTTGTACAGGCTGACTGACGTTATTGTTTTGATAAAAATAAATGAGCCTCGTTCAAGTGAATAATAAAAAGGTATGAAATTCTGTATATTTCATCAGTTTTGTACATGCTCAGTCACGTCCTGGCTCTCATTTTTGATAAAAATACAAAATCAAAAATTCACGTGATTGAAGGAGGTTTTATACGGTTTTATCCCTAAGTTAAATTGATCTTTTGTTGCACACCCTTATTCCATAGGGTCTGAAGGGGTTATGCAATAAAGTTCATACAAATCATAAAGATGATCTAATTTTGTTAAACCTTTTCTATGTAATATTTAGTTACATTATTTTGTTTTTAGTCATGCGCAAACATTCTTACACTCCGGCTATAAGGTCTTGTCCGAAAATCTTCGATTTCAGATAAAAGCCCAAAAAATATAGTGTCGATATGCTGGTGAATGGAATGCGCTCGCTTTTAATTCCGGGGTGTTGATTCTTGTCGGATGACGAGAACCGGGATGTTGTTCTGGCAGGGTTTGCCTTTTTTGTTAATTTCTCACTGGTATTGACCGTTTCTATAATTTCATAGAACAGGGACAGCCATGTCTGACTCTTCCTTTCAGTGCGAAATACCCAAGGCACGTATTAATTTAAAAATTGATTTGCATACGGGTGGAGCGAGCAAGAAAACCGAGCTTCCCCTGAAATTACTGGTTGCGGGCGATTTCAGCAACGGCCGGGAGTCTGCACCACTATCTGAGCGCAAAAAAGTTAATCTGAACAAAAATAACTTTGACTCAGTTATTTCTGAATATTCCCCAAAAATAAATCTGACCGTTAAAAATAAGCTTGCCGGTGACGGTTGCGAAGACAACGTCAGTCTGACGTTCCGGAGCATAAATGAATTCTCCCCGGAGCAGGTTTCCCGACAAATCCCGCAGCGGTACGCGACTGGATGCGTGACACCGGCGATGTGCCGGAAAGCTGTTTTGCGGTGCAGGGCTATAGCGCAAGCCGTCCGATCGCAACCAATGATGCCCCGAGGGGCCGTGCACTCAACCGCCGTATCGAAATCAGTCTGGTACCGCAGGCCAACGCCTGTCAGATATCGGGCAAAACCCTTGCGTCATCGCAGGATGATGACGCATCACAACACAATGGAGAGTAATTACATGGCAATTCCTGTTTATCTTTGGCTGAAAGACGACGGCGGCGCGGACATCAAAGGGGCTGTGGACGTTCAGGAGCGTGGCGGCAGCATCGAAGTGGTGGCGCAGGAGCATAACCTGTACATCCCGACCAACAATAACACCGGCAAGCTGACCGGTACCTGTATCCACACCCCGTTCCTGTTCACCAGGGAAATCGACTCGTCCAGCCCGTATCTGTATAAGGCGGTGACCACCGGTCAGACCCTGAAATCTGCGGAATTCAAGTGGTACAAAATCAACAACTCGGGCCAGGAAGTGGAGTACTTCAACACCAAACTGGAAAACGTGAAAGTGGTGAAAGTAAACCCGGTGATGCACGACATCAAGGATCCTGCTTACGAGAAGCATAACCACCTTGAGCAGATCGAGCTGCGTTACGAAAAAATCACCTGGACCTACAAAGACGGCAACATCGTTCATTCCGACTCCTGGAACGAACGCGCCACCGCCTGATTACGCGTCATATTTCGCGCCGCAGGTGCGTTGGCTCGCTCCGGTCATACAGTTATCTATGTTCCCGGAGACTTACGAACTTGCCGCCTTCCTGCGACACGAACTCTTTAGCGTAATCCTCGTTTTTAAGCGGAGGGGATAACCTTTCTGCTGTTTTGCTGAACGTCTGCAGTACGCGGGCTTTCAGCAAAGAAACCGACAAACTGTCTGCCAGCCTGACCTTGTGCGCTTTGGTCCCCTGAACAAAGGGAAACAGCGAAGGGCGGTAGCGTGACCAGGAACCGATAAAGAGAGAATCTCATGGAGAATCCGGCAAGCCTTCTTCGACGTCTTAATCCCTACTGCGCCCGTGCGATGGAAGGGGCTGCCTCCCTGTGTCAGACCCGCACCCATGCAGAAATCCTGCCTGAGCACTGGCTGCTGACGCTGCCCGAACAGGGGGAAGACCATCAGAGGGGGGACATTCTTTCCCTTCGTCGTAAGAACAACCCGATCCTGGTTGGCGAGCCTGGCGTGGGTAAAACCGCGCTGACCGCCGCCTGCCTGCTGCCGGATACCGGCGCACGCAACGTCAATAGTCTGCTCAATCAACAAATTCTGCCGGTGCTGAGTCAGCAGTTGCTGACCCACATGGCTGCAAAACAGAAACCCGGTCGTACGCCTTAGCCCGAGTGAGAAAGAGGGTATCGGACTGGAGTTTGGCCGTACACAAGGAGTGAACGTATGAGCATCAACTTGCCGATAAGATTCAGCCACAACCATCATCTGCTTTCGGTGAAGGGATGTGACGCAGAGCTTGATGTGCTGGCGTTTGAAGGCGATGAAGCCCTGAGCACGCCGTTCAGCTACCGTATTGAATTTACCAGCGGTAACCATGCCATCAGCAAAGAAATGATGCTGATGAAAGCCTCCTCTCTGACGCTGCAGGCCCCGGTTGACCGGGGTTACGGTATTAAAGTGCAGCAGCCAGTGCGGGTAATTCAGGGCGTGGTTACGGGCTTTGAACGTCTCAGTACCTCAAAAGATGAGACGCATTATGCCCTGACGCTCCGGCCACGCCTGGCCCTGCTTGACCGTTCACACCAGAACGCCATTTACCAGGACATGTCGGTGCCACAAATCGTGGAAAAAGTCCTGCGCGAGCGTCACAACATGCGCGGTCAGGATTTTCTGTTCTCGCTAAGTCGTGAATACCCGCAGCGTGAACAGGTGATGCAGTACGGTGAAGACGACCTGCACTTCATCACCCGCCTGTTGGGTGAGGTGGGTATCTGGTTCCGCTTTACCACTGATACGCGTCTGAACATCGACGTCGTGGAGTTTTACGACGGTCAGCAGGGGTATGAAAAAGGCCTGACGCTGCCATCGGTTCCGCCATCAGGACAGCATTCGGAGGGCGTGGACCCGGTCTGGGGCATGGAGAGCCACCATAACGTGGTACAGAAGCAGGTCAGCACCCGTGATTACAACTACCGTCAGGCCACGGATGACATGGACACCCGGGTCGATGCCACCCGCGGGGATGCCACCACCTACGGTGAGGCCTATCACTATGCGGATAACTATCTGACGGCGGGTGATACCCATGACCACAATCCGGCACCGGAGTCCGGGGTGTTTTATGCCCGCATTCGTCATGAGCGCTACCTGAATGGCCAGACGCAGACCCATGCCATCACCAGCTGCCCGACGCTCTCTCCGGGGCAGGTTCTGAAAGTCACCGGCGGGTACGAAGTGGCCGACGTGTTTGCTCATGGCGTGGTCATCACGGCGATGCACAGCCATGCGCGGCGTGATGAGGACTTCGGCGTCAGGTTTAACGGTATCCCGGACAGCACCGACTTTTGTTATCGTCCTGAGCCCGGTTCACGCCCGGTGATGGCCGGCACATTACCGGCCCGCGTCACCAGCACCATCGAAAATGACACCTACGGCCATATCGATAAAGACGGCCGCTATCGCGTCAACATGCTGTTTGACCGTGATAACCGGGAGACCGGGTTCGAGAGCCTGTGGGTCCGGCAGTCACGTCCCTATGCCGGCGATACTTACGGCCTGCACCTGCCACTGCTGGCGGGCACCGAAGTGGCGATTGGCTTTGAAGACGGTAACCCGGACCGGCCGTACATCTCCGGCGTGCTGCACGACTCGGCCCACGGCGACCATGTCACTATCCGAAACTACAAACGTAACGTCCTGCGCACCCCGGCGAACAACAAAATCCGCCTCGATGACAGTCGTGATCAGGAGCATATCAAGGTCTCCACCGAGTACGGCGGCAAGAGTCAGCTGAATCTGGGACATTTAGTGGATGCTGAGAAGCAGAAGCGCGGTGAGGGTTTTGAGCTCAGAACCGACAGCTGGGGAGCCATCCGGGCACAGAAAGGGATGTTCATCAGCGCTGATGGCCAGACGAAAGCGCAGGGCCAGGTGCTGGAGATGCAGCCGGCGGTCAGCAATCTGGGTAATGCCCGGGAGCAGATGACATCCATCTCCGATGACGCGCAGAAGGCGACCGCGAACCCGGCCGATCTCCAGGCGCAGGTCACGCTGCTGGAACAGCAGCTGACGGGCCTCAAAAAATCGGTGCTGCTGCTCAGCGCGCCGGAGGGTATGGCGATGACCAGTGGACAACATCTGCAGATGTCTGCTGGCCAAAACCTGATAGCCACTGCCGGTAAAAATGCAGACGTCAGCGTGGTGAAAAATCTGTTCATCGGAGTGGGTAATACCCTGAGCGTGTTTGTTCGCAAGCTGGGGATCAAGCTCATCGCGAACCAGGGGCCGGTAAAAATACAGGCGCAGAATGATTTGATGGAACTGGTGGCGCGTGGGGAACTCAGTATTACCAGCACTGAGGATGAGATCAAAATCATCGCGAAGAAGAAGCTGACTCTGAATGGTGGTGGAAGCTATATCAGGATTGATGCAAGTGCGATTGAATCTGCTACTGCAGGTGAATATCGTACGAAAGCAGGACACTATGGGCGTAAGGCAAGCGCATCAGAAAAGGTCACGCTGCCTGTATTTCCTGTAATGGAACCTGGCGAACAAAGTTTACGTTTTGCTTTCCCTGGTGCCGATAGTGTCATTCAAAGTATGGACTGGATGACAAATCAGCCATACAACATTACTGACAGCAATGGGAAAATCCTGTCGACCGGCACAGTAGACAGTTCAGGTCGCTTCCCGAAAATAGTGCTTCCTGAAAGCGATACATTAAACTTAATCATAGGGCGAGAAACCTGGGTTAAAGAAGAGCTTCCAACATCAGTTGTAGAGGCTGAGGTAGATAGTGCGGAAGATATAGAATCACTGGAGCCTGATACTGATTCGGATGATACCGAGACAGCTGAAAGTCATACTTCTGCGCTAACTGAATCAATGATTGCAAAACTATTAAATTTAACTACGACAGGATGAACTATGTTAAAGGAAATTTGGAAGTCTATTTTTTGCTTTATAATCGTGCTTTCTGGCTTTAGTGCATCTGCAACTTGCCTAAAGGAAGGGGATAAAGTAAGTCTCACAGGAGTTGTTAGCGAAGAATTATACTACGGCCCTCCTGGCTGGGGAGAGGATAAAATCAATGATGAGAAACTATATGAGTGGATATTGCATTTAAAACAGCCACTCACATGTGTAATAGACGCAGATACTGACAATCAAAACTGGAATCAGGACGTTCAGTTGATAATGCATGATAGTAATGAGTATAAAGTAAATAAAAATCTTCTTGGGAAAAGTGTCACTATTGATGGTGTAATATTTCTTGCCGAGACCGGATATCACATGACGCCAGTTTTATTAGATGATGCCAGGTTTGAAGTTGCGAGCAAATAGTAGAGAGGATTAATTAAAATGCGCTTTATAAATGCTATCTATCATGCATCGACGAAAACGGTAGAATATGAGTCATCGAGTGGCACAAGATTGTTAAAAACTGGGGGCTCACTGAATTGGCGATTCAATAACCCAGGGAATCTCATTTCTGTAAAAAACCAGCAAGGAAAAATCGGTGTTGGGGTTGTCTACAATCCAGGAAAACATTCATTTGCTATATTTTCTAGCATAGAAGCTGGTGATAATGCAAAACGATCTCTTCTTAAAAGAAAATATAATGATTATACTATTCCAGAAATGATGGAAAAATATGCACCGTGGAGTGATGGTAATAACCCTGAAGCTTATGCCGATTTTATCATGTCTGAAAGCGGGGTCGCCAAGGGGGAGAAAGTAGGAGATCTTGACGATACAAAATTCAGTAAGGTAATCAAGGCAATTAGCAAAAAGGAAGGTGGCTTGAAGCCGGGCACTGAAAAATGGGTGTATGTGACAAATGTGACTGTTTCTGATGGCTCTCGACCAGTTGCTGATGTGCCATTTAAAGTGACACTAGGAAGCACTAGCTACGAGTGGAAAACAGATGCTTACGGCAAGCTCAAGACAATCATCCATACGAAACAAGGAATGGCTATTGTTGTCAAATATATGAATTCTGCTGGAAAAGAGGATGTTGTTTATTCAGGTGTTGCTGGGGATGAAACGAAAAATATACTGCTTACAAGAAAATTTTCGCAATTCTCTGCAAAAACACTTTCCGAGACTCCCGAAGCTCCACGTGAGAAGAGCACTCAGAAGCCGATTGAGTACATAGTCATGTCAGGTGACACTCTCTCGAAAATTGCCGAACGTTATAAGTCAAACGCTGATGAAATAGCCAAAAACAATAATATAAATGATGTGAGTAAGATCTTTCCAGGTCAGCATTTGACGATATATGGTGTCAATGCTAATAGTCATTCGATCTATACCGTTGCTCCAGGGGACACTTTGGCGAAGATCGCAGAAAAAAATGGTGTGAATGTTGAAGATATTGCGCGGCAGAATAATATATCAGATCCTAATAAAATATACCCGGGACAATCAATTTCTATAGACAAAAATGGTAGTAACACTGCGGGCGAGACCAAAAAATCAGCAGTTAATCCACCAACCTCAAAAACAGTGAGTAAACAACAGAAAAAAAATAGCGAAATCAATACTCATAAGAAAGCGCTAGAACCGGTTGGAGGAAAAAATTCTGGTAATCCGATTGCGTTACTCCCTCATGATCAGAGAGAGGCTCCATGGATGAATATAGCACTGAGTGAGGCAAAAAAATGGCATGGGACTAAGGAAAACCGTATCACTAGTAATTACCATGCATTAATAGGTCATGGATGGTTAAAAAATCTAGTTGGAACATTAAATGCCTGGTGTTCGTCTTTTGTAAATTATTGTTTTCAAGAGAGTGGGTATCATAAAACAGTTCCAGACCCGTATCGTGCAATTTCTTTTTTTAGAGATAGGGGCAATTTTTTTGAGATCAAAAAACCTATTTACGGTTGTGCCGCATCATCAGGACATCACGCAACTTTTGTATATGGCAAATCGAAGTCGGGAGCATTAATTTGCTTGGGAGGGAATCAAGGTGACACGATAAAATTCTCTCCCTTTAATGGTTTGAGATTTTTTTTACCAGTGGCATACAAAGGATATTACGAGTCAAACGCACATAAAGAATTAGAAACCTTTGATGTAAATGAGCTCAATGAAATGATTGGTATTCATTCCAAAACAACTGGACGTGAGAGTACAAGATGATTCTAAAAATAACACTTACTTTAATTTTGGTGGCTTTACCTGTAATTAGTGGTTTTGCATCTACCCTTACCAAGGAGTTTGATCGCCCGGATGGTACTCATAAGGTGAAAATTGATATTAACGAAGAAAATTTTGGCAACATTAAAAATGCAAGAATTACCGCTTCGGAATATGTAAGAGACAAAAAGATATGGAGTCTTGTCGATTATGTAAATAAATGCCCGCTTGATATAAACATGGCTTTGATTAAGGACTCGTTCGAGATTAAAAAAATCAATGGCTCATTTGATGCAGTGTTATTTTCTTATACCATAGGTTGTGTGGGTGGTCTTGATCCAGTTACTGTAAAATATTTTGCTTACGAAAATGGTGTGAAACATTCTCTTCGAGGAGAAGAACGGATGATTACACCTAATGGGGTGATTGATGATAATGTTAAACCGGTGCCTGATACTAATTTGAAAAATAACATCCTATTATATAAATACATGACCAGTAACTGGCATAAAGCGTCAACGGTTGTTCTGGAATAAATCTGTTTTGATTAAGTATTTAGTAAACCTGGCAGGCCAAAATGAAAGTAGCAACAGTGGTGATTTGGAACCTAATTATTACTTTTACGTTTGTATTATCCCAATCAGCTTTTGCAAGTTCTGAATCCTTCCAAAAGGTATGGAATGATAATTCCGGTAAACATGTTCTAATTATAGATAAAAAACTTGATAGCAAAGACGGTGGAGTGGCCTTACTTGTTAAAAAAGTCACAGGGAACAGTAACGATTGGATCCTTAAGGATTTTGTCAGAAACTGCGACGAAGATATAAAATTAGATATTTTACCTGATTCTGTCGAGGTGAATAAAAAATTTTCTGATGGTGTGGGAACCATTTTATTTGCCTACAAAATAGGGTGTGTTGGTGGGGTTGACCCTGTAACTGTAAAATATTTTGCTTTTAAAGATAGTGTAAAATATTCGTTAAGGGGAGAAGAGCATATTATTGTCGGTAGTGAGGGATTCGGTGGGGACAAGATTCCAGTGCCTGATTTCAATCTCAAGAATGACAAATCTCTTCTGAAATACATGATGGGAAAATGGGATTCTATTTTCACAACAAAAGTGAATTAAATCGTGTGGTTTTAAGTCATAAATCTACAGAGGAGCCATTTAGCTTAGTGATATTTTTAAGGAGAGAGGGTGAGGTGGTTTATAGCGATCGTTTTGCTTTCTGTGATTTCATTTAATGCTTGTTCGGTTGATGTTGAACTTATTGAAGATGACGCAATTGGTATAAAATAAAAGTCAGTAGTTAAAAAAATATATTTGGATACCATAGTTAATGGTTATAGAGTTAAATGTGACGGTTCAAAAATAGTCATATGGGAGAAGCCAAAAAGATAAATGAAGAGAACTCTCAAACTACCAATATAATACTAATTAATCTTAACGCTCTTATAAAAATATAGAGAAAAGTGTTAGTGATGGTGTTTTCGATGTGAATTATCTGAGGTCTATAGCCCTTGCATATCTTGATAATAACCAAGGTTTTTTATAGATCTGGCTAATGGGGATTTTATTGGAATTAGCTCAGCATTCGATTCTTTAAGCGATAATAATTTTGAATTATGCACTGGATATAAATCATGGCAATTCAAAAAGCATAGATGATTTTGATTGTTTTAGATAATTAAGTAAGCAAAGGATAATCATGCCATATACACTTAAACATTTACCAGAACGCTATCCCAGACCTAAGCCTCTAAAATTTTCTCGTTGGCTTATTGCTCTGGTTGCCATGCTTTCGGTCAGTGTTATATTAATGCGTATATTTGGGCGTTATGTTGAAAATCTGTATTTTTGGAAAATTTCTTTAGGTGTGCCTGTTGTTTTGTGGAGTGTTCCGTTTGCTTCTTGTCTGCTTCTGTGGGCATTGCAGGATAGCAAAGCAAATGCTTTCGACAAACAGCGAGAACAATGGATTCTTCGAGAAACCCGTAATGCACGTCGTGCACTGCAGGTGCTGAATGCAACATTTATTACCGGCCACTCATTAGTTGCTCAGAAAGATACAGCTATTGCCATGCAAAATAACGATAGTATTATTGTTTCGCAGGTCGACCGGGATGGTAATGAAAGCTCCAGGATGAGCCAAATTTCTTCTAGCCCGCAGGACTCGCTAAAATTCGTAATAACGAATATTTTTTCGAAGTTGATTACTGGCATTCCTTTCGCACGAATCCCTGACAAAGTACCACTGGTAGTATTTTTTGATGTAACAACATCGCTGCCTCTGGAGAGTATTCGCCATTACTGGGATGAGGCCTGGCAAAAGAACAATATTACTCTTTCTGTTGAATATGGTGAAGGGAGTGGGCTCAGTGTAATTGACCGCTGGTTGAATGAACGCATTAAAGATAAAGCCATGTTATTGATTGTTGGCCTCCAGATTGACCCGGTTGTTTCAAACAATACTGCTGAAGCAGCCGTTGCTCTGCTTCTTGGCAACCGCCTGACCCAGGAGGCGCTCGAGCCTCTCGCGTTGCTGCACCGGCCTGATCCTGCTCCATCAGGTGAACTGCGCGAGGGGATGAACATGGCCGCCTGGAACGTCCCGCTCAAAGAAAATATCGTGAAAAATTTATGGTTTGCCGGTCTTACGGGTAAGCAGCGCGCAGAGGTTATCGAGTGCCAGAATGCTCACCCTGCGCAGTCTGTAGAGGACGAAGCCGTCATTTCGCTCGATATATCCATGGGACATGCCGGAGCCGCAGCCCCCTGGCTGGCTATCGCTGCCGCCACTGAAATCGCCCGACAAACTCAGTCACCACAGATGATTATCTGCGGAGATACCACACAGAATGTGCTGTGGAGCACGCTCATTACCCCGATTGCTTCCCGACAGGAGATGGATCCGTGAAGCTACCTTTAGCACCGAAGACTACGGAAGGCCGCTATCTTGCTGTCGCAT
>Ga0157358_1000035_pt1 | contig 49307 bp, 46 predicted proteins | sample AttcapACBM2_FD_111484 | JGI IMG/M metagenome (GOLD analysis project Ga0157358, IMG submission 111484) | Fungus gardens microbial communities from leaf cutter ant in Botucatu, State of São Paulo, Brazil - Atta capiguara ACBM2 | ecosystem: Host-associated > Fungi > Mycelium > Unclassified ... | reverse complement strand
TGTGGCGCAGGGCAAGCCGCAGGTGGATAGCGACACCGGTATGATCACCTACAAAGACGTCTACGGTAAAGAGCAGCAAATCAATCGCGACAGCATCAAAGATATGTCGCAGGTTGGTAACTAACGACAGCTTTTGTCACACTTCGGCCCGCCCTGCGCGGGCCGTTTCGTTTTTCCCTACCGTTTGTTGTGTTATTCTAAAAATAGTTAACTAAATCAGAGCATAACTTCAACGGAGCCTGAAGATAATGAAAGCGACTTTGCTCACACTTGGTTTGCTGAGCTGCGCCATTGCGCCCGCCTGGAGCGACACCCAGTTCCAGATCACCTGTCCCGGCCGTCCCACCATGACCATTTCGCGCGCCGCCTATGGCCTGAGCACGCTTACCTGGCCGCAGCACCATTTTCAGATTGCCGCCGGCCAGCAGCATACCCGGCTGAAGGGCGGCGACAGCGTCGCCATTACCCGCTTTCGCAACGGCGACCAGCTGATCGTCAATAAAGCGAGCGAGGAGACCTTCTTCGTTTACCGCAACAGCAACCGGCTGTTACCCTGTAGCCGCAGTGAAACGCGCGATGTCGACCAGCTGTCGCTGGAGCCCTACGACGATCGCGCCCACCCGCACTCCTGACCCACTTTAGCCGGAGAGTCTATGCAACTGAACGTTACCGATGCGGTCACGCATCAGGATCTGGATGAGGTACGCCTCGGCCTGAACGCCTTCAACAGCCGCTTTATCAATATCGACGAGATCAAAGCCATCGGCGTGTTCGTCACCGACGAGCACGGCAAAAAACGGGCGGGGCTGACCGGCTCGACCACCGGCAACTGGCTACGTATCGATATGCTGTGGGTCAGCGACGCGCTGCGCGGGCAGGGCGGTGGCACGCAGCTGATCGGGGCCGCGGAAGAGGAGGCGCGTCGGCGCGGCTGCCGCTATGCGCAGGTCGATACCGCCAGCTTTCAGGCGCGCCCGTTCTATGAAAAGTTAGGTTACAGCCTGCGTTTCAGCCTGGATAACTATCCGCGTCATCATCAGCGCCACTATCTCAGCAAGGCGCTGTAATCAAAACAGCGGCTGCTGGCGCATATCCAGCGGCTGCTGCTCCGCCTCGTCGATCGCCGCCAGCCAGCTTTGCAGCGTCACCTCGACCCATGAAAGATGGCCGCGCGTGGTGCTCATCAGCACCACATCGGGCCGCAGCGTGCGGTAAAACTCCAGCGACTGCTTGAGCTCGTGCGGATTGCTGTCTGCCACCAGCACCGTGATCCAGCGATGGTGATCGCGCGTCAGGGTGTCGCCGACGAACAGATAGCTGCGACCCAGCGGCGAATGGTAGAGAAAGCTGCTGCTGCCTGGCGTATGGCCCGGCGTCGGCAGCAGGTGGAAGTCGCTGAAGTGCGTCTCCTGCTGGCTGAAGGTATCGTCCGGCTCCAGCACCCGGCTGATGGGACCGAGAGAACGGCTGTGGCAGTAGAGCGCGCTGTTAAAGCGCTGCTGGATCACGGGGGCACCCGGCGACGCTTCGTGCCAGTGGGTCAGGTAGTGGCGGATCACGCCGCCCTCGTCGGCCAGCACTTCATGATCGAGCGGGTGCTCCACGCGGCCAATCAGCAGGTTGCCGCGCGGATGGCGCAGCATAAAGCCGTGCATCATTAAATCATTAACGGCATCTTCCACCGGAAATTCCGGCGTGGAGATCCACAAATCGTCGTACAGCGGCTTCAATGGCGATCTCCCTGAGAACGGCTTAATGCTCGGGTAATACGGGATGGCCAGTGGCCTGCAGTTCGGCCTGATGATTCGCCACGCGCAGACGGGCGCGCGCGCCAAGCGGCAGCGTGACGGTATCCGCATCATGGCCAAAGGCCAGATCGCTTATCACCGGCAGGCCGGTGACGTCGCGCAGATATTGCCAGACGCTGGCGAAGTCAAACCCGTTGTCATAGTCGCTGAGCGCGCTGCTGGTAAAGCTGCCGGTGATGATGGCGCGCTGCCGCGCCAGAATGCCGCTCTGCTGCAGCTGGATAAGCATGCGCTCGATGCGGAACGGATGTTCATTGACATCCTCGATCACCAGAATGCCGTCGTCGAACTGCGGCAGCCAGGGGGTGCCGATCAGCGAGCAGATCATCGCCAGATTGCCGCCCCACAGCGTGCCCTGCCACTCGCCGGCGTCCGGCGTCTCGCTGCGCCAGCCAACATTGACTGTAGGCGAAGTCAGCGCCTGCCAGAAGTGCGTCAGGGTAAAATCAGATAAAACCTCCGCGCCGAAATTGCCGGCCAGCATCGGCGCGCTAAAGCTGACAAGGCCGGTCTGCGCCAGCAGGGCGAGCTGCAGCGCGGTAAAGTCGCTGTGGCCGCACAGCGCCAGCGGCTGATTCAGCAGGCGGCGCTGCAGCCCGACGTAGTCGATCTGCGCCAGCAGACGGCTGGCGCCGTAGCCGCCGCGCACCGCCAGCACGATGTCGGGCAACGTCTCGAGCTGCGCCAGCCGGTTGAATTCGGCGAGGCGTTCGGCGTCGGTGCCGGCGAAACGCTGAAAGCGGCGGCCGATGGTTTCCAGATTATCGACCTGATGGCCCGCCGCGCGCAGCCGTTCAACGCCGCGCCAGGCGGCAGGCTGATTGTGACAATATCCGGAGGGCGAAATGAGATGAACGGAACGAGAAATCATAAGGCTATTCCTGCGGTTAGCGGGCGATTAACTGGCCGATGATGACGAAAAGCGCGACGGAAGTCACTGCGCGACACGGTTTTTTACGCAATTAGGATAAACGGTAATTTTGCTGCGGCGCGCGCCAGGTATGATAGCCTGCGACCACATTGCATCAGGATGAAAAATTGGTGAAATTTCGATACCTTGCTCTTTCCGCGCTGCTGCTGGCCGGCTGCGCCAGCGAACCGTCAAAACAGGTCGTTAAGCAACGAAATACGCCGCTAACGCAGGCGCCGCCGTCGAATATCAACGCCACCTGGGCGATGTTCACCGAAGATGCCGCCAGTCATTATGGCGTTGATGAGAAACTGCTCAGCGCCATTATCACTGTCGAATCGGGCGGTAACCCCGGCGTCGTCAGCCGCTCCAATGCGGTAGGGCTGATGCAGATTAAAGCCGCGACGGCGGGCAGGGAAGTCTATCGCGTGCAGGGGCGCCGCGGTCAGCCGTCGAACGCGGAACTGCGCGATCCGGCGAAAAATATCGATATCGGCGCCGCTTATATCAAGATCCTGCAGGAGTCGGCGCTCTCCGGCATTCGCGACCCGCTGACGCTGCGCTACGCCACTATCGTCTCCTACGCCAACGGCGCGGGCGCGCTGCTGCGCACCTTTTCCCGCGACCGCGACCGGGCTATCGCCATGATCAACGCCATGTCGCCGGATGAGTTCTACCAGCACGTTCAGAACAAGCATCCCGCCGCGCAGGCGCCGCGCTACCTGTGGAAGGTCACCACGGCATACCGCACCATTTAACGCCTTACTCCACCAGCAGCCGCGCGGTGGGGTAATCGACGATCAGCACGTTGACGTAGCCGCCGCGCAGCGCGCCGCGGATGGCGTGCGCCTTCTCTTTGCCGCCCGCCAGCGCCACCACCTGCGCGCAGTTGCGCACCTGCGCCAGCTCCATGCCGATGACCGGATCCTCTTCCGCGCTCAGCACCGGTTCGCCCTGCGCGTCGAAGTAGTGCAGGCAGATATCGCCTACCGCGCCGCGCTGCGCCAGGGTGCGCAGCATCTCCTCGTCATAATAGTTGCCGGAGTTGCGCAGCAGCGCCGACGGCTCCAGATCGCCGATGCCGACGATCGCCAGATCCACCTGATCAAACTTCTCCAGCACCTCCGCGACGTCCGGGTTGGCCGCCAGCCGCTGGCGATCCTGCACCGAGTGCTCGATCGACTGGGAAGGCAGCAGCCAGGAAGGGCAGTTCAGCAGCGCCGCAAGATTCTGCGTCAGAATCGTCGCCTGCACGTTGCCGTTGGCGCCGACGCCGCCCAGCAGCTGGATCACCCCTTTGCAGGCGGCGTTAAAGGGGTGCAGCGCATCCACCATGGCGCGAATGGTGCCGCTCCAGGAGGAGATGCCGATCAGCTCGTCGGCGCGCAGCCGCGTCTCCAGATAGTGCGCCGCCGCCGAGCCGATCGCCTGCTTGATCTGCTGCGAAGAGGCGTTTTCCGGCACGTCGACCACAATCGCCTGCGGCAGCCCGTAGGTCTGCTCGATCGCCTTCTCCAGCGCCGGAAAGATATTGGCGGGCGGCACGACGCTGATCTTTACCACGCCCTCTTTCACGCTGCGGTTGAGAATGCGCGAGACAAAAGACTGCGACAACTTCAGCATCTGCGCGATATCTGACTGTTTCATCCCTTCGCTGTAGTAAAGCGTGGCAATCTTCACCATCAGCCGTTGCTCATCCTGTTTCGCCATTCATCCTTCCTCTCTGTGTCGGCCTGGTATTGTTAACCAGGATGCGGGAAATCACAACGCGGGACATTTTGTGATCCTTTTCGCTTTTTAAACAATCGGGGTTGCGCGCCCGCCTGAAGCGGGTGCATAGTCATATTGCATATAAAATCGCAATTGAATATTTATTCAAGCGGAGAATAACCGATGAACGCACCTCTCGTCAAAATTACCCTACTGGCTTCACTGATGGCACTCTCGACCGCCGCGCTCGCCGCCGATAAAGGCCTGCTGGCGATCATCACCCCGTCGCATGATAACCCTTTCTTTAAAGCGGAAGCGGACGGCGCGCTGGAAAAGGCTAAGGCGCTCGGCTACGCCACGCTGGTGGCGTCACACGACGATGACGTCAACAAACAGAACCAGCTGATCGAAACCGCCATCGCGCGCAAAGCCAAAGCGATCATCCTTGATAACGCCGGGGCGGACGCCACCGTCGGCCCGGTGCAGAAAGCCAAAGATGCCGGCATTCCTACCTTCCTTATCGACCGCGAAATCAACAAAACCGGCATCGCCGTGGCGCAGATCGTCTCCAACAACTATCAGGGCGCGCAGCTTGGCGCGGAGAAGTTCGCCAAGCTGCTAAACGGCAAAGGCAGCTACGTCGAGCTGCTGGGCAAAGAGTCCGACACCAACGCAGGCGTGCGTTCGCAGGGCTATCACGACGTGCTGGACGACTACGGCGACATGAAGATGGTGGCGCAGCAGAGCGCCAACTGGAGCCAGACCGAGGCGTTCAGCCGCATGGAGACCATTCTGCAGAAGAACCCGAACATCGTCGGCGTGATCTCCGGCAACGACACCATGGCGCTGGGCGCAGAGGCGGCGCTGAAGGCGGCGGGCAAAACCAACGTTATCGTGGTGGGCTTCGACGGCAGCGACTACACCCGCGACTCCATTATCAACAAAGGCAACATCAAGGCGACGGTGCTGCAGCCGGGCTGGGCGCAGGCGCAGATGGCGGTCGAGCAGGCGGACTACTACCTGAAAAACGGCAAAGCCCAGAAAGAAGAGAAGCAGTTGATGGACTGCGTGCTGATTGACGACAGCAACGCGTCGAAGCTGAAAAACTTTAACCTGGCGAAGTGACCGGAGGCGGCATGAAACGGAGCAGAGCGATGCTGGCGATCACCCTGGCGCTGGCGGTAAGCGGTTGTACCGTGGTGGATCTCGACGCCAGCGGCAACCCGATCATGCCGAAAGATCCCCATGCGAAACCGAGCTACAGCAGTCAGACGCCGCAGCAGATCGCGGAGGCGAGCTGGCAGAGCCGGGTGCTCGACGCCGCGCAGCAGCGCGCCATGAGCTGGGCGGATATGGAGACCAAAAGCGCGACGGTGAAGGCGGGCGGCAGCGAAAGCGTCTTCGTGCGCGCCAGCGGTACGGTTGAGGCGGTAGACGAGAGCAACAGCCGCGAGCGCACCCTGACGCTGACCCTGAACGGCAAGCCGGTAAAAGTCAGCCTGGGGCCGGTGATCCGCAGCAACGCGCTGCGCGATGCGGCGGGTTTCCGCTTCGAGGAGTTCACCAATCAGGTGCAGTACGCGCAGCTGACCCGCGCGCTTAACCGCCACGCGGTGCAGCAGCTGCCGAAGGTCGACGCCAGCTGGGTCGGCAAACCGGCGCAGGCGCTGCTGGCGGTCGAGATGGGCCACGGCGTGGTCAACGACGTGATGGCGGTAGAGCTGAAGCAGGGAGAGGCGCCATGAGCGACGACATCATCCTGCAGGCCAGCAATATCACCATGCTCTTTCCCGGCACGCTGGCGCTGGACCGCGTCGACTACCGCGTCTGGCGCGGCAAGGTCAACGTGATTATCGGCGAAAACGGCGCGGGCAAATCGACCCTGATGAAAATCCTGGCCGGGGTGCAGCAGCCCACCAGCGGCGAGCTGTTCCTCAACGGCGAAAAGGTGGTGCTGAGCAGCACGCGCGCCGCTGCAAAGCTCGGTATCGGCATGGTGCATCAGGAGCTGAACCTGTTTGAAAACCTGTCGGTGGCGGAAAACATTTTTCTCGGCCGCGAGCTGCAGCGCGGTATCCGCCCCATTAACGAAGCGGAGCAGGAGCGCCGCGCCGCCGCACTGATGGCGCGCCTTGACCAGCCGATTTCGCCGAAAGAGCCGGTCGGCAATCTCAAGGTTGGGCAGCAGCAGCTGGTAGAGATCGCCAAGGCGCTGGCGGAAGACGCCGATATTCTTATCCTCGACGAACCGACTTCGGCGCTCAGCAAAACCGAAGTCGAGATCCTGTTCCGCGTCATCCGCGAGCTGACGCGACAGGGCGTCACCCTGATCTATATCTCGCATCGCCTCGAAGAGCTGATGGCGATCGGCGACGTGATCACCATTCTGCGCGACGGCCGCTTTCAGGCGGAAGCGCAGGTCAGCGATATCGATGTGCCCTGGATCGTGCGCGAAATGCTCGGCAGCGAGCCGATGAGCAACTTTCTGCCGGACGGACGCACCTTCGGCGCGGCGGTGCTGGAGGCGGAGCACATTACCTGCGTCAGCCCCAACGGCAACACCCTGGTGGACGACGTCACCTTTAACGTGCGCGCCGGGGAGATTGTCGGCATCTATGGGCTGATGGGCGCGGGGCGCACCGAACTCTTCGAGTGTCTGCTCGGCAGCGAACGCAACTACCTCGGCAAAATCTGGCTCGACAGCAAGCCGGTGCCGACGCGGCTGCCGCCCGCCGAGCGCATCCGCATGGGCATGAGCCTGGTGCCGGAAGATCGCAAGCGCGCCGGGATTTTCCCGGGGTCCTCGGTGGCGAGCAACCTCACCATCGCCAGCCTGTGGCGCCGCCTGACGCACCGCTTCGCCATTGCCCAGCAGGAAGAGCGGGCGGCGGTGACCAGCACCGTCGGCAATCTGGCGATCAAGATCTCCTCGCCGGAGGTGGCGATCAGCGCCCTGAGCGGCGGCAATCAGCAGAAGGTGGTGATCGGCCGTTCGCTGCTGACCAATCCGCGCCTGCTGCTGCTGGACGAACCGAGCCGCGGCATCGACGTCGGCGCCAAAGGGGAAGTTTTTCGCATGATGGTGTAGCTGTCGGAGCAGGGCATCGCGGTACTTTTCTCCACCTCCGATTTGAAAGAGATCATGGCGGTGGCCGATCGCATCCTGGTGATGTCGGGCGGCAAACTTACGGCTGATATTCCGCGCGGCGACGCGGAAGAGTCAGCGCTGGTGAAAGCAAGCGCACAGGGGTTCTGAGCATGAAAGGCAATAACGCTATGACGATGGCAGGCCAACCGGCGAAGGCGTTTAACTCGCGCGAGAGCATTATCCTGCTGCTGCTGAAGCTGCGCACCTTTATCGCGCTGTTTTTGATTGTCGGCTTCTTCGCGATCACCGTGCCGGACTTTCTCGCCCTCGGCAGCCTGGTGATTATGGTGAAGCATATCGCCATCAACGCCTTTCTGGCGCTGGGCATCACCTTTGTAATTATCACCGCCGGCATCGACCTCTCTATCGGCGCGACGCTGGGGCTGTGCGGCATGATCGCCGGCTGGCTGATCACCAAAGGGATCGTGCTGCCGATGTTCGGCATCGCCATCTTTCCCAGCGTCAGGGTGATTGTGCCGCTGGTGCTGCTGGTGGGCGGGCTGATCGGCGCGGCCAACGGCTGGATCATCACCCGCTACAACGTCGCGCCCTTTATCTGCACGCTCGGCACCATGTATATCCTGCGCGGCGCGGCGATGCTCACCTCGGGCGGCGAAACCTTCCCCGGGCTGCAGGGCAATCCGCTGCTCGGCAACACCGGCTTCGACCGCATCGGCGCCGGATCGCTGCTCGGCCTGCCGTACGCCATCTGGATGATGATCGTGCTGGCGCTGGTGATCGCCTATATCGCCCGTCGCCTGCCGTTCGGCCGCCAGGTCTACGCCATCGGCGATAACGAGCGCGCCGCGGAGCTCTCCGGCGTCAAAGTGAAGCAGGTGAAAATCTGGGTCTATACGCTTTCCGGCTTCTGCGCGGCGATAGCGGGCATCGTGGTGTCGTCGCAGCTGGTTGCCAGCCATCCGGCCAACGGCACCTCGTTCGAGATGAACGCCATTGCGGCGGTGGTGCTGGGCGGTACTTCGCTGGCGGGCGGACGCGGCACCATTCTCGGCACCCTGGTCGGCGCCTTTGTTATCGGCTTTCTCGCCGACGGTCTGATCATGATGGGGGTCAGCGAATTCTGGCAGATGGTGATCAAGGGCATCGTTATCATCATCGCCGTCATCATCGACCAGATGCAAAACCGTATGCAGCAAAAAGCGGCGGTGGTGGCGCAGAAGGCGCTGATCGAGGAGGGCGCAGAGGCAAAAAGTTAATCGGTGGCGGTGCAGGCGGGTTATTTTGCTGCACCCCCTTTTTTTACCCCTTGCGAATATATATTCGGACATGATTTTTAATTCAGAGGTGATGTATGAATCCTTTCAAACTTCCGGTCGATGAATTGCAGCGTAAGGCGCGCGCCGTGCGCCGCCGCATTATCCAGCTTAACGCGGGCAGCCCGGCTGGCGGCCATACCGGCGCGGATCTGTCGCAGGCGGATATTCTGACCGCGCTTTACTTCCGCATTCTCGACTGCGCGCCGGATCGCACCGAGGATCCGCAGCGCGACATCTATATCCAGTCCAAAGGTCATGCGGTCGGCGGTTACTACTGCGTGCTGGCGGAAGCGGGTTATTTTCCGGTCGACTGGCTGCCCACCTATCAGCATGCTGATTCGCATCTGCCGGGCCATCCGGTGCGGCAGAAAACCCCGGGCGTGGAGCTGAATACCGGCGCGCTCGGCCATGGTCTGCCGGTAGCGGTGGGGCTGGCGCTGGCGGCGAAAAAAGATGGCAGCAAGCGGCGCATCTTCGTGGTGACCGGCGACGGCGAGCTGGCAGAGGGCAGCAACTGGGAGGCGGCGTTAGTCGCGGCGCACTATGGCCTCGACAACCTGATCATTATCAACGACAAGAACAAGCTGCAGCTGGCTGGCGCGACGCGCGACATCATGAACACCGACCCGCTGCCGGAAAAATGGCGCGCCTTCGGCCTGGAGGTCACGGAGTGCAACGGCAACGACATGGCGCAGGTGGTCGAGACCATTGAAAGTCTGCCGCAGAACGGTAAGCCGCAGGTCATCGTGGCGCATACCGAAAAAGGCTATGGCATCTCTTTTATTCAGAGTAAAGCGGAGTGGCATCACCGCGTGCCGAAAGGCGAAGAGATTGAACTGGCACTGGAGGAACTGAAAGATGAGTAATGCACAACATTTAGCCAGCGTAATGGTGACCGCCTTTATCGACGCGGTGAATCGCGGCGTGGATCTGGTGCCGGTGGTGGCGGACTCCACCTCAACCGCAAAAATTTCGCCCTTTATTAAAGCCTTTCCCGACCGGCTGGTGAACGTCGGCATCGCCGAGCAGACGCTGGTCGGCACCGCCGCCGGGCTGGCGCTGGGCGGCAAGATTGCCGTGACCTGCAACGCCGCGCCTTTCCTGGTGTCGCGCGCCAACGAGCAGGTCAAGGTCGACGTCTGTTACAACAACACCAACGTGAAGCTGTTCGGCCTGAATGCCGGCGCCAGCTACGGCCCGCTCGCCAGCACCCATCACAGCATCGACGATATCGCGGTGATGCGCGGCTTTGGCAACATCGAAATTTACGCGCCCGCCTGTCCGCTGGAATGCCGCCAGATCATCGACTATGCGCTTGAGCACGTCGGCCCGGTCTATATCCGGCTCGACGGCAAAGATCTGCCGCAGCTGCACGACGAGGATTACCGCTTCGAGCCGGGTAAAATCGACCAGCTGCGCGAAGGCAAGGATATCGCGCTGGTGGCGATGGGCTCGACGGTGCATGAGATTGTTCACGCGGCGGAGCTACTGGCGGAGAAAGGGATCTCGGCGGGTGTGATCAGCGTTCCATCCATCAGACCCTGCGATACCCAACAGCTGCGCAACCTGCTAAATCACTATCCAGCCGTGATCAGCGTGGAAGAGCACAACGTTAACGGCGGCGTCGGCAGTCTGGTGGCCGAGGTGCTGGCGGAAGGGGGCTGCGCTATTCCGCTGCTGCGCCTCGGCATCCCGGACGGCCAGTACGCCATCGCAGGCGATCGCGCCTCTACGCGCGCGTATCACGGCATCGACGCCGCGGGCGTCGTCAACAGCGCAGTGCGCATTTGCGCGGGAGCCTGACCATGGAAGACGCCCTTATTCTGGCGATTGACGAAGGCACCACCAATGCCAAGGCGATCGCCGTCAATCGCCAGGGCCGCGTCGTGGCGCGCGGCAGTCAGCCGCTGACGCTGTCGCATCCGCAGCCGGGGCTGGCGGAGCAGGACGCGCTGGCTATCTGGCAGGCGGTGAAGCAGGCGGTAGCCGCCTGCCTGGCGCAGTGCGGCGGCGCACCGGTAGCGGCGGTGGCGATCAGCAATCAGCGCGAGTCGGTGCTGATCTGGCAGCGGCGCGACGGCAAGCCGCTCACGCCGCTGGTGAGCTGGCAGGATCGGCGCTCGGAAGCGTTTTGCCGCGATCTGCGCGCCGCGGGCAACGCCTCGCGCATTACCGGACTGACCGGGCTGGCGGTGGATCCGATGTTCCCGGCGGCGAAGCTTACCGGCATGCTGGCAGCGATCCCGGACGGCGCGGCGCGCGCGGCGGCGGGCGAACTCTGCATCGGCACCGTCGACAGCTGGCTTGCCTGGCAGCTCAGCGCGGGCGAGGTGTTCGTTACCGATCACGCCAACGCCGCGCGCACTCAGCTCTATAGTCTGCACAGCGGCGGCTGGGACGATGAGCTGCTGCGTCTGTTTCAGCTGCCGCGCGCCGCGCTGCCGACTATCGTGCCGTCGGCCAGCGCGCAGGGCGCGGTGGCGATTAGCGATATTCCGGGCCTGGCGCCGGGCACGCCGATTCTGGCGCGCATCGGCGATTCCCATGCGGCGCTGCAGGCGCAGCGGCGCGGCGACGAAGAGGTGGTGAAGGCGACCTACGGCACCGGCTCTTCGCTGATGATGTCGATGGCGACGCCGCTGCTGACCGATAACGGCCTGAGCACTACCGTCGCCTGGCACGACGGCGCGCTGCGCTTCGCCTTCGAGGGCAATATTACCCACACCGGCTCCGGCGCGGCCTGGCTGGGCAAGATGCTCAACATTCAGGACCCGCGCGAGCTGACCGCGCTGGCGCGCACCGCCGACAGCAATCAGGGCGTCTATTTTGTGCCGGCGCTTTCCGGGCTGGGCGCGCCCTGGTGGGATCTGCAGGCGCGCGGCATGGTGTGCGGCCTGACCGACGCCGCCACGCCTGCGGTGCTGGCGCGCGTGGCGCTGGAGTCGATCGTGTTTCAGATCGCGGACGTCTTTTTCGCCATGGAGCAGGCGAGCGGCCAGCGGCTGTCGGCGCTCTGCGTGGACGGCAGCGCCACCGCCAACGACTGGCTGATGCAGCTGCAGGCGGACGTGCTGCAGCGCCCGCTGCTGCGCGCGCCCACGGCGGAGGTCTCCGCGCTCGGCGCGGCGCTGCTGGCGGGCAAGGTGCTAGGCTGGTGGCAGCAGGGCGACGAGATGCAGGCGCTACAGGGCGGCACGCGCGTTGAGCCGCGCAGCGAGCAGGCGCAGGCGATGCGGGAGAGCTATCAGGGATGGATAGCGGCGGTGGCGCGCTGCCGGTTTCAGCCGGCGTGAATGTTAGACAGGGCGTTTAAAAGAGTGGAGCTGCTACAGGGGCAGTGCGGGGGCAAGGACGTTTCGGCCGATCGCAAAGACGGCATAAAGCATCCCTGCGCCTCGGCGCGGGCCATCCCTGGCCCGCGACGCTTTGCTCTTCGGCCGAAACGACCTTTCCCCTGAAGCAGCGGTGCGGTTTTGAGAAATCAGGCGCGGCGCGCCTCTTCCTCATCGTTCTCCGCGCGCAGCATCTCCACCGGCGGAATGCGACCGCCGCTGAACTCCACCTGACGGATCGGGAAGGCGAAGCGCACGTCGCGCTGCTCCAGCGCCGCCATCAGCTGCAGGTTAATTTCCTGCTGAATATCCATATATTTGTTGTAGTCGGCGTCGAGCACGAAGTAGACCACCTCGAAGGTCAGCTTCGAATCCTCAAACGCGAAAAAATGCGCGCGGTCGAAGCGGGTCAGCTCAATGCCCTGAATAATCGACTTCACCAGATCGCTCACTTCGCGCACCTGCGCTGAAGGCGTGCCATAGCTCAGGCCGAAGCGAAACACGATGCGTCGCTGCTGCATGCGCTTGTAGTTGTGGATGGTCTGCTGCAGCAGAATGGTATTGGAACAGACGATCTGCTCGCCGCTCAGGCTGCGCAGGCGCGTGGTCTTCAGGCCAATATGCTCGATAGAGCCGGCGATATCGCCAAACACAATAAAATCGCCGTGCTCAAAAGGCTTATCGAAGCCGATTGCCAGCGAGGCGAAAACGTCGCTCAGCACCGTCTGAATCGCCAGCGCGATGGCGATACCGCCCACGCCGAGACTCGCTACCAGCGCGGTAATATTGATGCCCATATTCGACAGAATGGCGAGCAGCATCATTACCCACACCACCACGCGCAGCAGAATCCCGAGGATCACCGTGGTCACAGGATTGCGCACGTGGACCGGATCGCGCAGCAGATTATGCAGCCACAGCCGGATGCCGCAGTCGATCCACATGGCTAACTGCACGGCGAACGCGAGGAACCAGCCGTGAGAAATAAAGCCATCCCAGCTGGCGGGCACGTCGACGAAACGCAGGGCGATCAGCAGCGAAAAAATCAGCAGCAGCAGCTGGCTGGTGCTGCGCAGGATCTCCACCAGAATCGAGGTGAAGCGCACGTGGCGCTGCTCGCTGTAGCGCGCGATGCGGCCGGAGATAAAGCGGATGGCGCTGCGCAGCAGCCAGTAGATCACCAGCGTGCCCGCGACCACGATAGCGCTATTGATCCAGAAGGTTTGATTCAAAAAAAGACGTTGAAAATAGCCGGATGAGAGCCAGTTTTCCATTGGGGAGTTTCTCCTTGCTGGGAGCCGGTTTAAAAAAGAGAGCAAGGAGAAGCATAGCCTGGATGCGCCGGCAGGCAGCGCAAATCACTGAATAATTACTGAAATCGATTCGCTTTGTCGCGCGCCAGGCGCTCAAGGGCGAAAATAACCTGCTGCAGCTGACGCTCCTGCAACGGCTCAATGGCGGTAAAACGGAAGCTGAGACGCGGCGTGACGCGCGTTTCGTTTTTGCTGGTCACCACGCTGCGCTCGCCGATATGCAGCAGCTGCGCGCCGACCTCGAACTGGCCATATTCGCCCAGCTCGACGTGCAGCTTTTTAAACTTGTCGCCGCTGCTCAGCCCCTCCGGCAGCGCCTCGTCCACCAGCACGCCGATGCCGCCCAGCGACAGATCCTGCAGGCGGAAACGCACCTTCTTGCCGTTGGGCCATTCGCTGTGACAGTAAAAGATTGGTTCCAGCGGCACGGAAATACGGAAAAATTCACGGCGCTGGATCTGCCACAGCAGGTCGGGCAGCGGCGCGCTAAAGGCGGGCAGTCCCTCGAAGGTGGTTCTCTCCAGCGACGCGAGGCTGAACTCTACTTTGGCGCCGTAGGTTTCAGCGAAGATGCTCACATCGTTGCAGGAAAGCACATACTCGTTGTCGAGATTATTGCTGCCAAGGTCGAAAACAATGCGATCCTCGTCGGCATCCAGCATACGGCTGATAAACTGACCGCGCGAAAAAGTGACCATTAAAGGCGTCTGAAACCGTAGCAAATCCTTTATCACGCCGAGAACCGCCAGCGTGCCACGTTTGAGATACTGTTCTTTGTCGGCTTCTTTCACTTACTGGCTCCAAAAGAGGGCAAATTTGCTGTTATCTGATGCTTTATTCTCTCTCCGTTATCGGCGGCGGGCGCGGAAGCTTTAGGTTTTTAAGTCAATTTTTGTCGCGGTTTATCCTGCATTAGAGAATTTCCGGTCTATACTTAGCTCTGTAATTCTCCTGATTAATCAGGCGGTCACAACCTAAACAAAAAGGAAGGAGTAGTAGATGGGTATCATTTCATGGATCATCTTTGGTTTAATCGCCGGTATTCTCGCTAAATGGATCATGCCTGGTAAAGATGGCGGTGGTTTTATCGTAACCGTTATTCTGGGTATCATCGGTGCGGTAGTCGGCGGCTGGATCAGTACCCTGTTTGGCTTCGGCCGAGTAGACGGCTTTAACTTCGGCAGCTTTGTGGTTGCGGTAATCGGTGCCCTTGTCGTGCTGTTTATCTACCGTAAAGTCCGTAGCTAATACGCATAGCGTAAGAACTGCAACGGGACGACTTTGTCGTCCCGTTTTACTTTCTCCGCTAGAAATCGTATCCCACCGACACCAGCAGCGAACGCTCCGCGCCCCAGTAGCAGTAGCCCGTGCCGTAACAGGCGGCCACATAGTGACGATCGGTCAGGTTATTCGCGTTGACCTGCAGCCACGCGCCGCGTAGCGCGCTGTTCCAGACGCCGAGATCGGCGCGCACCGAGGCGTCGAACAGCGTCACCGACGGCACGCGTCGGCTGTTCTCATTGTCCGCCCACTGTTTGCCGATATAGCGCACGCCTGCGCCCGCGCTGATGCCGGCGTCAAACTGATAGTGGCCCCAGAACGATGCCATGCTGTTCGGCGTCACGTAAGGCGTGTGGCCATCATTGCCGTCCAGCGTCTCCTTATAGCGCAGGTGGTTAAGCGTATAGCCCGCCACGGTGCTCAGACGCGGCGTCAGCTGATTGCGCGCCTCCAGCTCGATGCCCTGCGAATGCACTTTGCCGGTCGGCGTATAGGTGGAATCGACGATATTGCGCGTGGCGACATCTTTCTGCGTCAGATCGTAGAGCGCCAGGGTATAGAGATCGCGCGTGCCTGCTGGCTGATATTTTATGCCCGTCTCATATTGTTCCGAGGTGGTCGGATGCAGCAGGTTGCCGTCGGTGCCGGTCAGCGCGGTCGGCGTAATCGCCTGGCTGTAGCTCACATAGGGCGAGACGCCGTTGTCGAAGGCGTAGAGCAGCGCCGCGCGCCCGCTGACGTGATCGTCCTGCCGACGCGCCGTGCCGCTGTTGTCGGCAACGATGCGGTCGTAGCGGCCAGAGAGATCGAGATGCCAGCGATCCCACGTCATCTCATCCTGCAGGTAGAGGCCGGTCTGGTAGTAGCGGCGCGTCTCGCGCGTCCAGCTATAGTCCGGCATCGGCCCGAGCGCCGCGCCGGTATCGGCGTTGAGCGCGCTGGCCTCGCCGCCCGCGTCGCTTAAATCGTTCTTGTAACGGTGATACTCCGCGCCGATCGACAGGCGATGCGCCAGCTCGCCGGTGTCGAACTCTGCCGTGACGCGGTTATCCGTCGCCCAGGCGGAGAGCGACGAGCGTTCGCCGGAGTAGTAGCGGTTAAGGATAGCGCTGCCGGGCGACTGCCAGCCGACCTGATAAACCTGGTCGAGATCGACGTTTGAGTGGCTGTAGCTGCCGGTCGAGGAAAACGACCAGACGTCGCTAAAGCGGTGCTGAAAATCATAGCTGTAGATCTGCTCGCGCCGCTTGAACTGGTCAAGGGAGGGATCGCCGTCGTAAAAACCGGTGCTGAGCTTCGCGCCGTTGCGGGCGCTCAGCGCGCCATCGCCCGGCACCGAGCCGTGATAGCCGCCTGACGGATCTTTTTGCAGATAGGCGCGCAGCAACAGCTGCGTATCTTCCGTGGGCTGCCACATCAGCTGCGGCATCAGCGCGTATTTCTCCTCACGCGTATGGTCATACTGGGTATCGCTGTTGCGCGTCATGCCGGTGAGGCGAAACGCCCACTCGTTGTTGATGGCGTTGGTGTAGTCGAACGCCGCGCCGCGCGTATCCTGCGTGCCCGCCGTCAGCCGGAAGTGGCCCGCTTGGCTGAACTGGGGGCGGCGCGTGGTCTGATTCACCAGCCCGCCCGGCACTGTCTGGCCGTACAGCGCGGAAGAGGGGCCTTTAATCACGTCGACGCGCTCCAGAAACCAGGGGTCGACCTGCAACACGTTATAGCTGCCGCCATCGCTCATCAGGCGCAGGCCGTCGAGGAAGGTATTATCCACGTCGCCGCCGTGGAAGCCGCGCAGCGAAACGGTGTCGTAGCGGGTCGCCGCACCGCCGAAGTTGGAGAAAACGCCTGGCGTATAGTTCAACACCTGATTGAGATCGATGGCGCCCTGATCGTCGATCTGCTGGCGGGTGATCACCGAGACCGACTGCGGCGTCGTGAGCAGCGGGCGATCGCTTTTGGTGGCGCCTGCGCTGGTGGTGGCGAGATAGCCCTGAGTCGGGCCGTCGGCGCTCTCCTGCGGCGAGGCGGTCACCGTCAGCGTGTCGGCCGCCAGGCTGGCGGTGGGTAGAGCGATCGCCAGCGCGCACAGCAGCGCGCAGCGGTGAGGGGGAAACGGCAGCGTCATGTCCTGTCCTTGTTCGGTCCGCCTTCGGCAGGCGGCACATGTATGATAAAGATTCTCAAAATCAGAGTGAGAATTATTATCAACATGTGAAAAATGTTTCAAGGTTTGTTGAACAGGGGAAGGCAAAAAAGAAGACGAAGGGCCGGTAGCGGCCCTTCGTCTGGGGGAGGTTACTTCGTTGTCGCCGCGGCCTGAGGAATATCCTGCGCGCTGTTGCAGGTTTTCTCTTTCGGACAGTACTTGTCGAGCAGCATCAGCGTCACGCCGTTGGTCCAGCCGAAGCCGTCCTGCAGCGGATATTCGCCGCCGCCGCCGCCGCCGAGGTTCGGCCCGTCGACCACATACTTCTCGACCAGCTTATGCTCTTTGTCGTAGGTGGTCTGGACGTTCTGCAGGAAGCGCATGCCGACCTGCTGCGCCAGCTGCGGCTTGTTGTAGTGCTCCAGACCTTCTACCGCCACCCACTGCAGCGGCGCCCAGCCGTTAGGCGCGTCCCACTGCTGGCCGTTGTTCACCGTGGTGGTGAGCAGGCCGCCCGCTTTCAGCAGCTGTTTCTCTACCGCCGAGGCGGTGCGATCGGCCTGCTTGTCGCTGGCCAGCTGCATATAGAGCGGGAAGAGCGCTGCGGCAGTCAGCTGCGGGCTGGCCTGGCGCGTTTTGCTGTCGTAGTCGGCGTACCACCCCTGTTTCTCATCCCACAGATAGCGGTTCACCGCCGCCTGGCGCTTCTCCGCCAGATCGGCGAACTGCTTCGCCTTATCCTGCTGCTTATCGAGGCGATACGCTTTGGCCAGCGTCTGCTCCAGATGGAACATCAGGCTGTTGAGATCGACAGGCGCCAGCTGAGTGGTGCGGATCGAGGCGAGATTATGCGCGTCGCTGAACCAGCGCGAACTGAAGTCCCAGCCGGACGCGGCGCCGGCACGCAGATCGCGGTAGAGTTCGCCTTTATCGCGCTGGGGCGCCTTTTTCGCAGTATTGACGTCATCCAGCCAGGATTCGGTGCGCGGCGCGTCGCGCGCGTCCCAGTAGCGGTTAAGCACGGTGCCGTCCGCCAGCTTGATCACGCGCTTGCTTGCCTGACCGGCGGCGACGCTATCGCTGTCCGCCATCCAGTAGTCATACTCTTTCTGCAGCTGCGGCAGATATTTGCTGTAGGCCGCGTCGCCTTCGTGCGTCGCCAGCAGATCGACCATCAGGCTAAAGAAAGGCGGCTGCGAGCGGCTGAGGTAGTAGCTGCGGTTGCCGTTGGGAATATGGCCGTAGGTATCCAGCTCCCACGCGAAGTTATCCACCATATCCTGCACGCGATCCCAGTGGCCGCTCTCGGCCAGACCGAGCATGGTGAAATAGCTGTCCCAGTAGTAGACCTCGCGGAAGCGGCCGCCCGGCACCACATAGGGTTTCGGCAGCGGCAGCAGCGAATCGTAGCGCCCGGCGCTTTTGGCGGTGCGCGTCAGCACCGGCCACAGGCCGTCGATATGCGCGCGCAGGCTCTGACCGGCGGGCGGCACATATTTTTCGCCCGCGGCGGGCAGGGTAAAGTTGCTGGCGACAAAACGCTTAAGATCGAAATTGCGCTGATTTTTTTGCATCTGCCAGTCTGCCAGAATCGACGCGGGATCGAACTTCGGCACCGCATCGGCGAAGGTTTTCTGGTCGGGATAGAACTGCGCCTGCTGCACCGCGTTAAACAACGGACCCAGCCGAACATCCGGCGGCTGAGGCTGGCTGCTGAGCATACGTGAGTTATCGTCTGCGTGCGCCGTTAGCGCAGGCAGACCCAGCAGCAGAGTCAGCAGCACTGGCGCGACTCCCTGACGCCCGACAGGCGCGGTTACGACAGTTTTCTTCATCGGTTTTTCTCCTTGTCCGAAAGGCGGCCGCGCGTAACGCATTGACCACTCAAACAACTTTAGTCGCAATCTGACAACGTGGCGCGACGACGCTGCGGAAATGTGAAGCAGACCAGGAGTGAGCATGGCGGTGGGGCGGCGGTTTTTGCTTGCCCTGGCGCCGCTTTTGCCGGAGGCTGAGGGCAAAAAACGAGGATTGAGATGGATATTATCTGGTATCACCCGACTCAGGACGGCGAGCTCTGGCTGGCGGGCCTGCGGCGGCGTCTGCCGCAGGCGCGGGTCCGGCGCTGGCAGCCCGGTGATGACGCACCCGCCGATTACGCTATTCTCTGGCAGCCGCCGCGCGAGATGCTGGCGCATCGCGCCGGACTGCGAGGCGTATTCGTGATGGGCGCGGGCGTAGACGATATTCTCGCCCGGCTGGCGCGCTATCCCGATATGCTGCCGCCGGCGGTGCCGCTGGTCCGCCTGGAAGATAGCGGCATGGCGCGGCAGATGCAGGAGTATGCGCTCTACTGCGTGCTCGGCTGGTTCCGCCGCTTCGACGACTACGCCAGACAGCAGCAGCAGGCGCAGTGGCAGCCTTTGCCGCCAGCGACGCGCGAGACGTTCAGCGTCGGCGTGCTCGGCGCGGGCGTGCTGGGGCAGAGCGTTATCGAGGCGCTGCGACCCTGGGGCTTTCCGCTGCGCGTCTGGAGCCGGACGCCGAAGCGCATCCCGGGCGTCGAGAGCTTTGCCGGACGCGAAAGCCTCGACGAGTTTCTGCGCGGCGCGCAGGTGGCGATCAATCTGCTGCCCACCACGCCGGAAACCCTCAACCTGTTTGACGCGCGCACCCTGAGCCAGCTGCCGCAGCACGCCTGTTTCCTTAATATGGCGCGCGGCGCGCAGGTGGTGGAAGCGGATCTGCTGGCGGCGCTGGAGAGCGGACAGCTGCGCGCCGCCGCGCTCGACGTGTTCCAGCAGGAGCCGCTGCCGCAGGAGAATCCGCTGTGGCGTCATCCGCGCGTCACCGTGACCCCGCATATTGCGGCATTGACTCTGACGGATGAGGCGATGGACGCCATTACGCGCGGCATCGGCGCCATTGAGGCGGGCGAACGGCCTTCGGGCTGCGGCGATCGCCAGCGCGGCTATTGAATTCCGGTTAACTGACTGGCCGTCCGAGCGGACGGCATAGAGGAGAAAATAATGTATCCCGTTGATTTGCATATGCATACCGTCGCCAGCACCCATGCCTACAGCACGCTGCACGACTACGTCGCGCAGGCGAAAAACAACGGCATTAAGCTGTTCGCCATTACCGATCACGGCCCCGATATGGCCGACGCGCCGCACTACTGGCACTTCGTTAATATGAAAATCTGGCCGCGCGTCATCGACGGCGTCGGCATTTTGCGCGGTATCGAGGCCAATATTAAAAATCAGCAGGGCGAAATCGACTGCTCCGGGCCGATGCTCGGCTCGCTGGACCTGATTATCGCCGGCTTTCACGAGCCGGTTTACGCGCCGCGCGACAAGAGCCATCACACCGATGCGATGATCGCCACCATGGCGAACGGCGTGGCGCATATCATCAGCCATCCGGGCAACCCGAAGTTTCCGGTCGATATCCGCGCCGTCGCCGAGGCGGCCGCGCACTACAACGTGGCGCTGGAGATCAACAACTCCTCTTTTACCACCTCACGTCCCGGCAGCGAGCCAAACTGCCGCGCCATCGCCGAAGCGGTGCGCGACGCCGGCGGCAAACTGGCCTTTGGCTCTGATTCCCACACCGCGTTTACGCTGGGCGACTTCGAGCACTGCCTGCGCATCACGCGCGCAGTGGATTTTCCCGAGGATCGCGTGTTAAATGTCACGCCGCGCCGCCTGCTCGATTTTCTGGAGCAGCGTACCGGCAAGAAGATTGCCGAACTGGCGGATTTTTAACCCTTTTGCCTCTGGAATAGTGCATGAACGAGTTTTCCATCCTCTGCCGCGTGATCGGCTCCCTGTTTAACCGTCAGCCTCAGGATCCGCTGCTGGTTCCGCTGTTTACGCTGCTGCGCGAGGGCAAGCTCGGCGCGCAATGGCCGCTGGAGCAGGAGGAGCTGCTGCAGCGCCTGCAGCAGAACAGCGATCCGCAGGCGCTGGCGGCGGATTACAACGCGCTGTTCGTCGGCCCCGACTGTAAGGTGCCGCCTTACGCCTCGCAGTGGCCGGAAGGCAAGCCGGAGCCGGAGGTGCGCGCCTTTCTCGCCTCGCGCGGCATGCCGCTCAGCGATGCGCCCGCCGACCACTTCGGCGTGCTGATGCTGGCGGCCTCCTGGCTGGAGGATCAGTCGGCGGAGGATGAGAGCGCGGCGCAGTGCGCCCTGTTCGACAGCTATCTGCTGCCCTGGTGCGGCGCCTTTCTCGGCAAGGTCGAGGCGCACGCCACCACCGCCTTCTACCGCACGCTGGCGATGCTAAGCCGCGAGGCTATCCAGGCGATGTGGGACGAGCTAAACGAGGCCGGCGAAGAGAGCGGCGAAGCGTAACCCCGCGCCTTTTTACCAGCGCGCCGGATGCGTGCCCGGCTCGCAGCCCGGCGTGGCGCAGAGCTGTGGCGTGCCGGGCAGCCGCGCGGCGGCGCGCAGCCGTTCGCCGATGCCCCAGGGCGTCAGCTCAATGGTCGGCAGCGTATCGTGCGCATGCGCTTTAATGCCCGCTGGCAGAGTGGCGTCCCGGCAGGGATGCTGCTGCAACAGCAGGGCGGTGCGCGCCAGCGACAGTCGCGCCTCCACGCCGTAGCCGGTAGCGTGACGCTGGCGCAGTCCCGCCAGCGCCGCGGCGGCCATCAGATAGCCGGTGGCGTGATCCAGCGCCTGTACCGGCAGCGGCGTCGGCTTCTCGCTTTGCGACCAGCGCATGCCGCTCTCGGCGATGCCGCACGCCATCTGCACCAGGCTGTCGAAGCCGCGGCAGTTGCGCCACGGGCCGTGCCAGCCCCAGGCGTTCAGGCTAACGTCCACCAGTCCCGGCGCCAGCCGGGCGCGCGTATCGGCATCGAATCCCAAATTGTCCAGCGCGTCGGCGCGATAGCCGTGCACCAGCACGTCTGCCTGCTGCAGCAGCTCGCGCAGCGTCTCGCGGCCCGCCGCCGTTTTAAAGTCGACCACGGCGCGCCGTTTGCCGCAGGCGATCTCTTCATCCAGCGTCGGCTCGCGCCAGCCGGGCGGATCGAGACGCAGCACCTGCGCGCCGAGGCTGGCGAGAAAGCGGGTCGCCACCGGTCCGGCGATGATGCGCGTCAGATCCAGCACCCGAATGCCGAGCAGCGGTCGCGCGGCGGGCATCGGCCAGCTGCGCGCGGGCGCGGTGGCGCCCCGTCGCCAGGCGATCAGCGGCTCTTCGCGCACCGCCTGGCCCTGCGGATGCTGCTGCCACGCTTGTTCGCTGCGCATCTTTGCGGCGCAGCCGCCCGCGTCGACCACCGCCTGCTCCAGCGCGTCAGCCTGCCAGCGCGCCACTTCCCGCGCCAGCGCGTCGCGGTCAGGATGCTGGCCCAGCACGCGCTCCATCGCCGCGCGATGCTGCGGCGCATTGGTGTGCAGACGGATCCAGCCGTCGGCGCTGCGGTAGTCGCCGGCAAAGGCGTCCCACAGCGCGGGCGCGGGGCGATTGCAGGGAAAGAAGCTGGTCTGAAACCAGCGCGAGGCGAGGCGTACGTTGACGCTCACCGGCTGGCGGACGCCGATAAAATCCGCCGTCACCTGGGTCGCCAGCCCGATGCTGGCGGCCGCCAGCTCGCTGACGGCGAAAGCGGATGAGAAGGTTGCGGTATCAAGAAAGGTGGGCGGGGCGGTTGCGTCGCCGGGGCCACGCAATCCTTGCCACAGCTGCTGCCACAGCGACGCGGCAAGCTGATAATCCATAATCATTCTCCAGAAACAGACGGTATCCAGAGCATAGCACCGCTTTTTCAGCGGCGGCGCAGACGCGGAAAGCGCGCGTGCATGCGCAGGCTGCGCAGATTGATGACCGCAATCGCCGTGCCGCACACCACCAGCGACGCGCCGATGATTTTAAAGCTGTTAAGGCTGTCTCCCAGCACCACGATGCCCATCAGCACCGACAGCACCGGCGTCAGCAGCGAGTAGGGCATGATCAGATTGACGTTGTACTGCTTCAACAGTCCGTACCAGAGGGTATAGGCGACAATCGACGAGGCGAGCGCGCTGTAGAGAATGCCGAACCAGCCGCGCCATCCCGCCTGGCTCAGGGCGTAAAACTGATGCGACTCCATCACGAAGCTCGACAGGCCGACGATGGGCACCGCCAGAAAGGCGATCCAGCCGGTCATGGTCAGCGGCTTGATCGGCGGCGATTTTTTTACAATCAGATTGCTGACCGCCCAGCCGGTGGCGCTGCAGAGCAGGATCGCCAGCACCCACCAGGCGGGGATGGTCGGGCTGCCGGAGAGCACCGCCACGCCGCACAGGGAGATGGCGATGCCGACCAGCTGAATCGCCCTCAGCCGCTCTTTCAGCACCGCCATCGCCAGCAGCATGGCGATCGGCGTGCCGAGCTGCACCACAATCGCGCCGGTGCCGGCGTCGGTATAGCGCATGCCGACGAACAGCAGCGAGAAGTGCATAAAGCCGAAGGTAAAGGCGAGCGCCAGCAGCCAGAGAAGCTGCTGGCGGGTGATGCGGCAGAAGGGGATCAGCACAATCACCACCACCACAAAACGCATGCAGGTGAGAAACAGCGGCGGCAGCTCCAGCAGGCCCCACTTCACCGCCACGTTATTGAATGCCCAGATAGAGACCACCATCAAGATCAGAAAAAAATGCCGCAGAGCCACAATCCCGTCCTTCGCTGTTGTTTTTCGCCACGCCCTAATGATGGCACGAAGCGGGGAAAGGCCGACAGGCGATGACAAATATTTTTCTGTTATGACAGCGGCTGGAAAATCATAAGACAGGCCGCCGCTTTGCTGGCAGACTGGTTCACCGAGACGCTAACCTGCCAGGGAACCCATTCGGTATGACTTCCACTTCCTCTTTGCCCCTTGCCCTGATTCAACTTGAAGTGCCGCCTGCCATCGTGGTGGAACGTATTGGCGAACAGCCGCGCTGGTTTATTGACGCGCTTGATCTGCAACCCGATGACTATCTCATTGTGCGCCCGCACCTTGGCGAATCGCTGCCGCAGTTTGACCAGATCAGCGGCGCGATCCTGAGCGGCTCCTGGGCGATGGTGACCGACCACGCCGAGTGGAGCGAGCGCAGCGCGGCGTGGGTGCGGGCGGCGATCGACGCTAAGCTGCCGCTGCTGGGCGTTTGCTACGGCCACCAGCTGATGGCCTACGCGCTGGGCGGCAAGGTGGCGGATAACCCCAACGGCTGGGAGCGCGGCCTGCTGCCGCTGACGTGCAAAGCGGCGATGCAGCGCGACGCGCTGCTCTCGGCGCTGCCGGAACGCTTCAGCGCCTGGCTGTCGCACCGCCAGTCGGTGATCGCTCCGCCGCCGCAGGCGCAGGTACTGGCCACCTCTGAGAAAGATCCCTGTCAGATCCTGCGCTACTCGCCGCAGGCGCTGTCGGTGCAGTTTCACCCGGAATTTTCACGCCATATTATGAGCGCCTGCCTGTCGCCCGACGTCAGCGATAGCGTCGCGGATGCGGACATCGAAGGCGCAGACTGGGCGCGGCAGCTGCTGATGGCGTTCTGGTAGCAGACGCGCCCACAGCCGAGCCAGGCTCAGGGCGCGTAGCTGCGCCGACAGCGATAAACCCAGGCGGGCGGCACGTTTTTCAGCACCCGCTGACGCTGCCAGATAAAGTAGCGCGAGAGATCGGGCTGGGTGATGGAGGTGTACTGAAACTGCACGAAAACGCCGTCCGGGCCGAGCGCGTCGAACGCGGCGCGCAGAATGTCGTCGCGCAGCGCCGGCGGCAGCGACAGCAGCGGCAGGCCGGAAAAGATCGCGTCATACTCGCCTGATAACCAGGCCGCCGAACAGCTGCGCACCTGCAGGCGCGCATCCTCCAGCGCGCGTAGCTTATCCGCCAGCGGCGCGCTGATCTCAAACGCATCCAGTGTCGCCTGCGGCTGCATACGCGCCAGCAGATGACGCGTCAGCACGCCGTCGCCCGCACCCAGTTCGGCGACGCGCAGCGCGCTGCGCCAGCAGACGCTGTCGCTCATGGCGCGGCACAGCGCCGCCGATGAGGGCGTAATGCTGCCCATCTTGCGCGGATGGCGGATAAACTGATGAATAAAGTCTGCTTTTGCGCGCATAAGGGTAAAAGCCGAAGCCAGCATGTCACTCTCTCCTGTGTTTAACCTTCTCTGTTGACCCTGTTTCAGCCCGAGGTTTCGCTTTTTTCCGCACCTCGGCTTATTCTCAGAATTATCCGTGCGCACGGGCGGCGCGCTTTTCCTTTGCGGCGGTCACAGTTTCCGACCGCAACATCTGACAGGCTGGGTTTGTTCATTCATTGTTAACAGCAAGTTTCATCGTTGTTTCAATTCCTGCCATGTTAAGGAGATTCACCATGCGTTACGCCTCTCCCGGGGAACAGGGTTCTCTGATTCAGCTGCAGAAAACCTACGGCAACTTTATTAACGGCGAATTCGTGACGCCGGTGAACGGTAACTACTTCACCAACACGTCGCCGGTCAACGGTTCGGTCGCAGGGGAATTTCCGCGCTCGGACAAGGCGGATGTGGACAATGCCGTCGCCGCGGCGCACGCCGCCGCCGAAGCCTGGGGCAAAACCTCGCCGCAGCAGCGGTCGCTGGCGCTGCTCAGGATCGCCGATCGACTGGAGCAAAATCTGGAATATATGGCGGTGAACGAGACCTGGGATAACGGTAAACCGGTGCGCGAAACCCTGGCCGCCGATATGCCGCTGGCGGTGGATCACTTCCGCTATTTCGCCGGCTGCGTGCGCGCGCAGGAGGGCACTGCCGCCGAGATCGACGAGTTTACCGCCGCCTACCATTTCCATGAGCCGCTCGGCGTGGTGGCGCAGATTATCCCCTGGAACTTCCCGCTGCTGATGGCGGCGTGGAAGCTGGCTCCCGCGCTGGGCGCCGGCAACTGCGTGGTGCTGAAGCCGGCCGAGCAGACGCCGCTGAGCATTACCCTGTTTGTCGAGCTGATCAAAGATCTGCTGCCGCCCGGGGTGCTGAACGTGGTGCACGGCTACGGCAAAGAGGCGGGCGAGGCGCTGGCCTCCCATCCCGATATCGCCAAAGTGGCCTTTACCGGCTCCACGGCGACCGGCGGCCATATTCTCGAGCTGGCGGCGAAGAGCATGATCCCCTCAACCGTCGAGCTGGGCGGCAAATCGCCGAACATCTTCTTCGAAGATATCATGCAGGCGGAAGAGAGCTTTATCGAGAAGGCGGCCGAAGGGGTGGTGCTCGGCTTTCTGAATCAGGGCGAGGTGTGTACCTGTCCGTCGCGCGCGCTGGTGCAGGAGTCGATCTACGAGCCCTTTATGGCGGCGGTGATGAAGCGCATCAAAACCATTAAGCGCGGCGATCCGATGGACAGCGAAACCATGGTCGGCGCGCAGGCGTCCCAGCAGCAGTTCGACAAGATCCTCTCCTATATGGAGATCGCTCGTCAGGAGGGCGCGGAGGTGCTGACCGGCGGCGGCGTGGAGAAGCTGGAAGGCTCGCTCGCCAGCGGCTACTACATTCAGCCGACGCTGCTGAAGGGCGACAACAGCATGCGCGTCTTCCAGGAGGAGATTTTCGGACCCGTGGTCGGCATTACCACCTTTAAGGATGAGGCGGAAGCGATCGCCATCGCCAACGACTCGATTTACGGGCTGGGCGCCGGCGTCTGGACGCGCGATATCAACCGCGCCTACCGCGTCGGCCGCGCCATCAAGGCAGGGCGCGTCTGGACCAACTGCTATCACCTCTATCCGGCGCACGCCGCCTTTGGCGGCTATAAAAAATCGGGCATCGGACGCGAGACGCACAAGATGATGCTGGACCACTATCAGCAGACCAAAACCTGCTGGTGAGCTACAGCGTCCAGCCGCTCGGTTTCTTCTGATTTCGCGCTCTGCGGCGCGCTGCTCTCTGGGCAACGCGCCGTTTTTGTTTCATATTAATCCCGGCGCATTTCGCCTTTTTTCGACCCATTGTTAACTGTCATAACCGCGTAAGATTGCTATGGCATGGTCAGGACGGTGGTTCCTGACGGGCCTGAGGCCGAACTGAATAAGGAATGTTGATGAACGAATTTTATAACGTGCTGACTGAACATGACGAGGTGCTGGACGGCGTGGAGTACAGCATCATTGCGGTTAACCTGCCGGTCTCGCTGCGCGATGGCGATGTCGCCGCTCCGCTGCGGGCGGGAGAAGCGAGCGATGCGGCGGAAGTGCCGCGTTTCTGGTAACGAGCTGTAGCGTTACATGAGTACAGGGTACCTGAAACCTGTTCTGGCAGGCAGCTCAGAGGCTTAATACGCGGCTGGCAGGGTTCGAGGAGCAAAGCGTCCCGCGACAGGGATGTCGCGGGCCGAGCGAGCAGGGATGCGTAAAGCGCCTTTGCGATCGAACCCTGCCAGCCGCGTGAGCACAAATGCCACGCCTTCTACGAGGTAGTTAAGGTTTACTTCACGCAGCGCGCGCAGGTGCTGTCCTGAATCTGCTTAAAGAAGTCGTTGCCTTTGTCGTCCACCAGGATAAACGCCGGGAAGTTCTCAACCTCAATTTTCCAGATCGCCTCCATCCCCAGCTCGGCATACTCCACGCACTCCAGCTTTTTAATACTCTGCTGCGCCAGCACCGCCGCCGGGCCGCCGATGCTGCCAAGATAGAACCCGCCGTGCTTCTGGCAGGCGTCCGTCACCTGCTGGCTGCGGTTGCCCTTCGCCAGCATAATCATGCTGCCGCCGTGCGACTGCAGCAGATCGACGTAGGAATCCATGCGGCCAGCGGTAGTCGGGCCAAGCGAGCCGGAAGCGTAGCCTGCAGGGGTCTTGGCCGGACCGGCGTAATAGATCGGGTGATCTTTCACGTACTGCGGCAGCCCTTCGCCGTTGTCGATACGCTCTTTCAGCTTGGCGTGCGCGATATCGCGCGCCACGATAATGGTGCCGCTCAGCGACAGACGCGTAGAGACCGGATAAGCGGAAAGCTGCGCCAGAATCTCTTTCATCGGCCGGTTAAGATCGACGCTCACCACGCCGCCTTCGCCCTGCTGACGCAGCGCTTCCGGAATATACTGCGCCGGGTTGTCCTCCAGCTTCTCAATCCAGATGCCGTCGCGGTTGATCTTCGCTTTGATATTGCGATCCGCCGAACAGGAGACGCCCATGCCCACCGGACAGGAAGCGCCGTGGTGCGGCAGGCGGATCACGCGGATATCGTGCGCGAAATATTTGCCGCCGAACTGTGCGCCGAGGCCGAGCTGCTGCGCCGCCTCCAGCAGTTCCTGCTCCAGCGCCAGATCGCGGAACGCCTGGCCATGCTCGTTGCCGCTGGTCGGCAGGCTATCGTAATAGTGCGTCGAGGCGAGCTTCACGGTCTTCAGCGTGGCCTCCGCCGAGGTGCCGCCGATCACGAACGCGATGTGATAGGGCGGACAGGCGGCGGTGCCGAGCGACATCATCTTATCCACCAGATAGTTCTTCAGCTTGCCGGGCGAGAGCAGCGCTTTGGTCTCCTGGTAGAGATAGGTTTTGTTGGCTGAGCCGCCGCCCTTGGCGATGCAGAGAAACTTATATTCGTCGCCGTCGGTGCTGTAGATATCGATCTGCGCCGGCAGGTTGGTGCCGGTATTCACCTCGTTATACATATCGAGCGCGGCGTTCTGCGAATAGCGCAGGTTATCTTCGATAAAGGTGTTATAGACGCCCTGCGACAATGCGGCTTCATCGCCGCCGCCGGTCCAGACGCGCTGGCCTTTTTTGCCCATAATAATCGCCGTGCCGGTATCCTGGCAGGTCGGCAGCACGCCTTTGGCGGCGATCTCCGAGTTGCGCAGAAACTGCAGGGCGACATATTTATCGTTTTCGCTCGCTTCATCGTCGGCGAGGATAGAGGCGACCTGCTGCTGGTGCGCCGGACGCAGCATAAAAGAGGCGTCGTGAAACGCCTGCTGCGCCAGCAGGGTCAGCGCTTTGGGATCGACCTTCAGCACCTCTTCGCCTTCGAAGCTGGCGACGGAGACGTGCTCGCGCGTCAGCAGATAGTACTGGGTATCATCGTGGGACAGCGGAAAGGGCTCTTGATAGTAGAAAGGTTTGTTCGACATCTCGGCTCACTTATGCGGCGGCGACGGCTCGCGCAGCGCGAGACGAACAGCCGCAAATATTGTTGGTTTTTATTTCGCCAGCCGCGCGGGACGCGGCTGGCGTAAGCTGAAGGGAAAGGATTTTACACTTTATTAACCTGTTTCGTCGCCTGCTTTAGAACATCATCACCATCCACGGATAGGCGATCAGCATCAGCAGCACCAGGAACAGCAGGCCGAAAATGGTGCCCAGGCGCCAGTAGTCTTTGGTCGGCAGATAGCCGCTGCCGTAGTAAATCGGGCTGGGGCCGGTACCGTAAGGAGTGATAATCCCCATCACGCCAAGCGAGGTGCAGAGCATCAGGCAGAACACCGGCATATTGATGCCCGGGATCGCTGCGGCGATGGTCAACATCGCGGGGAGCAGCGCGGTAGTGTGCGCCGTGGTGCTGGCGAACAGGTAGTGCAGCAGATAGAAGGCGATAAGCAATACCACTGCGGAGACCTGCGGGTCGTAACCCTGCAGCAGCATGCCGCCCTCTTTGCCCAGCCAGGCGATAAAGCCGACGCGCGCCAGGCCATCCGCCAGCGCCACCAGCGTGGCGAACCAGGCGAAGGTGTTCCACGCCGCTTTGTTGCTGGTGATGTCGCTCCAGTTCAGCACGCCGGTCCAGAGCATCAGTATAATAACCAGCAGCGCAGCCATCGCAGGCTCGATCCAGGCGGTGGCGAAAATCCACATCAGCAGCGCGCACACCACGAAAATCAGCAGCAGGATCTCGTTGCGCGACAGTTTGCCCAGCTTCTGCAGTTCGGCGGTGGCCCAGCGCGGCACTTCGTCGTTGACCTTCACTTCCGGCGGATAGAGCCAGTACGCCAGCAGCGGCATGGTCAGGATCAGCAGCACGCCGAGCGGCAGGAAGGCGAGAAACCACATGCCCCAGGAGATATCAAAGCCCACGACGCTTTTCACCAGCGCCAGCGCCAGCAGGTTCGGCGCCAGCGCCGACAGGAACATGGAGCTGGTGATACAGGCGGCGGTAATCGCGACCCACATCAGATAAGAACCAATGCGGCGCGCACTCGGGTCGTTGGGTTTAGAGCCGTAGAGCGGCGGCAGGTTGGCGATAATCGGGTAGATGGTGCCGCCGCTGCGCGCGGTGTTCGACGGGGTAAAAGGCGCCAGCAGCAGATCGGCGAAGGTAATGGCGTAGCCAAGCGTCAGGCTGCGACGGCCAAGATACTTCACCAGAATCAGCGCCAGGCGGCGACCGAACTGGGTTTTATCGTAGCCGGCGGCGAACATAAAGGCGCCGAAAATTAGCCAGACGGTGGAGTTACCGAAACCGCTTACGCCCCATTTAAACGCCTCGGTGGCGACCTTGAAGCCCGGCTTCGCCAGCTCGGCGGGGCTAAACAGCACGAACTGGCTGAAGAGGGCGATGACCACTACGCCGGTCAGGCCGATGACCGCGCCCGGCAGCGGTTCGAATATCAGGCCGACGATAACGCCGACGAAGATGGCGAAAAAGTGCCAGGCATAGGGCTCGAGCCCGGCGGGCGTCGGCACCAGCAGTAGCAGGGCGGCGACCACGATGGGCAGCGCCAGCATGATCCAGCGTTTGTGTTGTCCCGGCGGCGGGACGGGCGCAGGTTGCGCGGCTTCGTTCAGCGTCGTTTTCATGTTCATAGTGAGGGTCTGCAAGTTATAAAGAAGAGAGTGTCGGCTTTGTTGATGCACCGTTTATTATTAGTGCGCGTATAACGCCTTCAGCAAAACCTTATTGAATAACGTCTTCATGTGGCAACTTTATTAAATAAACTTTTGCGCCTTGCCTATATGATGCGCCTGTCATAATAGTAAATTTTGATCTAGATCAAAGAGTGAGTTTGGCTGTTAATTGCCTCAAGCACCTAAATTCCCGCGCTGCGCTCTTAAGAAGATTCCGAGGTGCAAATTATCATTACTGGCGCTTTTTTCTGCAAATTTCATCCATTGCACCTTATTGAAAAGTATAAAATAATTTTTACTTATAACAATAATTTGATTTTTTCAGCGCTTTCGCTAACATTACTATAACTAAAATCTCATGGTTTGCAAAATAAATAACTCCGCTCCTTTAAAAGTTTTATAACTATATTCATTTCTTTTGTAGCTAAAGTTACTGGTATATTAGTGGCATTAAGCCGGACCTTTTAATAATCACCAGAGTGCCTCGTCCGCAGAATTTCTCAGCTTTTAATTTCCGGAGTTAATCTAAATGAATACTCGCACCCCGCTTTTAAATCCGCTGACTTTGCCCAACGGCGCGGTATTAAAAAATCGTCTGGTCATGGCGCCGATGACCACCTGTACAGGATTTTATGACGGCACCGTGACCAGCGAGCTTGTGGAATACTATCGCGCGCGCGCAGGCACGCTCAGTACGGTTATCGTCGAGTCCTGTTTTATCGATAACAAAGGCCCCGCCTTTCCCGGCGCTATCGGTATCGACAGCGACAACAAAATCGCGGGCCTGGCGCGCATCGCCGACGCGATTAAATCGCAGGGATCGACGGCTATCCTGCAAATTTATCATGGCGGCCGTATGGTGGAACCGGGGCTGATCGGCGGCAAAACGCCGGTGGGCCCCAGCGCCATTGCCGCACCGCGCGAAGGCGCGACCACGCCGCAGGCGCTGACCGCCGACGAAGTCGAAGTGATGATTACTAAATTCGGCGACGCGGTGAACCGCGCCATCAAGGCGGGCTTCGACGGCGTGGAGCTGCACGGCGCCAATACCTATCTGATCCAGCAGTTCTTTTCCCCTAACTCTAACCAGCGCGACGACAAGTGGGGCGGCAGCCGCGAAAACCGCGCCCGCTTCCCGCTGGCGGTGCTGGATATCGCCCATAAAATGGCGGAGCGCATCGCGCACAACACCTTCATTATCGGCTATCGCTTCTCGCCGGAAGAGATCGAAGTGCCCGGCATCCGCTTTGCCGACACGCTCTATCTGCTGGAAAAACTGGCGGAGCGCGGCCTCGACTACGTGCACTTTTCCATGGGGCAGCTGCTGCGTCCCTCTATCGTCGATACCCGCGACCCGATGCCGCTGATCGACAAATATATCGCGCAGCGCTCAGAGCGCCTGGCGAAGGTGCCGGTTATCGGCGTCGGCGGCGTGGTGAATAAAGCTGACGCGGAGATGGCGCTGGAGCACGGCTACGATCTGGTGGCGGTCGGCAAATCCTGCATCGCCTACCCGGACTGGGCGGATCGCGTGCTGAACAACGAGCATCTCGACCTCTATATCGACAGCACCCAGCGCGAAGCGCTGATGATCCCGGAACCGCTGTGGCGCTTCTCGCTGGTGGACGCGATGATCCGCGAAGTCAGCGCGCCGGGCCGCAAATACAAGGCGGGCGTCTATCAGGAGAAAGTCGAAGCGGAAGCGCTGAAGCTGAAAATCAACGTCACCCTGGATACCGACCGCATCACCGATATTTCGATGGTGCCGGACGATACGCTGGACGTCGATTTCACCGAGACCTTTGAAAGCCTGCGTAACCGCATTCTGGTAGCCAACAGCCCGCACGTCGACGCCATCAGCGGCGCCACTACCCAGAGCGAGGCGCTGAAAAAAGCGGTATCGCGCGCGCTCTCCACCTCCAGCAAAGAGTAAGTAATTGAAGAGGGTGGTAATCCTTCCGCACCGCAGAACTACGACGTAGTGGTGATCGGCAGCGGCGGCGCCGGCCTGGCGGCGGCGATTCAGGCGCACGACGAAGGCGCGCGCGTGGTCATTATCGAGAAGATGCCGACCATCGGCAGCAACACCATCAAAGCCTCGGTGGGCATGAACGCGGCGGAAACCCGCTTCCAGGCGATGAAAGGCATCAAAGACAGCAAAGAGCTCTTCTATCAGGAGACGCTGAAAGGCGGCCAGCATAAAAACAACCCGGTGCTGCTGCGCGAGTTCGTCGAGCTGGCGCCGGAGGCGATTGACTGGCTGGCGGATCACGGCATCGAGCTGAACGATATCACCATTACCGGCGGCATGAGCATCGACCGCACGCACCGCCCTGCGGACCGTTCGGCGGTTGGCGGCTACCTGATCAGCGGCCTGGTGAAAAACATCAACAAGCGCAATATCGAAGTGCTGCTGGATACCTCGGTCGCTGAAATCCTCACCGAGAACGGCGCGGTAACCGGCGTGAAGGTGGTGGATGAGTACTACGACAGCCGCATCCTCTATGCGAAAAGCGTGATCGTCGCCACCGGCGGCTTCAGCGCCAACCGCGAGATGGTGGTGAAATACCGCCCTGAGCTGGACGGCTTCGTGACCACCAACCACAAAGGCGCGACCGGCAGCGGCATCGCCATGCTGCAGAAGCTGGGGGCGGATACAGTCGATATGGGCGAAATCCAGATCCATCCGACCGTTGAGCAGACTACCTCGTATCTGATCTCTGAATCGATTCGCGGCGGCGGCGCTATCCTGGTGTCCCAGGAGGGCAAACGCTTCTTCAACGAGATGGAGACCCGCGACAAGGTTTCCGCGCAGATTATCGCGCTGCCGGAGAAAAGCGCCTGGGTGGTTTTTGACGAACAGGTGCGGGCGAACAATAAAGCGGCCGATGAGTATATCGCCAAGGGCTTCGTTATCAGCGCGCCGACCGTGGGCGAGCTGGCGGTGAAGCTGAATATGGAGCACACCACGCTTGAAGAGACGCTGGCGCGCTACAACCAGTTTGTGGTGGATCAGAAGGATGAGGATTTCGGCCGTACCACCGCGCTGCGTCATCCGCTGAATCAGGGGCCGTTCTACGCCATCCGCGTCGCGCCTGGGGTGCATCACACCATGGGCGGCGTGACCATCAATACCGACACCGCGGTGCTCGACAGCAATAAACAGGTGATCCGCGGCGCCTGGGCGGCGGGAGAAGTGGTCGGCGGCATCCACGGCGCCAACCGTATCGGCGGTAACGCCGTGGCGGATATCATTATCTTTGGTATCCTTGCCGGACGTAACGCGGCGGCCCTGGCGCGCGGCTAGTCCGCTGTCGGCAACGGCGCATCGGGCAACACTACCCGGCGCGCCGTTGCCGGATCCACTTTGACAGCCGAGGCGAGTATGTCAGCCGACGAAGGCGTTTACGCCTATTCCGCAGTACTGATGGGTTCGCCCATTCTTCTTAAGCTCTTTGACGATAATGCGGCGCTGGCCGCGCAGGTCTTCCGCCTTATCCGCCATCAGGAAAATATCCTCACCGTCAATCGCGCCCACTCCGAGGTGATGGCGATTAACCACGCTGCAGGCAAAGAGCCGGTCTGCGTCAGCCGCGAAGTGTTCGATCTCATTCAGTGCGAGCATCAGGTCAGTCTGCTGCCGCACAGCCTGTTCAATTTCACTATCGGACCGCTGGTCAAGCGCTGGAAGATCGGCTTTCAGGGGCACTGCGTGCCGCCGCAGGGCGATCTGGAAAAGCTGATGGCGCTGACCGATCCGCGCGAGGTCGTGCTGGATCCCGAGCGGCGCAGCGTGTTTCTGCGCCAGCCAGGCATGGAGATCGATCTGGGCGCCATCGCCAAAGGCTATATCGCCGACCTGGTGCGCAGCTTTCTGCGCCAGCAGGGCGTGGAAAGGGCGCTGATTAACCTGGGCGGCAATGTGCAGACGCTCGGCGCGCCGCCGCAGGCCGCCGGCTGGTCGGTGGGGCTGAAAACCCCGTTCGGCCAGGCGGACGACTTAATCGGCGTGATTGAGGTAGCGGGGAAATCGGTGGTGACCTCGGGGGTCTACGAGCGTTACTTCGAGCTGGACGGCCGCCTCTATCATCACATCCTCGACGCGCGCAGCGGCTATCCGCTCGACAACGAGCTGCTGAGCGTCACGGTGATTTCCGACCGCTCGATAGATGGCGACATCTACACCACGCTGCTCTACGGGCTGGGCGTTGAGCAGAGCCTTACGGCGCTGCGCGACGCGCCGCACATCGAAGCGATTTTCGTTACCCGCGACCAGCAGGTGATCTGCTCCTCGTCGCGTCAGTTCGCGTTTCGTCTGCATGACCGTCGCTATCAGCTGACTACTGACAGTACTGCCTGAGCAGCGAGTGGTATTCCGGCTGCAGGCGGTAGCGATAGACCGGACGGCCGGTCGCGCCGTAGTGAATGCTGGTGAAGAGAATATTGATCTGCGCCAGCCAGATCAGGTATTTGCGGCAGGAGACGCGCGAGATATTCACCTCCGCCGCCAGCTCGTCGGTAGAGAATTCGCTGCCGGGATGGGCGTCGATCCACTGGCAGAGGGTGCGCAGCGTCTGCGGGGTCAGGCCTTTCGGCAGCCGTTTGCTGTCGTTGGTGGTGGGCGGATTGCCGTGGATCAGCTGGTCGACTTCCGCCTGCTGGTAGTAAAGATGGTTATCCATCAGCGACTTCTTCTGCCGCCAGTTGTTGAGCGCCTCTTCAAAACGCGGGAACTGGAAGGGTTTGATCAGATAATCCACCACGCCGTAGTGCAGCGAGGTTTTGATGGTGGCGGCGTCGGCGGCGGATGAAATAATGATCACCTCAACAGGCTGCTTCGCCTCGCGCAGCTCCGGCAGCAGATCCAGCCCGTTCTCATGCTGCAGATAGATATCGAGCAGCACCAGATCCACGGCGGGTTCGCTGTGAAGGATCATCTCTTTCGCCTGCTGCAGCGTCGACGCCGTGCCGACGCAGTGAAAGCCCGGCACCTGCCCGACGTAAACGCGATTCAGCTCGGCGACCATAGCGTCATCATCGACCACTAACACATTGATCATGCGGTTTTGTTGCCTCCATCCCAGGGAAGTTGTACAAAAAATTGGGTAAACACGCCGGGTTCCGACTCCACGCTGACGCTGCCGCCAAGGCTTTCCGTCTGCTGCTTCAGCAGATAAAGCCCGACGCCGCGATCCTCGCCTTTGGTTGAAAAGCCTTTGTCAAAGATAGCATCCAGCTGGTCGGTCGGGATGCCTGGCCCATCGTCGCTGACTTCGCACGCCAGCCAGCCGTTCTGGTAGTGCAGCATCACGTGGATATCGCCGTTGTGTTCACTGCCCAGCGCGTCAAGCGCGTTCTCGATCAGATTGCCGAGCACGGTGATCAGCACGGCGATCTGCTGCTCGTTGCCGATATCGGGCAGGAAGCTGGCGTCGCTCAGCGTCAGGCGATGGCCGCTGTCCGAGGCGCGATTGATTTTACTCAGCAGGAAGCCGGCGATCACCGGCGACTTGATTTTGTCGAGCAGCGAACCGATTTCGGTCTGGTAGTTGTTCGCCGTTTTTAAAATATAGGCTTCGACCTGCGCATAGTTTTTCATGTGCAGCAGGCCAAGGATCACGTGCAGCTTATTCATAAACTCATGCGAGCGCTCACGCAGCGCGTCGACGTAGTTTACCATGCCGCTCAGGCGCTGCAGCAGCCGCGTGATTTCGGTTTTATCCCTGAAGGTGCAGACCGCGCCGATAAGCCGCTGTTGGCTGTAGACCGGCACGGTGTTGCTCAGCAGCACATGGCCGTTGATATTCAGCTCTTCGTCGCGCCGCGCCCGGCCGGTGGCCAGCGTCTCCTGCAGCTGAGCGTGAATAACGCTGGCGTCCTCCATGCTGCCGGAGCTCTCCTCTGTCAGCAGCTTTTTCGCCGCCTCGTTGATCAGCGACACCTCTGCATGAGCGTCCACCGCGATGACGCCCTCTTTGACCGAGTGCAGAATCGCCTGGCGCTGCTCAAACAGCGAGGAGATCTCCCAGGGTTCGAGTCCGAAGAGGATGCGCTTCAGGGTTTTTACCAGCGCCAGCGTGCCCAGCGTGCCTGCCAGCGCGCCGATCAGGATGGTCCAGATAATGCTCCAGCGGCTCTGGTTGATCTGATCGCTGACCGCCTCCAGCGAGATGCCTATCGACACCACGCCGATCTGCTGCTGCTGGGCGTTATAGACTGGCGTAAAGACACGCAGCGCCTCCGCCAGCGAGCCGCGATTCACTGAGACGTTCTCTTTGCCCTGTAGCGCCGGATTGATGTCGTCGCCGATAAAGTGCTGGCCGATCAGCGCCGGATTAAGATGGGAGTAGCGGATGCCCTGCATATTGGTCACCACCACGAACAGCAGATTGTTGTGCTGCTGCGCCGCGCGGGCGATGGGCTGAATAATGCCGCTGTCCGGCGGCCCGCTCAGCGCTTGCTGAATAGCAGGCACGTCCGCCAGCGTGCGCGCCACGGCCATCGCCTTGTCTTCCAGCTGCTTTTGCGTGGCGTTGCCGATCTGAAAGAAGTAGAGCAAATGCACGCTGAGCAGCACGAAGGTCACGACCGCGCCGATCATCAGCGTCACCAGCGTGCTGAGCTTCATATGTTTTTTGCGGGTCAGGTTGCCTTGCGGAGTGTCGCGCATCGTCGGTCCTTTGTCGGAAAGCGGTGGGGTATTATCCCTTTCTGTGGGGCTTTGCAAAGGGTTTTAGCACGAAGCGGGTGGAGCCGTTGGCTAGCGCATGTCGGGCGGGCGAGAAGTGCCTGTGTTTAGTACGGAAAATATACAGCGGGGGAGAGGGCTGGAGCGTGGTGAACGCGGAATACCGTATAACTTTATTAGTTACAGCATGCTATTGAAGCAGGCAATATGACGCGAAACAGCGGTGCGAACAATGTCTTGCAAGGGATAAGCACAAATGGCATTCAGAATAGCCTCAGCGCACATCGCCCCTTTGGGAGTAGACATGCTGTTTCATGAATGCAGGGAAACAAACGCGTTAGTCAGGAGGGTGAGCATCAGGCGTTTTTTCATAAAAAGTCTGTTTAGAGAGGCTGTCCGAGAGCGGGAAATAAAGGGTGCCTTTTCGGGGCATAAAAAATCCACGCACAGGCGTGGATTTTAAAACCGAGCGGTTTGTTATGAGAGGCGCTGGCCCCTCATCAGACAACCGCGGTTTAGACGTTAAACAGGAAGTTCATCACATCGCCATCTTTAACGATGTACTCTTTCCCTTCTGAACGCATCTTGCCCGCTTCTTTCGCGCCCTGTTCGCCTTTATAGGCGACAAAGTCGTCAAACGCGATGGTCTGCGCGCGGATAAAGCCTTTCTCGAAGTCGGTATGGATCTTGCCCGCCGCCTGCGGCGCGGTAGCGCCGACCGGGATGGTCCAGGCGCGCACTTCTTTCACGCCCGCGGTGAAGTAGGTCTGCAGGTTCAGCAGGGCGTAACCGGCGCTGATTACGCGGTTCAGGCCCGGCTCTTCCAGACCCAGCTCGGCCATAAACTCGGCGCGATCTTCATCGTCCAGCTCGGCGATATCTGACTCAACGGCGGCGCAAACCGGCACCACCACGGAGCCTTCCGCTTCAGCGATGGCGCGCACCTGGTCGAGATAGGGGTTGTTCTCGAAACCGTCTTCGTTGACGTTAGCGATATACATGGTCGGCTTCAGCGTCAGGAAGCTCAGGTAGCGAATCGCCGCTTTCTCATCGGCGTCCAGCTTCAGTGCGCGCAGCATACCGGCGTTTTCCAGATGCGGCAGGCACTTCTCCAGCGCGGCCAGTTCGACTTTCGCGTCTTTGTCGCCGCCTTTGGCTTTCTTCTGCACGCGCTGAATGGCGCGCTCGCAGGTTTCCAGATCGGACAGCGCCAGCTCGGTGTTGATCACGTCGATATCTTCCGCCGGATCCACTTTGCCCGCGACGTGAATGATGTTTTCGTTCTCGAAGCAGCGCACCACGTGGCCGATCGCTTCGGTTTCGCGGATGTTGGTCAGGAACTGGTTGCCCAGGCCTTCACCTTTCGACGCGCCTTTTACCAGGCCCGCGATGTCGACGAACTCCATGGTGGTCGGCACCAGGCGCTGCGGTTTGACGATCTCCGCCAGCTGATCAAGGCGCGGATCCGGCATCGGCACCACGCCGGTGTTGGGCTCAATGGTGCAGAAGGGGAAGTTAGCCGCTTCGATGCCCGCTTTAGTCAGCGCGTTGAACAGGGTGGATTTACCGACGTTCGGCAGGCCCACGATACCGCATTTGAATCCCATGGTTGGTTACCCTTCTAACTTGAGGTGCAACGCCTGCTGCAGGCATTGCCGGAAACGAAAAAATTTGGCGCATTATACACAGAAATCGCGCGGGCAGGGCGTTTAGCTCGCCTTGAACGCGTGTAGCCGGTTCATCGCCTTCAGGCGATCCTCTTTCAGCCACACTTCGGTGCAGCGCGCCGCTTCATCAATGGCGTCGTCGATCAGCTTCTGCTCGCTAGCGGGCGGCTTGCCCAGCACAAACCCCGTCACCTTGTTGCGATCGCCCGGATGGCCGATGCCGATGCGCAGGCGGTGAAAGTTATTGTTGTTGCCCAGCCTGCTGATGATGTCCTTCAGGCCGTTATGGCCGCCATGGCCGCCGCCCTGTTTGAACTTCGCAACGCCTGGGGGCAGGTCGAGCTCATCGTGCGCCACCAGAATCTCTTCCGGCGCGATGCGGAAAAAGGTCGCCATCGTCGCCACGGCCTTGCCGCTGAGGTTCATAAAGGTGGTCGGCACCAGCAGACGCACATCTTCGCCCGCCAGGCTAATACGCGCGGTATAACCGAAGAATTTCGCCTCTTCCTTTAGCGACTGATTATGACGCTCCGCCAGCAAATCGAGATACCAGGCGCCGGCGTTATGCCGCGTGGCGGCGTACTCCGCGCCGGGATTGGCCAGGCCCACAATCAGTTTAATGCTGCTCACGATGATTATCCTGCTCAGGTGGTGAAAAGGCGTTAGTGTACTTCGCGGCAGAGAAGAGAACAAACTTAGCTACAGCGATATGGTTACGTCGCGTGATTAACTATTTTGTTATTTAAATCAAGCTTCTGAAGGTAAATTTAGGTCAGCCTTTATTAGGGTTTGTGATCCTGGACGCAATTTGTCCGCAGGTCATTGCCTAAACTTATGACAAGTTAACATTATGTGCGGTTTGTTTGGCTTGTTCATATGGACAGAGGTGAGTTATGAAACATCAACATTGTCGGAAAGCAGGAAACGTCCTGATGATCGTGGGGCTGGTGGTGATGGTCTCCAGCATCATCTTCTCCGTGCTTAATCAACTGCCGAGCATTCAGATGCCGGCGCTGCTGGCGCAGGGCGCTATCCTCGGCATCTTTATCGGCGCGCTGCTGTGGCTCGCCGGCGCGCGCGTCAGCGGGCGCGAAAGGATCGAAGACCGCTACTTCTGGCACCGCCACTATGACGAGCGCTGCCGCCGCACGCCGCACCACTGATCCCTTCTTCCAGCCATAAAAAAACCGGGCGCATGGCCCGGTTTTTTATTTAGCGAATCTTAGTGCTCAAACATCGCCGAGATGGACTCTTCGTTGCTGATACGACGGATCGCTTCAGCCAGCATGCCGGAAAGCGTCAGGGTACGAACGTTCGGCAGCGACTTCATCTCTTCAGAAAGCGGGATGGTGTCGCAGACGATAACCTGATCGATAACCGATTTACGCAGATTCTCCACCGCGTTGCCGGAGAAAATCGGGTGAGTCGCGTAGGCGAAGACGCGTTTCGCGCCGCGCTCTTTCAACGCTTCCGCCGCTTTGCACAGCGTGCCGTCGGTGTCGATCATATCGTCGACCAGCACGCAGTCACGGCCCGCCACGTCGCCGATGATGTGCATCACCTGAGACACGTTCGCGCGCGGACGACGTTTGTCGATGATAGCCATATCGGTATCGTTGAGCAGTTTGGCGATCGCGCGAGCACGCACGACGCCGCCGATGTCCGGAGAAACCACAATCGGGTTTTCCAGACCAATTTGCAGCATGTCTTCCAGCAGGATTGGGCTGCCGAAAACGTTATCAACCGGGACGTCAAAGAAGCCCTGGATTTGCTCGGCGTGAAGATCGACCGTCAGAACGCGATCGACACCAACGCTGGAAAGGAAATCCGCGACCACTTTAGCGGTAATCGGCACGCGAGCGGAGCGCACGCGGCGGTCCTGGCGGGCATAGCCGAAGTAGGGAATAACCGCGGTAATACGACCAGCAGAAGCCCGACGCAGCGCGTCGACCATCACAACCAGTTCCATCAGATTATCATTGGTGGGAGCACAGGTGGACTGGATGATGAAAATATCACCACCGCGTACATTTTCATTAATTTGTACACTCACTTCGCCATCGCTGAAACGGCCCACTGCGGCGTCTCCGAGGCTGGTGTAAAGGCGGTTGGCAATACGTTGTGCTAGTTCCGGGGTGGCGTTACCAGCAAATAGCTTCATATCAGGCACGAGAAGAACCTCAGGCTTGGCGTCCAGAGAATGAACGGCGTTACGGTAACCGGCGCATACCGCAGCGCATGTTCATACGGGTGTGTTAATGCACAGCGTGCAGCGTCTGGAACAGGGTGACACTGTCACACATGCGCTTACAGCCCGGAAAGGGTGCGATGCAGAGGCGAGACGTTAACGCCTCGCGCGACAAATCCGCATACCCATTTCGGGGCGAGTTCCAGCACCTGACGAGCGGCTGACTCGGTGTCAAATTCGGCAAACACGCAAGCGCCAGTGCCAGTCAGGCGCGACGGCGCGTATTCTAGCAGCCAGGAAACAAGCTCATCAACCTCGCGAAAACGTTTTCTTACTACAGCCTCACAATCATTGTGAAAGGGTGTCGATAAAAGCGCCGCCAGCGAGCGCGTCGGCGAATCGCGCGTAAGTTGCGGATCGTTAAACACCAGCGGCGTCGGAACGCTCACGCCCGGATGTGCCACCAGGTACCATTTCTCCGCCGGATCGGCCGGCTGCAGCTGCTCGCCGACGCCTTGGGCAAAGGCGGCGAAACCTCTGACGAACACCGGCACGTCCGCGCCAAGCTTAATGCCCAGCTCCGCCAGCGCCTCCAGTGAGAAACCGACGCCCCACAGGTGATTGAGCGCCACCAGCACGGTGGCGGCGTTCGAGGAGCCGCCGCCCAGCCCGCCGCCCATCGGCAGCCGCTTTTCGATGGCGATCTGCGCGCCGGCGTCGGCCGGCAGTCGGTGCTGCGCCTGCGCCGCCTGGCGCAGCGCCGTTGCCGCGCGAACAATCAGGTTGTCGTCATGGGCGACGCCGTCGACCGGCGTAGTCAGGCTGACGCGGCCGCTGCTGTCCGGCGTGATATGCAGACTGTCGCCGTAGTCGAGAAACTGAAACAGCGTCTGCAGGTTATGGTAGCCGTCTGCGCGACGGCCGGTGATATAGAGAAACAGGTTGAGCTTTGCCGGAGTGGGCCAGGTGGTGATCATTGCAGGGTCCAGCTATCCATACGCAGTTTGATGCGCTGGTCGCCTTCGCGCAGCTCCAGGTTCGCCGGCAGCGGCGGGGTGGATTTGCTGTCGTAATCCTGAATCGCGACCTGCCACTTCTGGCCGTTGCTGCTGTAGTTCAGGCTTTTAAGCTGATAATTGCTGTTGAGCTGATAGTCGCTGGCGTCGCCCGGCAGGCCCATCATCCACTGGCGCAGGTTGGCGAGCGGAATATCCATGCCGGTCAGCTGAGAGATCATCTTCTCCGCGTCGTTGCTGACGTAGCGTTTGCCTTTGTTATCCACGATCTGTACGGTGTCGCCCTGAGCGTCGAGCTGCAGCTCAGTGCTGCCCAGCGGGTTGGTCAGCAGCAGGCGATAGCGGTCCGGGGCGGTCTGCTGCCAGTTAAAGCGCGCGTAGACTTTCTGCTTGTCGGAAAGATAGGCGAAGGCGCCGCGTGTCTGGTAGTGCGTGACTTTCGCCACTTCCTGCTGATGCTGCTGCCACTGCGGCGCGGTCGTGCTCGGGCCTGGGCCCTGAGGCTGATTAACGGCGCAGGCGGTGAGCAGAACGCTCGCCAGCGGCAAAAGGCGCAACATAGTGCGTGGTGAATAGGTCATCACGTGGTCATCTCCTCGGACACGTTTTTAATTCGTAACGGTTAACGCTAGCGATCCGCTTATAAACCGTCAATGCCGATTACAGTAAAATTGCGCACGATCAGTTTAATCTTATTACAGTCATAGCCTTTGTATGGCTTTTCATGATCTGCCGCATCTTGTAGAATGCGCATCACAAAACCCTGACATTATTGGGACATCCCAACTTTTATCGCCATGACGCTACTCGCTCTCGGAATCAATCATAAAACTGCACCTGTCGCGCTGCGCGAACGCGTCGCGTTCGGGCCGGACGTGCTGGAACAGGCGCTCGACAGCCTGCTTTCCCAGCCCATGGTGCAGAGCGGCGTCGTTCTCTCTACCTGCAACCGCACCGAACTCTACCTTAGCGTAGAGCAGCAGGCGGATCTGCAGGAGCGCCTGGTGCGCTGGCTGTGTGACTATCACCATCTCAATGAAGAGGACGTGCGTCAAAGTCTTTACTGGCATCAGGACAACGCGGCGGTCAGCCATTTAATGCGCGTGGCGAGCGGCCTCGACTCGCTGGTGCTGGGCGAACCGCAAATACTTGGTCAGGTGAAAAAGGCCTTCGCCGATTCGCAGCGCGGCCATGCGCTGAGCAGCGAGCTGGAGCGGATGTTCCAGAAAACCTTCTCGGTGGCCAAACGCGTGCGCACCGAAACGGAAATCGGCGCCAGCGCGGTGTCGGTCGCCTTCGCCGCCTGTACGCTGGCGCGCCAGATCTTCGAATCCCTCTCGACCGTCAACGTGCTGCTGGTCGGCGCGGGCGAAACTATCGAGCTGGTAGCGCGCCATCTGCGCGAGCATAAAGTGCAGAAGCTGATTATCGCCAACCGCACGCGCGAGCGCGCCGAGCGGCTGGCGGAAGAGGTCGGCGCGGAAGTGATCGGCCTCGGCGACATCGACGCGCGCCTCGCCGACGCCGATATCGTCATCTCTTCCACCGCCAGCCCGCTGCCGATTATCGGCAAAGGGATGATGGAGCGCGCGCTGAAAGCGCGCCGCAACAAACCGGTGCTGCTGGTGGATATCGCCGTGCCGCGCGACGTGGAGCCGGAAGTGGGCAAGCTGCCTAACGCCTATCTCTACAGCGTTGACGACCTGCAGGCGATCATCGAGCAGAATATGGCGCAGCGCAAAGCCGCCGCCGTACAGGCCGAAAGCATTGTCGTGCAGGAGAGCGGCGAATTTATGTCCTGGCTGCGCGCGCAGAGCGCGGTCGAGACCATTCGCGAATACCGCTCTCAGGCGGAAAGCGTGCGCGCCGATCTCGAATCGCGCGCGCTGGCCGCGCTGCAGCAGGGCGCCGATCCGCAGAAAGTCCTGCAGGAGCTGGCGCACAAGCTGACCAACCGTTTAATTCACGCACCAACCAAATCCCTGCAGCAGGCCGCCCGCGACGGCGACACTGAACGCCTGCAATTGCTTCGCGACAGCCTCGGTCTCGAGTAGACTCCTGGGCTGTTGCCCTCTGTGACGAGAATCCCATCACGACATGAAAACCTCTATTGTTGCCAAACTGGAAGCGCTGCAGGAGCGCCACGAAGAAGTGGAAGCGATGCTCGGCGACGCCAGCGTTATCGCCGATCAGGACCGCTTCCGCGCGCTCTCGCGCGAATATGCGCAGTTAACCGACGTGACCCAATGTTTCCGCGCGTGGCAGCAGACGCAGGAAGATATCGAAACCGCCCAGATGATGCTGGACGATGCCGAGATGCGCGATATGGCGCAGGAAGAGCTGCAGCAGGCGCGCGCCGAGAGCGAGCGTCTGGAGCAGCAGCTGCAGGTGCTGCTGCTGCCGAAAGATCCTGACGACGAACGCGCCTGCTTTATCGAAGTGCGCGCCGGCACCGGCGGCGACGAGGCGGCGATCTTCGCCGGCGACCTGTTCCGCATGTATAGCCGCTACGCCGAAGCCCGCCGCTGGCGCGTGGAGATTGTCAGCGCCAACGAGGGCGAGCACGGCGGCTATAAAGAAGTCATCGCCCGCGTCACCGGCGACGGCGCCTATGGCCGTCTGAAATTCGAATCGGGCGGCCACCGCGTGCAGCGCGTGCCGGAAACCGAATCCCAGGGGCGTATCCATACCTCGGCCTGTACCGTGGCGGTGATGCCGGAGGTGCCGGAAGCGGAGCTGCCGGAGATCAATCCGTCCGATCTGAAGATCGACACCTTCCGCTCGTCCGGCGCGGGCGGCCAGCACGTCAACACCACCGACTCCGCCATCCGCATCACCCACCTGCCAACCGGCATCGTCGTGGAGTGTCAGGATGAGCGTTCGCAGCACAAAAACAAAGCCAAAGCGCTGGCGGTGCTGGGCGCGCGCATTCGCGCCGCGGAGATGGCGAAGCGCCACGAAGCGGAGGCGAGCACGCGGCGCAACCTGCTGGGCAGCGGCGACCGCTCCGATCGTATCCGCACCTACAACTTCCCGCAGGGGCGCGTGACCGATCACCGCATCAACCTGACCATCTATCGCCTTGACGAGACCATGGAAGGCAAGCTGGATAACCTGATTGAGCCGATCGTGCAGGAGCATCAGGCCGATCAGCTGGCCGCGCTGGCTGGTCAGGAGTAATGGAGTTTCAAGGCTGGCTGAAAAGGGCTGTCGCCGCGCTACAGGGCGGCGAGAGTCCGAAGCGCGACGCGGAGATCCTGCTGGGGCACGTCACCGGCAAATCGCGTAGCTGGCTGGTGGCGTTCGGCGAGACCGAGCTGCTGCCTGAACAGCTGACGCGCCTCGACGCGCTGCTGGCGCGGCGCGTGCAGGGCGAGCCGGTGGCGCATCTGATCGGCGAGCGCGAATTCTGGTCGCTGCCGCTGCGCGTCTCCGACGCGACGCTGATCCCGCGACCCGACACCGAAGTGCTGGTAGAGCAGGCGCTGGCGCGTCTGCCCGCCGCGCCGTCGCGCATTCTCGATCTCGGTACCGGCACCGGCGCCATCGCGCTGGCGCTGGCGAGCGAACGGCCCGACTGCGAGGTGCTGGGCGTCGACCGTATCGAAGCCGCCGTGGCGCTGGCGCAAAGCAATGCCGACCGGCTGGCGATCCCCAACGCCACGTTCACGCTGAGCCACTGGTTCGACGCGCTGCCCGCCGTGCGCTTCGACCTGATCGTTAGTAATCCTCCCTATATCGACGCGTGCGACCAGCATCTTTCGCAGGGCGACGTGCGTTTCGAACCGCGCAGCGCGCTGGTGGCCGACGAGGCGGGGCTGGCAGATCTGCGCCTGCTTATCACCCAGGCGCCGCAGTGGCTGGCGCCCGGCGGCTGGCTGCTGCTGGAGCATGGCTGGCAGCAGGACGCGGCGGTGCGCGCGCTGATGCAGCAGCACGATTTTCTTCAGGTCGCGACCGTGAATGACTACGGCGGCAATCCGCGCGTCACGCTCGGTCGTATTCCCTCTTAAAAAGGACGTTTCATGGCCGCTTACTATCCGCTTATCAAGCAACTGCATCTGCTGACGGTGTTTATCAGCATTGCGCTTTTTATCCTGCGTTTTTACTGGCTGCGCAGCGGCTCGGCGCTGCTGCAGCGCCGCTGGGTGCGCATTACGCCGCACGTTAACGACACCTTTTTACTGCTGACCGGCGTGCTGCTGGTGATGATTACCCACTTTTACCCGTTCTCGCCGCAAGGAAGCTGGCTGACGGAGAAGCTTTTAGGCGTTATTATCTACATCGCCTTAGGTTCCGTGGCATTGAGTCGTCGCCCGCGCACCAGCCGTACGCGCTGGATCGCTTTCCTGGTCGCGCTGGTCGCGCTGGTGACAGTGATTAAGCTGGCGGTGACCAAAATGCCGTTATTGGGGATAGTATGACCTCCACAGAGCAATTAGATTTTAGCCAGACGCCGCTGTGTGAAGCGGTGATTGGCGCCACCCGCGCGATTCGCGCCGATTTTCCCGCCTCGTCCGTGCAGGAGCAGCTGGCGACGCTGGTGGCGGAAGCCCGCCGCTATGTGGGCAGCGAACAGGACGCCGACATGCAGCTGGAGAAGCTGCTGGAGCTTTTCTACCGCCAGTGGGGCTTCGGCGGCGCCAGCGGTATCTACAACCTTTCCGACGCGCTGTGGCTGGATAAAGTGCTCAAGACGCGTCAGGGCACCGCGGTGTCGCTGGGCGTGATCCTGCTGCATATCGCGCAGGCGCTCGACATTCCGCTGATGCCGGTTATTTTCCCCACGCAGCTGATTTTGCGCGCCGACTGGATCGACGGCGAGATGTGGCTCATCAACCCGTTCAACGGTGAGACGCTGGATACCCACACGCTGGAAGTGTGGCTGAAGGGCAACATTAGCCCTACGGCGAAGCTCTACGACGACGATCTGGAAGAGGCGAAGACCATTAGCGTGATGCGCAAGATGCTCGACGCCATGAAGGCGGCGCTGATGGAGGAGAAGCAGATGGAGCTGGCGCTGGGCGTGAGTCAGGTGCTGTTGCAGATCGATCCAGACGACCCTTACGAGATCCGCGATCGCGGTTTGATCTACGCGCAGCTGGAGTGCGATCATATTGCGCTAAACGATCTAACCTATTTCGTTGAGCAGTGTCCCGAGGATCCGGTCAGCGAGATGATCAAAGTACAAATTCACGCAATTGAACAGAAACAGGTGACGCTGCACTAAGCGCACCACACCATTAAGGAAAGGGCATGACTCAGAAAGTCGTCACTATTGGTGATATCAAGGTCGCTAACGATCTGCCATTTGTGCTGTTTGGCGGCATGAACGTGCTGGAATCGCGCGATCTCGCCATGCGTATTTGCGAACACTACGTGAAGGTCACCGACAAGCTCGGCATTCCGTACGTGTTCAAGGCCTCTTTTGACAAGGCGAACCGCTCTTCCATTAAATCCTATCGCGGTCCCGGCCTCGAAGAAGGCATGAAGATTTTCCAGGCGCTGAAGCAGGCGTTCGGCGTGAAGATCATTACCGACGTCCACGAGGCGTCGCAGGCGCAGCCGGTGGCCGACGTGGTCGACGTGATCCAGCTGCCCGCCTTCCTGGCGCGTCAGACCGACCTGGTAGAAGCAATGGCGAAGACCGGCGCGGTGATTAACGTGAAGAAGCCGCAGTTCGTCAGCCCGGGCCAGATGGGCAATAACGTGGATAAGTTCGCGGAAGGCGGCAACGATAAGGTGATTCTGTGCGATCGCGGCAGCAACTTCGGCTATGACAATCTGGTCGTCGATATGCTCGGCTTTAACGTGATGAAGAAAGTCACCAACAACAGCCCGGTGATTTTCGACGTGACCCACGCGCTGCAGACGCGCGACCCGTTCGGCGCCGCTTCCGGCGGTCGTCGCGCCCAGGTGGGCGAGCTGGCGCGCGCCGGTATGGCGGTCGGCATTGCCGGTCTGTTTATCGAAGCGCATCCGGATCCGGATCACGCGAAGTGCGACGGCCCGTCCGCGCTGCCGCTGGATAAGCTGGAGCCGTTCCTGGTGCAGATGAAGGCGATTGACGACCTGGTGAAGAGCTTCCCGGAGCTAGATACCAGCAAGTAACTGGCGCTTCACGCGGCGAAATAAAAAAGAGCGACGTTGGTCGCTCTTTTTTTTCGTCTCTTGTTCAGAGCATGATCGTCATCAAATAGCCGGCGAAAATCGCCAGGTGCGCGGCGCCGTTCAGCACGTTGGTGCGACCGGTGGAAAAGGAAATATGACACAGGATCAGCGCTGCTGACATCATCACCATCTGCGGCGGCTCAAGGCCGAACACCAGCTGCTGCCCGGTGAGGGTGGCGATAATGCTTACCGCCGGCACGGTCAGCGAGATGGTCGCCAGCACCGAGCCGAAAAAGAGGTTCATGGCGCGCTGCACCTGATTCATCAGCACCGCCTTCAGCGCGCCCAGTCCTTCCGGCGAGAGGATCAGCAGGGCCACCAGGAAGCCGGTGAACTGCGCGGGCGCATTAAACTCCGACAGCAGATGCTCCAGCGTATTGGCGTTCATCTTGGTCACGCTGATGACCGCAATCAGATGCACGATCAGCCAGACGGTATGCCAGACGCTGCTGTGCGCTGAAGGCTTGCCGTGATGCGGGTCGCCATCATCGCTGTCGTCTTCATGCTCGTAAACAAACAGGCTCTGGTTGGTGCGCGTCTGAATCAGCAGGAAAACGCCGTACATCGCCGCCGAAATCGCCGCGATCAGCAGCGCCTGCGTGGTGGTGAAGTTGCCGCCCGGCAGCGCGTTGGGGAACACCAGCACCAGGATCGCCAGCGGAAAGATGGCGATCAGATACTGCTTTACCCCGGCAAGATTCACATACTGCGTGGCGAACTTGCGGCCGCCCAGCAGCAGCGAGAAACCTACCAGCCCGCCGGTGACAATCATAATGATGGAGTAGAGCGTATCGCGCATCAGCGCCGGCGCGGCATCGCCCGTGGCCATCAGCGCGGAGATCAGGCT
>Ga0157358_1000034_pt1 | contig 50875 bp, 47 predicted proteins | sample AttcapACBM2_FD_111484 | JGI IMG/M metagenome (GOLD analysis project Ga0157358, IMG submission 111484) | Fungus gardens microbial communities from leaf cutter ant in Botucatu, State of São Paulo, Brazil - Atta capiguara ACBM2 | ecosystem: Host-associated > Fungi > Mycelium > Unclassified ... | reverse complement strand
TTTTTTCATAACCACCTCAAATGTGAAAGTACTTATCTCCTGACAACGCTGAAAATATAACAAACCTCAGCCAGAAACTCTGCCCCGTTTTTGTTGTCCAAGACAATGTTTGGTGTAACAGGACGTTAATGATTCTTTCTATCTCATTCTTTTTACTTATGTTTCTCTCTTTGCCGCTTCGCCTGACCAGCAATGTAAAAATTTGTTCATTGAGATAAATCTTAATTAAACTGACACTTCTTTACCCGTCTGCGTGCGCTTGACGACGAATTTTCCGAATTTCTTTAACGTTTTCCCAGGCCATTTTTGCCTGGTTTGCACAATCTGTTGGTACACTTCGGGGAACTTTTCTCCCGTTCGATGGACAAATAAGGTTGGTCAAAAGGATGTCTCCCTCTTCACGCGGTTCTTCAATCTGGTTTCCTGTCTTACTGCTCTTGCTCGCCATGACCTCAATTCAGGGCGGGGCCGCGCTGGCAAAAACCCTGTTTCCGGTAGTCGGCGCACCGGGGATCACCGCCCTGCGTCTTGGGCTGGGCACGCTTATTCTTTGCCTTATCTTCAAACCCTGGCGGCTGCGGTTCAGCCGCGATCGCGTAGTACCTCTGGTTTTGTATGGCCTGGCGCTGGGCGGCATGAACTATACGTTTTATCTGGCGCTGCGTACCGTCCCGCTGGGCATTGCCGTTGCGTTGGAATTTGTCGGTCCGCTGACGCTGGCGCTGGTGGGGTCGAGAAAGCCTCGCGATTTTCTCTGGGTGGCGCTGGCGTTGCTTGGGCTGTGGCTTTTGCTGCCTCTTGGCAAGAGCATGTCGGGCATCGATCCCAAAGGCGCATTTTTTGCGCTGCTGGCTGGTGCCTGCTGGGCCATCTATATTCTGAGCGGCCAACGCGCAGGAGCGGAGCACGGCCCTGCTACCGTCGCCATGGGATCGCTGATCGCTTCGCTGGTCTTTGTCCCTGTTGGCTTTACGTTTGCCGAAAGCGGCGTCTGGAACCTGGCAGTTTTACCGGTTGCGCTTATTGTCGCCATTCTTTCCAGCGCGTTCCCCTATACGCTGGAGATGGTCGCGCTGACCCGGCTGCCGGCCAGGACGTTTGGCACACTTATGAGCCTGGAGCCGGCCATGGGCGCGCTTTCCGGCATGATTTTCCTGGGCGAGCTGCTGACGCTGCCGCAATGGCTGGGCCTGCTGTCGATTATTATCGCCTCGGCAGGCGCTACGCTGAGTCTGCGTCCCGCTAAGCAAAAAGTCGTTCCGATTAGCGAGCTGCGTGAATAGCTATATTCAGAAAAGTTTATCCCGGCAGACAAATTTAAAGAGGCGTCTGTTAAAAAAGGAATATGTCATATATGGCTCGGATAATTCTGAGCCAATTTAATAAATCGTGGCTTTTTAACAGGGTTTTTTACGCAATTTGTAACGAAACGATAAATTAAAAATCTATTTTTTATCAGTCATTTATCTTTATCAATCTAAATGAGAATATTTATTAATCGCATTCGATAAATTATTCCTCTTTAATACCAGTCAGTTAAACCCTAAGGCCGCTACTATTTGTGCGATAGGCAGTATCGTGATGGCAATGTTGAAAAGCGCTGCTATACTTATTCGGTACATTCAGGACAACTGACCATTAAGAGGATATTAATGATGAGTACCGCTAAACTGGTAAAAACGACTGCGACCGATCTGCATTACACCCGCAACAACGTGGCCGATGAGGAAAAGAAAGCCACCATTGAGGTGTTGAATCGTCTGGTAACGGAATTCATTGATTTGTCCCTGATTACCAAACAGGCGCACTGGAATATGCGCGGCGCTAACTTTATTGGCGTACACGAAATGCTGGACGGTTTCCGCACTACGATTACCGATCATCAGGACACCATTGCAGAGCGCGTAGTACAGCTGGGCGGCGTGGCGTTGGGCACCACTCAGGTAGTGAACGATCGCACTCCGCTGAAAAGCTATCCGCTGAACATTCATACCGTTCAGGATCACCTTAAAGCGCTGGCAGAACGCTATGCCGTTGTCGCTAACGATACTCGTAAAGCGATTAGTGAAGTTGAAGACGAAGATACCGCAGATATCTTTACCGCCGCTTCCCGCGACCTGGATAAATTCCTGTGGTTTATCGAATCTAACATCGAGTAAGTCGATGCGGGCTGCGCTCAGTAGCCCCCCTTTTCATAGCGTGGTTTTGCGAGCAGATGAGGCCTTTCATCTGCTCTTCTTATATGGAGGAAAGCGATGGCCAGTGGTTGGGCACGTGATGATGCCGTACAGGAACAGATCGACTCAACGGTAGAAGATGCCGTTAATCGCGCCCGGCGCGCCATTCATCATGGCGCCAGCGCAAAATATTGCGAAGAGTGCGGGGATGCCATTCCTGAAGCTCGCCGTCTGGCCCTGCCCGGCGTGCAATATTGTATTCAATGCCAGGCACAGCGAGACAAACAGCAGCAGTCGACGCTTTTTAATCGCCGCGGCAGTAAAGACAGCCAGCTGCGTTAATCACGCGAGCGCTCTCGCACCCTTTCCTTTTTTACTTTGTTTTTTATCCTCCGCCAGGTTAAAACTGGATTGCACCATAATGAAACCAGCGCACTATTTTGGTGCCTCATTATGGTGCATCGCGCTACTTAAGGCGTAATTATCCCTGTTAAATTGACTCAACGTGCTGTTTTCAATATATTTTGAAAACCTGGCATAGTTTTTTCATATGGCTGCTGGCATTCAATCGGACAAGGCGCTTGTCCGACTGCAATAAGGATAAAAAGATGAAGTCACTTGTTAAGTTTTCCCTGGCTGCGCTGACGCTGGCGTTTGCCGTCTCTTCTACCGCCGCAGAAAAAAAGCTGGTTGTCGCCACCGATACCGCCTTTGTTCCTTTTGAGTTCAAACAGGGTAACCAATATGTGGGCTTCGATGTGGAGCTGTGGGCGGCTATCGCGAAGGAACTGAAGCTGGACTATACCCTTAAACCAATGGATTTTAGCGGCATCATTCCGGGTCTGCAGACGCGTAACGTCGATCTGGCGCTGGCCGGTATCACTATCACTGACGCCCGCAAGCAGGCGATTGATTTCTCCGACAGCTACTACAAAAGCGGTCTGCTGGTGATGGTCAAAGCCAATAACGACAAAATTCAGGGTCTGAAAGATCTTGATGGCAAAGTCGTTGCGGTGAAAAGCGGCACCGGCTCCGTGGATTACGCTAAGCAGCACATCAAAACCAAAGATCTGCGCCAGTTCCCTAATATCGATAATGCCTATATGGAGCTGGGCACGGGCCGTGCGGACGCCGTGCTGCACGATACGCCAAACATCCTTTACTTCATTAACACCGCAGGCAAAGGCCAGTTCAAAGCCGTAGGCGAATCGATCGAAGCGCAGGATTACGGTATCGCCTTCCCGAAAGGCAGCGACGAGCTGCGTGAAAAAGTAAACGGCGCGCTGAAAACGCTGCGTGCAAACGGTATCTACAACACAATTTATAAAAAATGGTTCGGTTCCGAGCCTAAATAATCGCTTTTACTTTTCGCAGGCGCGCTGTGCGCCTGCGTTTTCCACACCAACGAAATATGGTTTTGATCCGGAGAAATAAGAATGCAGTTTGACTGGAGCGCCATCTGGCCATCTATTCCGGCCCTGCTCGAGGGCGCCCGCCTGACGCTGTGGATATCCGTCCTCGGCCTGATTGGCGGCCTGATTATCGGCCTTATAGCGGGTTTTGCCCGCGCTTACGGCGGCTGGCTGTCGCGTAATATCGCCCTGGTCTTTATTGAACTGATCCGCGGCACGCCGATTGTCGTGCAGGTGATGTTTATCTATTTTGCGCTGCCGATGGCCTTTAACGATTTGCGCATCGACCCTTTTAGCGCGGCAGTGGTCACCATCATGATTAACTCCGGCGCTTACATCGCTGAAATTACCCGTGGCGCCGTGCTGTCAATCAATAAGGGCTTTCGTGAAGCCGGTCTGGCGCTGGGTCTTTCCAGTCGCGAAACGCTGCGCTACGTTATCATGCCGCTGGCGCTGCGCCGTATGCTGCCGCCGCTGGGTAACCAGTGGATCGTCAGCATCAAGGATACCTCCCTGTTTATCGTTATCGGCGTGGCGGAGCTGACTCGCCAGGGCCAGGAAATCATTGCCGGTAACTTCCGCGCGCTGGAAATCTGGAGCGCCGTAGCCGTTATCTATCTGTTTATTACGCTGGTGCTGAGCTTTGTTCTGCGTCGCATTGAAAAAAGGATGAAGATCCTGTGATTGAATTTAAAAACGTCTCCAAACATTTTGGCGAAACGCAGGTTCTGCATAATATCGATCTGACTATTAAACAGGGCGAGGTCGTGGTGATTATCGGGCCGTCCGGCTCCGGCAAATCCACGCTGCTGCGCTGCATTAACAAGCTGGAAGAGATCACCACCGGCGAGCTGATTGTGGACGGGCTGAAGGTCAACGATCCTAAAGTAGACGATCGCCTGATCCGCCAGGAAGCGGGCATGGTGTTCCAGCAGTTCCATCTGTTCCCGCAGATGAGCGCGCTGGATAACGTCGCTTTTGGCCCAATCCGCGTACGCGGCGCCAGCAAAGCCGATGCGCAGCGTCTGGCAAAAGAGCTGCTGGGCAAGGTCGGCCTGGCCGAACGCGCGCACCATTTCCCGTCGGAGCTTTCCGGCGGCCAACAGCAGCGTGTGGCCATTGCCCGCGCGCTGGCGGTCAAGCCGAAGATGATGCTGTTCGATGAGCCAACCTCCGCGCTGGATCCGGAGCTGCGTCATGAAGTGCTGAAGGTAATGCAGGACCTGGCGGAAGAAGGCATGACCATGGTTATCGTGACGCACGAAGTGGGCTTTGCGAAGAAAGTCGCTTCACGCCTGATCTTTATCGATAAAGGCCGCATTGCGGAAGACGGCGATCCGGCAGAGCTGATTGATAACCCGCCGGGCGCACGCCTGCAGGAATTCTTACAGCACGTCTCCTAATCTTTTGGGGCGGTCAGGCCGCCCCGCTTTCCCGGCCCGCTCTTAAAAAACTCTTCCCCCCCTCTCTCCTTTTCTTTGTCCGGCTATACTTGCTGCTCGACGCTTCTTTGCGCCGTTAAAGGAGAATATGATGTCGGGAACCCCGCCCTTCTGGCGCTGTATGTTCAGATGGCTACCGTTAGTCGCTGCTGTTTTTTGCTGTCAGGCTGAGGCCGTCAGCCTGCCTGTTGCCGCCATTGCGGCGTCCCGGTCGCAACCCGCGGCCGATGCTTCCGGCGAACCGAGCCTGGAAGAGAAAAAAGCCGCCTACGCCGCGCTGGCCAACATTCTGCAAAATGATCAATCGCGAACCGAGCTGATTAACCAGCTGCGGAGCGCTTCCGAAAGCACTGCTAAAACTGAAGATCCCGTGCTGACGCCGCCGGATGAAGAAGAGGATAAAACGGTGCTGGAAAGCGTCACCGACGTCAGCCGTCAGTTTGGCAGCGAGGTGCTGGGTAAAGTAGAAAAACTCCACCGCAATATCGTTAACGCTCCTCATAAAACCTTTAACCCAAAAACTTTTTATAACGCGCTGAGCCACTTTGCGATGCTGGCCATCGCACTGTTCGCTTTCTACTGGCTGCTCTGTCGGGCGGCGACGCCGCTTTATCGCCGCATGGGGTCATGGGGCCGCCGTAAAAATAGCGAGCGCACCAGCTGGCTGCACCTTCCGGCGATGATCCTGGGCGCGTTTATCATTGATTTGCTGCTGCTGGGCATCGCGCTGTTTGTCGGCCAGATGCTCAGCGATACGCTCAATGCCGGTAGCAGGACGATTGCCCGCCAGCAGGGCCTGTTCTTAAGCGCTTTTGCACTGATTGAATTCTTTAAGGCGATCCTGCGGCTGATTTTCTGCCCGCGCTATCCGCAGCTGCGTTTTTTCCATCTTTCCGACGAGCGCGCTAACTACTGGAATACGCGGCTAAGCTGGCTGAGCAGCGTTATCGGCTACGGACTGCTGGTTATCGTGCCTATTGTTTCTAATCAGGTTAACGTGCAAGCGGCGGCGCTGGTTAACCTGGTTTTGATGTGTCTGATCACCGGGTGGGCGCTTTATCTGATTTTCCGCAACCGCCGCCCCGTGCAGCTGGCGCTGGTTCAGCTGGCCGACCGCTCGATGAGCTTTTTTTCACTGTTTATCCGCGCTTTCGCCGTCATCTGGCACTGGCTTGCCAGCGCCTATTTTATCGCGCTGTTCCTGCTCTCGATCTTTAACCCCGGCGACAGCCTCAGATTTATGATGTCCGCTACCGTGCGTTCGCTGGCAATAATAGGGCTGGGCGCGCTGATTTCCGGCGTTCTCAGCCGCTGGATCTCAAAAACCATTATTCTCTCGCCAGAGCTGCGTCGCAACTATCCCGAGCTACAAAAAAGAGTGAACGGCTGGGTTTCCATGATGTTAAAGCTGGCGCGTACGCTGACGGTGTTTGCCGTCTGCCTGCTGCTGCTGAACGCCTGGAATCTTTTCGACCTCTGGCATTGGCTGACGGTCGGCGCAGGCGTGAAGCTGGTAGATGTGATCATCCGTATTGTCATGATCCTGTTTTTCTCGGCGGTGGGCTGGACACTGCTTGCCAGTCTGATCGAGAGCCGTCTCGCTTCCGATTCTCACGGCAGGCCGATGCCCAGCGCCAGAACCCGCACACTGCTGACGCTGTTTCGCAACGCGCTGGCCGTGGTCATCAGTACCATCACTATCATGATCCTGTTGTCGGAAATCGGCGTGAATATCGCGCCGCTGCTGGCGGGCGCAGGCGCGCTGGGCCTGGCGGTATCCTTTGGTTCGCAAACCCTGGTTAAGGATATTATTACCGGTATTTTTATTCAGTTTGAGAACGGAATGAACACGGGCGATTTGGTCACTATCGGCGCCATTACCGGCACGGTGGAGCGCATGTCAATCCGCTCGGTGGGCGTCCGCCAGGATACCGGCGCTTACCATATTATCCCCTGGTCTTCGATCACCACCTTCGCCAATTTCGTGCGCGGCATTGGCTCTTTCGTGGCGAATTACGATGTGGATCGCAGTGAGGACAGCGATAAGGTGAATGCCGCGCTGCACGAGGCGGTGGACGAACTGATGCAGGACGAAACCATTCGCGGCATGGTTATTGGCGAGCCTAATTTCGCCGGACTGGTCGGGCTGACCAACCAGGCCTTTACCGTGCGCGTCTCCTTTACTACCCAACCGCTGAAGCAGTGGACGGTGCGTTTCGCGCTCGACAATAGGGTGAAGAAGCATTTTGATGCGGCGGGGATCAAAGCGCCGCATCCAACGGTGCAGGTCATGCAAAACGGCAGCGGGCTGGACGCCGCCGCCGCTGTGCCTGCGTTGCCTGCGCCGGAGTAACGGACGGCCGTACTGGCGGTATTAAAGACGGCTCATCTGGCGTTCGCGAGCCGTCTTTTCCATAAAGGTCCAGGCGATAAAACGGCTCTGCTTTTGGCCCTGAGCCATTTCCACGGTGCGTACGGCCACCGCATCGACCTGCTCCAGTGCACGCCACAGCTCGGGCAGGTTTTCGCGGCGGGACACCAGCGAAGTAAACCACACGCACTGTTTCGCAAAATCCACGCTTTCATTAATCATGCGGCTGATAAAGGCTTTTTCGCCGCCTTCACACCACAGCTCCTCCTGCTGGCCGCCGAAATTTAACGGCGCGTTTTTATCCAGACCGAGATTACGCACCTTGCGCTGGGTGCCCTGCTGCGCTTCGCTGGCGGACGCGTGAAACGGCGGGTTGCACAGCACGGCATGATACTGCTCGTTTTTATGAATAACGCCGTGAAAAATCGCCTGCGTATTTTTCTGACGACGCAGGCGAATACCGCGATTCAGGCCCGGATTGGCGGCGATAATGGCGTTAGCGGCGCGCATCGCCTCTTCATTGATTTCGCTGCCGGTAAAGCGCCACTCATATTCCCGATAGCCAATCAGCGGATAAATGCAGTTGGCACCGCAGCCGATATCGAGCACGTTAATATTGCGCGGCGCGACGGCGCGGTTATCTTCCGCCAGCAGGTCGGCCAGATGATGAATATAGTCAGCCCGGCCCGGCACCGGCGGACAAAGAAAACCATCCGGGATCGCCCACTGTTCAACCTGATAGAAATGCTTCAGCAATGCCTGATTTAACATTTTTACCGCGGCCGGATCGGCGAAATTCACCGATTCATCACCGTACTGATTAACCGCCACAAACTCCGCCAGCGGCGGATGACTGGCAATCAGGGCAGGAAAATCATAGCGGCCACGATGGCGGTTACGGGGATGAAGCTGGGTTTTTTCGACAATCTTTTTCATGAACGGCTCTCTTATCTGCAGGCGCGTAAGATACCTGCTGCGGTAAAGATCGTAAACAATTCCCGCCTTTTTTCCCACGGCGAAGCGGCTACTATGTAATAACTATCCCTTTATCAGGAGTTCAGATGTCCTCTTCCCGCCATACTTATCAACCGCGTCTTGGCCACGGTCTGCCTCATGATCCTTTGAACGCCATTATTGGCCCGCGTCCCATCGGCTGGATCAGTTCCCAAAGCGCCAGCGGCGAGCGCAATCTGGCGCCCTACAGCTTTTTTAACTGCTTTAACTATAAGCCGCCTATTATTGGTTTCTCCAGCCAGGGCTGGAAAGACAGCGTGGCGAATATCGTGGAAACAGGCGAGTTTGTCTGGAACCTGGCTACCCGCGAGCTGGCCGTGGCGATGAATGAAAGTTCGGCTTCGCTGCCGCGCGGCGAGGATGAATTCGCTTTTTCCGGCGTGACGCCCATTCCCGGCACGCAGGTAGCGGTCAGCATGGTAGCCGAAAGCCCGGTGAATTTTGAATGCAAGCTGACGCAGGTTATCCAGCTGCAAGACGCCGACGGCGGCAAGCTGGAGCAGTGGCTGGTGCTGGGCGAAGCGGTGGCGATACATATCGATCACAAGCTGCTGGAAAACGGCATCTATCAGACGGCGAAAGCCAACCCTATATTGCGGGCGGGCGGCCCCAGCGCCTATTACGCCATTAGCGACGATTTACGTTTTGATTTGGTACGGCCGGACGCGCGCCAGTCCTGAGCCGTTCTGTGCCGCCTTGTACAGGGCGGCTTAGATCGCTTTCTTTTAGCTTATACAGCATTGCTATCAGGCAAGCTCGCCGGGCAGCCTGGCGCAGACATGCTGGCGGCCGCGCCGTAAGCGGCCGCAGCCACGAAAAGCCTGAGTGAACGGCCACGCCCCGCGCTGTTTTTAGACGCGCAGCTCTGCTTTTCAACGCGAGCAGGAAACCCTGCTGCGCACCTTTTTTTGGTATGATGTTATGCATCCCGAAAGCCATCATGGAGTGATAATGAAGAGAATTGCTATTGATATGGATGAGGTCATTGCCGATTTCCATCCTAAAATGGTCGCCACGTTTAACCGCCATTTCTCGCTGGAACTGGCGCACAGCGAATTCAATCTGTTCAGCCTGGCAGAGGAAAAGCCCGAGATGCTGCAGGAGATCTTTAGCCGGGTCAGCGAAGACGCGGAATTTTTTGGCGATCTGGGCGTCATTGCCGACAGCCAGCGTGTGATTGAGGCGCTAAGCCATCGTTACGAGATCTTTATCACCACGGCCGCCATGCAGATGCCCTCTTCGTTTAATGCAAAATTCCGTTGGTTAAATACCCATTTCCCGGCAATCAAACCCAGTAATATTGTGTTCTGCGGCAACAAAAGCATTATCAATGCGGATTATATGATTGATGATAACGCCCATAATTTCACAGGGTTTTGCGGAGAAGGCATCCTTTATAGCGCCCCGCACAACCTGCAGGTAACCGGCTACAGGCGGGTTAAAAACTGGCAGGAAATAGAGAACCTGTTGCTCTGAGCTCCCTCACTTTTGAAAAATACCTGTCAGGCAGCAGTGCCGCGCTCGCCTTCCGGCTTATCGTCCGCAAAGGAGAAGATATGATCCCCGTTTCGCTGATTCAGGAAGCCATTGAATGGCGCAGACAGTTTCACTTAAGGCCGGAGCTGGGCTATCACGAAGATGAGACTTCACAGCGCGTAGCGGCGCTGCTGCGCGAGTTTGGTTTGCAGGTGCATACGGGCCTGGCAGGCACCGGCGTGGTGGGCACGCTGGAGAACGGTCCCGGTCCCGCTATCGGTTTTCGTGCGGATATGGACGCCCTGCCCATCACCGAGCTGGGCGATGCGCCGTGGCGCTCCTCGCAGCCTGGCGTGATGCACGCCTGCGGACACGATGGCCACACGGCCATGCTGCTGGCGGCGGCGAAACATCTCAGCGCCACGCGGCGGTTCAGCGGCACGCTGCATTTTGTTTTCCAGCCGGCGGAAGAAAACCTGGGCGGTGCCAGAAAAATGGTCGCCGACGGCCTGTTTACGCTGTTTCCCATGGACGCTATCTACGGCCTGCATAACTGGCCAGGCCTGCCGGTCGGTCATGTGGCGGTGAACAGCGGCCCCATGATGGCTTCGCTGGACGCTTTCGAAATTACGCTGCGCGGGAAAAGCTGCCACGCGGCGATGCCGGAAAACGGCGCAGATCCGATCGTAGCCGCCGCGCAGCTCATTCTTGCGCTGCAAACTATCCCGGCCCGACGCCTGTCGCCGCTCTCCTCTGCGGTAGTCAGCATCACGCAAATTAATGGCGGCGAAGCCATTAACGTTATCCCGGAAAGCGTGGTGCTTCGCGGCACGCTAAGATGCCTGCAGGCCGATGTGCGTAGCCGGGTGCGCGGCATGATTGACGACTTTGTCACTACTTTTACCGCGCCGCTGGGCATTGACGGCAGCATTGACTACCTGACCGATTACCCGGTGACCTGCAATCACGCCGCCGCCGCACAGCAGGTTCGCGACTGCGCGCTGGCATTACTGCCGACAGAACAGGTGCACTGGGAAACCAGCCCATCAATGGCGTCGGAAGATTTTGCCTGCATGCTGGAAGCCTGCCCCGGTGCCTATTTCTGGATAGGTGCAGACGGCGAGGTGCCTTCTGCTCCGCTGCATAACGCCCGCTACGATTTTAACGATGATGTTATCCCGGAAGGCGTTACGTTCTGGACGGCGCTGGCGGAAAAGCTTCTGCCGCTCGGATAAGCGCCATGCGCTTTCCGGCCCGACGGGAAGGCTGCCTCGCTTTTTAGATCCACTTCAAAAAAGAATGCAAGAAGCAGGCAGGCACGTAAAAAACTTTGCGTGACCTGTTCCGCTTCATGAAAACGTCGCTGACTTCACGGCCAAACCGCTTTATCCTGACGGCAGATTTTTCAGGGAAGGCGGGATTTATGCACAGAACGCGAAGCGTACTGCCGGATGGCAGACACGCCATGTTATATCGGGTTGAGGCAGGCGAAGCGGGCGTTTACCTGGTGCAGTTAACGGAAATTGTTACGGTTGAGGATTCACTTATTAATTTGCCGCAGGGGCTACTGACAGGTAAACGACCGCACAGGCTAACGTTGAAGGGCGGCTGTTATGATATCGCTTTTGACAGCCTGGATAATATCGAAGCCGACACGCCCTTTTTTAAAAGGCGATTTAGGGGTCAGCGCGCGCAGGCTCTGAACTGCATTATTGATTATATAATCGACAAGCACTACACTGCGTACCGGCCTTATTGCTATACGTTTTTGGCTTTTGACGAACTGCTTTCACGAGCTTATCGCTTGCGAATACTACAGCTCAGCAGAAGCCAGCCGCAGCGGATAGCCGCCGTTTACCCAAACCTTGATCCTCACAGGAGGGGTTATGCCGTTAAACTCAGATAAACCCACCAGGCCGCTGACGCTGGAAGAGGCCATCGCGCTTAAAGCCCGGCGGATGAAAGCTGTTTATGAGCACTTTCAGAAGCAGGACAAAAAGCGCAGCGCATCCGTTATTTTTTTCAGGCCGGATGCGTAACCGCCAGGTAAGGCTTGCAAAGCCTTACCTTTCGAACGCTTACCTGCCCGGCGAAGCCATCCATCCGGCAAAACGTTCAACCTCAGCCCGGCGAAGCGTTCAATCTCAGTCAGGCGAAACGTTCAGCCTCAGCCCGGCAAAATCGTTTCCCCGATAAACAGCTTCTCGCCGCCCTGGCTAAAACGCCCGGTCCGGCTCAGTATCCGGCCTTCGCGATTTGCTCCAGCGCGCTCTCTACGTCCACCGCGCGGCCCGTAGCGACGTAACAGCAGGCGATCTGCTGACGCAGCGACTGCGGTACCGCTACTTCGCGGTTGAGGCAACGCCTGATCCATTCAGCCGTTGTTTCAGCCTCTTTACCCGCAGGCAGCGCGTCGCGGGCGATATGGCTTTCCGGCTGGCGTGGTAACAGCACCTCTGGCTCCTCTCCGGCAATCAGGTTCAGCGCCGGGCAGCGCTGCGGATTGGCATAAACCTCGCCTTCCGTACCGTTAAGCAGCAGCGCGCGGCCGCCGATGGCCTGGAAGAATTTGCCCACGCGCGGGATATATTCCGGGTGCGACACGCTGGAAAGCCGCAGCGCCGCATCTTCGCCAAACGGCGTCAGCAGCTTCGCCAGCGTATGCGCGCTGTTGCGTACGCCCAGCAGCCAGCGCAGCGAGAGCTGCCGCGCCAGCGGCGCGCAAAGCGTTTCAACCGACACGAAGACCAGTTTGCCCTCTTCCAGCCGCTGCTGCGCTTCCTGCATGTCCGATACCGCCTTAACGCCCAGCGCGGCAAACACCGCCTCACTGGTAACGCGAGTCGGGTCATCGCTAACGCCGTGCACCACCACAGGAAAACCGAGCAGGGAGAGCAGTAGCGCCAGCAGCGGCGTCAGGTTCGCCTGTTTACGCGCGCCGTTATAGCTTGGGATCACCACCGGCATAGGCAGGCTGGCAGGCGGCTGTAGTTTCAGCACGCGCGCCTGTACGGCCTGATAAAAGCCGAGCATCTCCTCCTCGCCCTCGCCTTTGATTCGCAGCGCAATCAGGATCGCGCCCATCTCAAGCGGCGACACCTCGTCCGCCAGCATCCGGCTGTAAAGCTCGCTGGCGGTAGCGAAATCAAGGTCGCGGGCATGATTTTTCCCTCGGCCGATCTCTTTAATAATTTTTGTATAGTCCATGCTTCTGCTCTGTTGGGTGGTTAGCGACGGCGGCGACGTACGGTTTTCTTACCCGGTACGGCCGCAACGGCTTTTGGCGGCTCCCCCGGCGGCATAGGCGGCTGCTCAATGGGGAAAACCGGTAGCGCGCCCAGCAGGCGCGCGCCATAGCTTTTGGTCAGCAAACGACGATCGTAAATCACTATCTCGCCGAAACAGTCGTGGCTGCGGATCAGCCTGCCCACCTGCTGGATCAGGTTAAAGGAGGCGCTCGGCAGGCTTTGTACTTCAAAAGGATAGCGCTTCAGGCTTTTCAGCCATTCGCCCTCCGTCAAAATAACCGGACTGTCCACCGGCGGAAAGGCAATTTTATGGATATGCACCTGCGACAGCAGGTCACCCTTCAGATCCAGCCCTTCGGCAAAGGATTGCAGGCCCACCAGCACGCTGGTTTCGCCCTGCTCCACCTTTTTACGATGTAGCGCCACCAGCGCCGGACGCGGCCTGTCGCCCTGCACCAGCAGCATCAGCCGCAGCTCCGGCAGGTAAGAGATAAACTGCTGCATCGCCCGCCCGCTGGCAAACAGCACCAGCAGCCCTTTGTGTTTGCCTTCTTTAATCTGCTGGCGGAAAAAGTGCGCCATTTCCGCCAGGTGTTCCACTTCGTTAGCCAGCATCGGCTCGTAGCGCATCTGCGGGATAATCAGCTTGCCCTGCTCAACGTGGTTAAAAGGCGAATCCAGCGCGACAAAGCGATCGCCCGGCTTTTCGCTCAGGCCCGCCATTTCCTGCAGGCGCTGAAAGCTGTTCAGCGAGCGTAGCGTGGCCGAGGTCAGCACCACGTGCGGGATTTTACGCCACAGCAGTTTTTCCAGCTGCTCGCTGACGCGGATACCGGCGCAGTGAAACAGCAGGTGCGGGTTACCTTCACGCAGCTCACGCGTCACCCATTTGGACACCGGCGCGCCGGAGGCCTGCGCCATTGAGGCGAGCCGCCACAGCTTGCTGCTGGCCTCGAACCAGCCCAGCGCGCGGTTCATCTGGATCAGCGTACGGTGCAGGCGCACTACGTCGAACTGCCCCGTTTTTTCACTGAGATCGTTCAGCAGCGCCTCTGCCAGCCCGCGCAGCCCGTCGCTGAGTTTGAACAGGCGCGCGCACAGCGTCATCACCTCTTCCGGCAGCTGGCCCATCTCGAAACGGTATTCGCCTTCCTGATTGCCGGGCGGCAACAGCTGCACCAGGATTTGCGACAGCTGTTGCAGCTGCTCGCGCACCTCTTCACAGTGGGCTTTAAGCCGCTCCGGATTGCCAAGATGCGGCGGCTTTTTCGGCCGGAACTGCGCCATACACTGTTCAACCAGACGACAGAAAAGGTCGAGCTGTAACGTGCTCCAGGCGGGCGTGATATCCCCGCTCATTTCCAGCGCGTCGCGCGCCACGTCCGGCAGGTGGTGTCCTTCATCAAGTACCAGCAGCAGATTTTTCGGCGGCGGCAGCACCGATTCCGTTTCCAGGGCCGCCATGACCAGCGCATGGTTAGCCACCACCACGTCGGCGTTTTCGATTTCCCGCCGGGCCAGGTAGAACGGGCATTCACGGAACCAGTGACAGTTGCTGCCCAGACAGTTGGCTTTATCGGTACTGATGCGCTGCCAGAGCGAATCTTCAATCGTCTCTTCGCAGTGGTCGCGCAGGCCGTCCCACTGATGGCGATCGAGGTTTTTCGCCAGCGTAGTACAGAGCGCCCGCTCATCCTTGCTGGCGGTCATTTCATCATCAAGAAACAGCAGCAAATCGCCCTGCTTTTCTTCATCACCGCCCAGCGCGGACAGGTTGCGCGGGCATACGTAGCGCCCCCGGCCAAACGCGGCGGTAAAACGCAGATCGGGGATGATCTTCTGCAACAGCGGCAGATCTTTCGTGAAGATCTGATCCTGTAGCGCCACGTTGGCGGTGCTGACCACCAGCGGCTTATCTTCCGCACGGCTGACGGCGATGCCGGGGATCAGATAGGAGAGCGTTTTGCCGACGCCGGTCGGGGCTTCAATCGCCAGATGGCGCCCTTCGTCGCCCGCCAGCGTTTTCGCCACTTCGGCAATCATCTGCCGCTGCGGCGCTCGGGAAATAAAATCGGGGATTTGCTGCTGGAGAGCCTTGTACCAGCCGGCAATTTGCGCTTTTAACGCGGCAGTTAGCGCCATATCAATCACTTTTTATTGAAACGGCCTGTATTTTTACACAGTATTTCGTTCAGCAATAGTCCCTGAAGGTTAATCCTGCGGCGCGGCTCGCAACCTGGTGCTGTCCGCGCCTGCTGACGGGCCGAATTTACTCGCCGCTGTCCGTTTCGATTTTATTGGTGCCCAGCCTGCCGGTAAAAGGCAGCCGCAGCGCCGGATGCTTAAAATCGATGCCGAAATTAAAGGCCAGCACGTTAAACTCTACGCCTTCCTCCGCACCCAGCGTCAGCCCAAGCACGCCCAGCAGTGAAACCTGCAAGCCTTTGCCTGAGGCGGGCAGCCCCACCGGACGGCTCAGCGGGCGGAAATCTTTACCGATGGCGTTCGCAGGCAGATCAAGCTTCAGCTCCGGCACTTCTCTGCCGATATGGGCCAGAAAAGTATTGCTGTTGGGGCCGGGCCAGACCCGATAGCTGTGCGGCCAGGGATAGCTGCCGATAGCGGCTTCGATCGCCGGGATCATCGCCGCCGCGCGTTCGCCGCGATGATCGACCAGCAGTCTGGGCTTAGCGCCAAACCAGTAGCCGTCGGGCAAAGCGTAATTATGGCGAATAACGTTGCTGCTGCCCCAGCTGACCACCTCGTAGCGGTGATACTGGCTCTCGCCGGCCTTTTTAAAAATGATCCACGGATGGACGGCGAACAGTCCACGCCAGCCAAAGGTCGGCGCGGTATAAACCTGCACGATGGCCGTATCGATAAACTTCTGCGGATCGGGCGCCATCTCTGCCGAATCACGTCTGGCTGTGGACCAATGTTGGCCATTGATGGCGACGCCGCTGTGGGTCGCCTTAACGTAGCTCTGCGCGAAAGAGAGCAGCAGCATACAGATAAAACTGATACCTATCACTTTTACAAGGAACATAATACCTTTGGCTGCCCGCAGCTGCGGGTCGGATCAGAGAGTGGGATAACATCAGCGAGCAGCATGCTGTCGCTTAAGGTGTGAGCAGAATCACATTACTGAAAACCGGCGCGGCATTCAATCTTTGTCCACCGCATGCCGTCGTGAGTAAAATTCACAAAAACCGGCCGGTTGCCCGGCCTTTTAGTTATTCGTCAGTTAATTGCTCTGGCTGGCAACCGTACAGCTCCGCCAGCTTGTGCAAATTAAAATTGCGTGGTCTCTCGCTTTTTTCCATGGCTGATACAGAAGCCTGAGTAATGTTCAGCGCCTCAGCGACCTGCTTTTGGGTCAGGCCACGATAAAGACGCCACGCCGCATGAAGCGTTACGCCTTTTTGCACAGAAATATCGACTACCTCGCCGGGGATAAAAGCATCATCATTTTTTCCCGCAACATAGGGTACTGATTCCCATAATTCAGCCAGATCGGCGCTTTGCGTTAGTTTTTCAAATAGCGCTATTGGCACTATTGCCGCCTTGCGATTTCCGGCGCTGTCAGTGATGAATTCAATCATATCGTTTCTCATTGTAGTAGACCGGCAATAATGAAGTTATTTAAGACAAATTCGGCAAATCGAATTTTATTCAATAAGTTTTGCTGGTACGCCTCGCAATTTGCTGGATGGCAATGATTTTGGGTTCCCCGTCTTTTACATAGTCGAATAATACCCGATAGTTACCCCATCTTAGCCGGTAATCGGCTTCACCTGCCGTCAAGGGCTTTACGTCCAGATTTGGCGTGTGCAGCGGAAAATTTTTTAACTCATTCACCGCTGCGTTAATCGCTTCTCTGTCGCTTTTGCTTTTGATAGCAAGAAGTTGTTTCCGCGCTGCTTTGCGCCATTTCAGTTCCGGCATTCCTTGCCCACCTTTTAAAGGATACATCCTTATCAAACTCGATAAATATAGATATTATATTCTATGAGAACAACATAAAAATAGAACTACGTCGTGTTTTTATCTATAAAAACTGGCGACGGCTATTGTATCCGGGACTGCGAGGGCTGTAGCTATACACCCGCCGTGACCTGTTTGTACATAACGGTAGTCGCTTCCGGTTCGCCACGGGTCGAGAGAGCAAAATACGGGATCTGCCCGCAAACCTGCCAGCCCTGCGCCAGGTAAAGCTGCTCGGCCGCATCGCCGGAGCGCGTATCAAGCACCAGCAGCGTTTTGCCCTCCTGCTCCGCCAGCCGTTCAGCGCGGCCTAACAGCTCACGAGCGATGCCCTGCCGTCTGGCATCAGGATGTACCAGCAATTTGGCGATTTCTGCACGATGAGAGCCGTTTGGCTTGCCGCAAAATTCTACGATGACCGTGCCGACAATCTCCTGCTGTCGACGTGCAACCAGCAGCCGCTTTTCGCCGCTGGCGAGGCTGGCGATTACCCCTGTCCAGAACTGTTTCATAGGTGCAGGTTCGTTACTGACAAAGCCGATACTGGCGCCCAGCGCAACACAAGCGCTCAATACATTGTATAATTCATCCTGGCCTTTAGCGGCCTCTTCTGCGGTAAGAAGCGAATAAGTGATAGTGGTCATAAGTAGCAGATCGTCCTGTAAATCGTGCTTTGGCGACACGTGGATTAACGGGTAGACTACCGTTATCGTGCGTGACGGAGACTGAGGGTTTCCCGCCGCGTTTCAATAAGATATACGACGTGGCGCCTCGCCCGGCAAGTTGTACAATTAAATAATAGTTGTACAACAATAGAGAGTTGGTTAGGCTCAGGGGAGTCAAACAGGTTTAAGGAAAGGCATGGCTTTATACAGTATTGGTGACGTCGCCGAACGCTGTCGGATAAATCCTGTTACGCTTCGTGCGTGGCAGCGCCGCTACGGTTTGCTGAAACCGCAGCGCACCGAAGGCGGCCATCGTCAGTTTGATGATGAAGATATACAGCGTATTGAAGAGATTAAACGCTGGATAGAGAGCGGCGTACCGGTAGGCAAAGTTAAAGCGCTGCTGGAAGGTGAAAGCGTTAACGCGCACGACGGCTGGATGACGCTACAGGAAGAGATGATGACGGTATTGCGTCACGTCAGGCCCGCTAAGCTCAGAGCAAAAGTGGCAACGGCCGGTCGGGAACATCCGGCGGCGGCGCTGATTGACCATGTTTTTATTCCTATCCGCCAGCGACTGAACCTGGATCAAAATACGGCCAGAACGATGTGCAGCCTGCTTGACGGCATCCTGATCGATTACGTGACCTTCTGCCTTGCAGGCAGCCGCAAGAAGCCCGGCAAGGATGCGCTGATTATCGGCTGGGGCACGGAAGATCGTACGCGCATCTGGCTGGAGGCCTGGCGTCTGTCGCAGCAGGGCTGGCGTATGGAAGTGCTGGCCGAACCGCTGGAGATGCCGCGTCCTGAACTTTTTCCCGGCCAGCAGCTGTTTATTTTCACCGGCAAACCTCTGACGCGCCGCCAGCAGGAGCAGATCGCCCACTGGCAGGAACAGGGCTACGCCGTGGCGCATCAGGCCGCATAGCTTTATGGTCATCGTCGCCAGCGCCCTGCTGGCCTCGTCCGTTTTCTCCTGCTAAAAACCAGCAAAGGCTTAACGTCCGCTCAGTAAAAGCGATATACTTTGCTCTCTTTTTTACGGCAGGCGGATAACGGTATGAACTGGCAGAAAATCGGCGTAATTTTTATCTTCTTAATGATGGCGCTGGGCGGTATCGGCGGCGTCATGCTGACCGGCTACACCATCCTTATTCGCGCTTAAACCGCCGTAGCAGGCGCTCGAAAAGGCGGTCCGTCACGATCGCCAGCAGCGCTACCAGGCAGGCTCCCTGTAAGATATAGGCGGTATTAAATCCGCTCAGCCCGATAATCACCGGCGATCCCAGCGTGTTAGCGCCCACCGTTGAAGCGATGGTGGCCGTGCCGATATTAATAATCACCGAAGTGCGGATCCCGGCCAGGATCACCGGCGCGGCCAGCGGCAGCTCTACCTTAAACAGTATTTGACGCGGACTCATACCGACGCCCGCCGCCACCTCGCGCAAAGTCGGCGGCACCGCGTCAATACCGGCCAGCGTGCCCTGTAAGATCGGCAGCAGCCCATACAACAGCAGCGCGACCATCGCAGGCTGTTCGCCAAAGCCGATAACCGGCACCGCCAGCGCCAGCACGGCCACCGGCGGGAAGGTCTGGCCTGCGGCCACCAGCGTTTCTACTACCGAGCGAAACGCCTTTCCCGCCCGGCGCGTTACCGCAATACCGGCGCCCAAACCCACTATCACCGCAGCGAAGCTGGAGAACGCCACCAGCCGGATATGCGCCAGCGCCAGCCGGATAAAGCTTTCCTGCTGGTAAAGCGGCCTGTCGAGCTGGGGAAAAGCGCGCGCGAACAGCGGGCCGCTATAGGGCATCAGCAGCAGCAGCGCTACAAACAGTAAAATCAGCCAGAGGAGCGGATCGCGAAGCAGGCGCATATTATGGCTTCTTCTGCCGCAGTAAATCAGCAAAGTGCAGCACGCCGAGCGGCTGCTGATTGCTGTCCCGTACCGCCAGCCGGTCGGTTCCACGTGCGATAAACAGCGACAGGGCTTCGCGCAGCGTCAGCGTTTCCGCAATGCCTTCCTCCTCCAGCCATTCGTCTCGCCGCGCCGCCTCGCCGGCCAGCCCCAGCGAAAGCAGGCGAATACCCCATTCGCTCTGGCCGAAAAAGCGACGCACAAAGTCATTAACGGGTTTTGTCAGCAGCGCCGTCGGCGTGCCCTGCTGCACCACTTTGCCGCCGTCCATTAAGACCAGCCGGTCTGCCAGCGCCAGCGCCTCGTCGATATCGTGCGTTACCAGCACTATCGTCTTGCCGGAAAGGCGATGAATACGGGCAATTTCCTGCTGAAGCGTGGCGCGAGTCACCGGATCGAGCGCGCCGAAAGGCTCATCCATCAGCAGCACTTCCGGATCGGCTGCCAGCGCTCTCGCCACGCCAATACGCTGCTGCTGCCCGCCGGAAAGCTGATGCGGATAGCGATGGCGAAACGTCTCTTCCATATTCAGCAAGGCCAGCAGTTCACTGACGCGCGCGTCGATTTGCGGCTTGCTCCAGCCCAGCAGTTTCGGCACGGTGGCGATATTTTTTTCTACCGTCCAGTGCGGGAAAAGCCCGGTGGACTGGATAACGTAGCCCATTCGCCGCCGCAGCGCCTGCGGGTCGAAGCGACGGATCTCTTCGCCGCCAAAACGTATCGCACCCTTATCGTGTTCGATCAAACGATTAATCATCTTCAGCGTGGTCGATTTACCGCAGCCGGACGTGCCGATCAGCACGGTAAATTCGCCTTTGGCGATATGCAGCGTCAAATCGCTGACCGCCGCCTTGCCGGCAAAATATTTACTCACCTCTTTGAATTCAATCACTGGCGTTGTATCCCGGAGAGCAACAGCTTAAATAATGTATCCACCGCCACCGCCAGGGCGATAACAGGGATCACCCCCAACATGACCAGATCCAGCGCGCTGCTGAGCAGGCCCTGAAAAATGACGGCCCCGAAGCCGCCCGCCCCGATCAGCGCGGCGATAACCGCCATGCCGATGGTTTGCACCGCCGTGACGCGCAGGCCGGCAAGCAGTACCGGCAGCGCCAGCGGCACCTCGACCTGGCGGAATATCTGGCCGCCGCTCATGCCCATGCCCCGCGCGGTTTCAATCACCGCTTGCGGCACGTTCTGCAATCCGCTCACGACGCTACGCACCAGCGGCAGCAGCGCATAGAGCACCAGCGCGATTAGCGCGGGCGCCATACCGATGCCGCTGATGCCTAACGTGGTCAGTGCCGGAAACTCGCGCGCCAGCCCGCTGAGCGGGGCGATAAGCAGGCCAAACAGCGCGACGGAAGGCACGGTCTGAATGATATTCAGCGTGGCGAAAACCGATGACTGTATGGCCGGACGACGACAGCAGTACCAGCCCAGCGGCACGCCGATCAGCAGCGCCGGCAAAAGCGTGCCGCCCAAAATCAGCAGGTGTCGTGACAGCGCCTGGTCGAAGACATCGCGCCGGTTGGCATACTCTTTCAGCAGGGAAAGCGCGTCGAGCTGGCCGCTCAGCAGCAAAAAGACCGCCGGCAGCCAGATCTGCGCGTTCAGCAGCAAACGCCATAACGCCTGTCGGGTCAAACGGCTGATGGCATCTGTCGCCATCAGCAGCGCCAGCGCGGCTGCCAGCCAGAAGCCGCTGCCCAGAGAGGTTCTTGCCAGCGGATGGCCCTGCTGCGCCAGCGAGGCGGCCGCATAACCGCCAGCGGCGATCAGCGCGATAAACAGCGTTTCGCTACAGAGCAGCGTTAAGGCCAGGCTGGTGCGCTTCTGCGGCCAAAAAGCGAGCAGCATCAGTAACAATGCGGGCAGCAACAGCCACCAGCCCAGGCCGTTGGCTACCTGTTGCAGCCCAAGCGGCTGACCGGAAACAAGCCGGTTCGGCGCCCAGTTGAGAAACGGCAGCGCCGTCAGCGCTGCCGTCAGCAGCAGCGCCAGCGTCAACGTAACGCGGTTATGTACCCGAATAGTCATTTTGCCGCGCGTGGCTACAGATTTTTCTGTTGCAGATAGTCGGCGGCCACTTTTTTCGCGTCCATCCCTTCTACCGCAATTTTGGCATTAAGCTGCTGCAGCGTTTTTTCATCCAGCGAGGCGAAAACCGGCTTCAGCCAGTCGCCGATTTGCGGATACGCTTTCAGCACCGCTTCGCGGATAACCGGCGTCGGCGCGTATACGGGCTGCACGCCCTTGGGATCGCTCAGCGTTTGCAGGCCAAGCGCCGCTACCGGGCCGTCGGTGCCGTAAGCCATCGCCGCGTTAACGCCGGAGGTTTGCTGCGCTGCCGCTTTCAGCGTAACGGCCGTATCGCCGCCCGCCAGCGACAGCAGCTGATCCTGATCCAGCTTAAACTGATAGGCACGCTCAAAAGCGGGCAGCGCGTCGGGCCTTTCGATAAACTCCGCCGAGGCCGCCAGCTTAAATTCGCCGCCGCTTTTCAGCCAGGCACTGAGATCGGCCAGCGTGGCGAGCTTGTTTTTCTGCGCCACATCGCCGCGTACCGCGATGGTCCATGTATTGTTAGCGGGCGACGGCGTCAGCCAGATCAGATGATTTTTCTCGCCGTCGAGCTTCTTAACCAGCTGATAGCCTGCCTGGGCATTTTTCCAGGCGGGGTTTTTCTCGTCGTGGAAGAAGAAAGCGCCGTTGCCGGTATATTCCGGATAGATATCCAGTTCGCCCGCCGTGATGGCGCCCCTGACGACCTGCGTATTTCCCAGCTGAATTTTGTTCACGGTTTTTACGCCGTGTTTATCCAGCACCTGTAAAATCAGGTTGCCCAGCAGCGAACCTTCCGTATCAATTTTCGACCCGACCTTTACCGCCTCCGCCGCCTGCGCGCCGCCCGCCATCGCCAGCCAAACCGCCAGCGCCAGCGCGCCGCCCAATCTTATGCTTTTAGCCATTTCGCGTTTCCCTGTTATCGACTCAGCTTCAAGAGTAGCTGAAGAATTAACCACTTAAAACCGCCGCCCTACAACTAAATTACATTGCACCGTTTGGTTGTAACTTATAACGAGCGGGAATTTAACTCTGCCAGCGCCGGGAGTATGCTCACAAACCACACCACTAAAACTGAATATAACCTCATGACTGACTTAACGGCTGAATCGCATGTCGCCACGGCAGGGAGCGAGCCAACGGGCGAAACGTTGTTTATCCGTCAGGCTGCGGACGTTGCAACGCTGGTCAACAACAGTACCCAGGCGCGTAGCAATGCGCATATCGTGATCGCGATTGCGCTGGGTGGCGTGTTTCTGGACGCCTACGATCTGGGCGCGCTGGCGTTTGGCATGAAGGACGTAACCAAAGAGTTTGGCCTGACGCCTGCGGGCGCAGGCATGGTGGCTTCCGCTATTGCCTTTGGCGCTATCGTCGGCGCGCTGATTGGCGGCTATCTCACCGATAAAATTGGCCGCTACCGCGTGTTTATGGCCGATATGTTTTTCTTTGTGGTGGCCGCGCTGGCCTGCGCTTTTGCGCCAAACGAATACGTACTGGCGGGCGCGCGTTTTGTGATGGGGCTGGGCGTGGGCATCGATCTGCCGGTAGCGATGGCTTTTTTAGCGGAGTTCTCGAAGCTGAAAGGACGAGGCAACAAGGCGGCCAGCATTGCCATGTGGTGCCCTACCTGGTATGCCGCTATTTCTGTCTCTTATCTGCTGGTGCTGTTTTTTTACTCGGTGCTACCGGAAGCACAGGCGGGCTGGCTGTGGCGGATTATCCTGGGCTTTGGCGCGGTACCCGCGCTGCTGATTATCGCCGTTCGCAGCCGCTATATGAGCGAATCGCCCGTCTGGGCCGCTAACCAGGGCGATTTGCATGGTGCGGCCGCTATTTTACGGCGCTCTTACGGCATCAATGCACAGGTGGCGAAAGAAGCCGATCTGACGCCCGCCGTGCCGGTTCGTCGCGCCAGCTGGCGCAACTATGGCGAACTGTTTAAGGGCATTTACCTGCGTCGTACGCTGCTCGCTACCGTTACCGCCGTCGCTTCGGCTTTCGCCTATAACGCCGTTGCGTTTGGATTGCCGGTGATCCTCTCCAGCTTTCTGGCGCAGTCGATGCTGACCACCATCCTGGTCTCGCTGGCGCTGAATCTGCTGTTCGCCTTTGTTGGCGGGCTGCTGGCGGTACGTTTAGTGCCGCGTCTGGGCGCCTGGCGGATGACGGTAGCCGGCTACGGCTGCCAGTTTGTGGCGCTGCTCGGCCTGGCGCTGGTGGGCAGGCCGGACGACGGCACGCAGGCGGCGGTGTCTGTCGCCATGCTGGCGCTGTTTCTGCTGGGCCAGGGCTTTGGGCCAGGCTCGCATACCATGACTTTTGCCTCGCTTAGCTATCCAACCTCGCTACGCGGCGTGGGCGTGGGTATGAACCAGACGCTGATGCGCGGCAGCTCTACCCTGTCGCTGTTTCTGTTTCCGCTGCTGTCGGCGGCGCTGGGCACTAACGTGTTCTGGGTTATCGGCCTTGCGCCGCTGGCGGGCCTGCTGGCGCTGCTGCTGGTACGCTGGGAGCCGTCAGGCTACGACGTGGACGCCGAGGATTTTACGGCTGAACCGCCAGCGCGGCCGCAGTAAAGCGGGCAAATTCGGCGGGGATGCGGGCGAAGGTATGCAGAAACCACGGCGTAAAACGCTCGGGGTGCGCCGCCATTTCCTGCTGAATTTCCGGCAGCGAAGCGTAGCGCCAGTCGTCCGCTTCTTCCGGATTAGGCTGCGGCAGCTCATCGCTCAGGGTAAACAGGACGTGACCATATTCATGTTCGATCAGGCCATTTGCCAGCGGCAGGTAATAGCTCAGCTCAAACATGGGTTCTAGCCTCAGCGATAACCCCATTTCTTCATTGAGGCGTCGCTCGGCCGCGTGTCGCGTCGACTCTTCCGGGTAAGGATGGCCGCAGGTGGTATTGCTCCACAGCCCGCCGCAGTGGTATTTACCGCTGGCGCGCCGTTGCAGCAGCAGCTGATGGTGGGAGTTAAACACGTAAACGGTGACCGCGCGATGCAGCAATCCTTTCTGATGAACCTCAAGCTTTTCCATTCGACCGATGGCGCGATCCTGGTCGTCGACCAGGATAACTTCGATTGCAGACATGCACACCTCTTAAGAATTATCTCAGATAATTGTGGCATATCTTTGGCGGCCGTGGCTGGGTAAAATCGTGCGAAAGTATGACGGCTTAGCCAGCCGGCGGATCCACCAGCTCGGGCCGCGCCCGGAAGACAGGATTACACCCCGCCTCGGTTAAGCGTTCCACTAATTGCAGGCCGCCTTGTGGTTCCTGTTCGACGAATTCCTGCTCGGCGGCCGTCACCGGCGTGGCCCATAACAGCGTCACTTTTTCTCCTTCGCGCGGCGGCAGTGTGAAACTGTCGCCCAGCGAGGCCGAAAGCAAAAAGCCTTCAAAACCTATCGGCGCGACGGCGGAAGAGAGCGTGTGCCCTTCGCCCAGCCAGCTGAGGCGCGCCCAGGGAAAATGCGCAAAGCTTGCCAGCGCGCTAGCCATCTGCACCGCGTTCTCTTCGCTCATCACCTCGCCGTCGATCGCCATCGCCAGCTCGATACGGCGATGATCGGCAGCGTCTTTATCCTTATAGAGGAAATCGATCCACGGCATGGGCCGGATGCTCATGCCCAGCGTCAGAAAATACCAGTTGCCCTGATGATAGTGCTGCGAGATGGCCATTGGCGGCCAGCTGCCCTGGTCGATAGCGTAGTACTTTAGCGACTCGCCATATTGCGCCTCGTAGCAGCGCAGCATTTCTCGCTGAATGCCTTCCCACGGTTGGGCATCCTGCCAGTCGCGCCAGAAAAGACGATCTTTCTCCGCCCGCGCGTACCAGCTGTTGGTAGAGGCGGAACCCAGCGGCGCGGTTAGCCGGTTCTCTTTGATGCAGCCAGCGGAAAAGCTGACCTGTTTATCCTGATACAGGCTCCAGCCGGGAATAACCGCCAGCAGCTGCCCCTGATACCAGAGCGCCGCACCGTCATCGCCGGGCGTCCAGATAACCTGCAGGCCTGCCGGATGCAATATCGGCTCCGCTTCCAGCGTGCGGCAGTATTCGGCGCTGAGCAGCGGCGGAATGCCCTGCGCCATCGCCTCGCTGTCTTCCTGCGCGGGCGCAGGTAGCAGGTTTCTCAGCCAACAGCCGCGCACGGCAAACTGGCCGCGAAACGGCTCGGCCGGACGAATGTAAAAATAGGCGGTGCGCTCATCCTGCTCAACCGTGGCAATAAGGGTTTGTTGCTGATTAAAGACTTCAGCCAGCCGGTACGTCTGTGTCATAGCGCCTCGACAAGGGTTCAGGGTCATCCCTTTTCCCGGAATTTCCCGGAGAATAGAGCAGGATGCCCGTGCGCGCCATGTCACAACAAGGGTAATAATCTCAAATTTCGCGCCCCATGCGCTGCATGGCACGATAATAGCCGCCGCGACGCACGCACCAGCGCAGCCCGGACGCCAGCCATTTCATCCGCTGGCGGATTAGCGCCCGCCGCCAGCCGGAAAAGCGAAAGCCAAACTGCTGCTGCGTCCATTCGGGCAAAAGCTCAATGCCCGCCATCATCATGGTGCGCATGGCCGGACGCGCCTGCCAGCTCGGCGCGGGCATGGTCAGCAGCACGGCGAGCACTGCTCTGGTACGTTCGTCACAGCGCAGCTGCGGCCGCATCGCCGTCAGATAAGCCTCGACTTCCTGTACCGTTTTCGGCACCTGCTCCGCGCCCAGCGCTTCGGCCACCACGGCGGCCTCCGCATAATAGCGATCCTGATCTTCTCTGCTGAGCAGCGGATTTTTATAGCGCAGATGGGCAGCCAGAAAGCGGCTGGTCTCTGCGACGTGCACCCAGGTCAACAGCGCCGGATCGCTGGCCGCATAGGCGTTGCCCTGGCCGTCCACGCCCGTTACCCGCAGATGGATCCGCTTTACGCGCTCGATTAACGTGTGGGCGTCCGCCGTGTTGCCAAAGGTGGTCACGGCGATAAACTGGCTGGTGCGCCGCAGCCTGCCTGACATATCCTCACGAAAGGTTGAGTGATCCCAGACGCCTGCCAGCGCCTGCGGATGCAGCATCTGCATCAGCAGCGCGGAGATGCCGCCGCACAGCATCGACGAGAAATCGCCGTGCACCTGCCAGATAACGCTGTCCGGCCCGTAAAGACCGGGATCGCCAGGCGGCTGGCTGAGGTCGAAGTCGTTCATCGCCAGCCCGTTCAGGCGAAAGACCTGCTGCTGGATCCTGTCTCTGAGTGAAAGCATTATTTTCCTGATTTTGAGGCGTTAATGACGTCTGATACAGCCCAGGCTGCGTTTTCGGGCAGTTCGTCTTCGTGCCAACGTGACATCCGGCCTTGCCGATGTAATAAATTATATAATATTCCTTTGTTCTTTTTTAGACTTTGCAAGCAAGATGATACTTCGTTATATTTCTCGAGTAGCTTACTCAGCCTTTAAATCAGATATCAAAAGGATAAGGGAATATGCTTGAACCAGAAAAAGGATTATTAACCTTCAGAGCTGAAGGCAGCAATAGTAAATATACCAAAAGCGCGCGCCCTATGCTGGCTGGTGCACATAATAATCCACAGGAACTTATTAATTATATAAGAAATACGCCGACCCTTCGTGATGATGAGCCTGCCAGACAAAGAGAAAACTATTTACTGGAGTCGCGATGAAAAAATCTCTCGCGTTCGTATTACTTATCTGCCAGGCGAGCTTTGCTCAGGAGAATTGCGCGACGATCACCAATAGCGAGCAGTACTATAACTGCTCATATATCAAAAAGGAGGCCGCTACCAAAAGGCTGGATGCTGTTTACAGTAAGTATTTAACTGAAGTTACTCATAGCTACACTGAGCATAAAAATATTGGTGAGGATCTTCTGGCTAAAATTAAAAAATCTCAGGTAGCATGGCTTAATTATATGCACGCTACTTGTGATATTTATGCCTTTCAGATCGACGAAAATAACCAGCGTCATACCGCGGCAATTAATCAATGTGTTACTGATATGTCGGAAAAAAGAGTCACGGAGCTGGCAGAAATGATAGCCAATATTTAACCAGTACAAGCCACGCCAGCCGGTATGCTCACCGTTAGTTGCCCGGATTTTCTTGCCGCCAGGGGGCAGGAATGTACAAACGCCGTCTACGGTAGCAAATCGGCGGCCATACCACGACGAAATGCACAAATGCCCTCTGCAGCGGCAAGCTGGCGATCGTAGCGGCGGCGAAAGCTTTCCAGCTGTTATCCAGATTATGTAAAAAGGTCACGCGTGGTTCCTGACTGAAAAATCCACCATATCGGTGCGGAAACTTCGCATCACAGGGAGAGTCGGGCGCAGGTAAAAAGTTTGATTGCGCTTAATTCCGCACGCAATAACCTTTATGCTTATCCGCTTTAACCCGCAGGGAAAAGGAAAAGCCATGAGTATCACTATCCGCCAGGCCCGTCCGGCAGACGCGCAAACCATTTACGCGATGATTTATGAACTGGCCGTTTATGAAAAAGCGCCGGAAGAAGTTGTGACCACGCCGGAGGAAATTCGCGAGACGCTGTTTGGCGCAGAAAGCAAAACCGAAGCGCTGATTTGCGAAGTGGACGGCACCGCCGTTGGCTATGCGGTGTTTTTTACCAGCTACTCAACCTGGCTTGGCCGCAACGGCATTTATCTGGAAGATCTCTATATTTCGCCCGATGCGCGCGGCAACGGCGCGGGCAAAGCGCTGATTAAGCATATTGCGCAGCTGGCCGTGCAGCGCCGCTGCGGTCGTCTGGAGTGGAGCGTGCTGGACTGGAATCAGCCCGCTATCGACTTCTATTTAAGCATTGGCGCCGTGGCGCAAAGCGAATGGGTGCGTTATCGCCTGGACGGCGACGCGCTGCTGAAATTTGCCGAAGCAGGAAAGTGAAAAGGAGGCGAATATTCGCCTCCTGATGTCTACAGCCGGGCCTTCACGCCCGGTTTTTACAGGTAATTAAATTCCGCATCGCTGGTGTGAACAGAATCCAGCCCGATCATCACGCTGAATTTACCCGGTTCCGCCACCTGCTGCATTTTGGCGTTCCAGAATTTAAGCGCCTTCACGTCAACAGGGAAGGTCACGGTCTGCGACTCGCCCGCTTTCAGCATAATGCGCTTAAAGCCCTTCAGCTCCTTCACCGGGCGGCTAACGCTGGCGACCTGGTCACGCAGGTAAAGCTGCACCACGGTCGCGCCGTCAAGCTTGCCGGTGTTGGTCACCGTGACCGAAGCCGAAACCTGACCGTTACGCGGCATGGTTTTAGCCGAAAGCGTGACCGGCGATACCGTAAAGCTGGTATAGCTCAGCCCGTAGCCAAACGGATAAAGCGGGCCATTCTCTGCATCATAGTAATGCGAGGTATATTTGTTCGGCCTTGCCGGATCGTAAGGCCGCCCCGTGTTCAGGTGGTTGTAGTAGATTGGGATCTGCCCTACCGAACGAGGGAAAGACATCGGCAGCTTGCCGGACGGATTGTAATCGCCGAACAGCACGTCCGCGATGGCGTTGCCGCCTTCGGTGCCGCTGAACCAGGTTTCCAGCAGCGCATCCGCTTCGCGGCTCTCTTTAACGATAGCCAGCGGGCGCCCGTTCATCAGCACCAGCACCAGCGGCTTGCCGGTCGCCTTCAGCGCGCTAATCAGCGCCTGCTGCGAAGGCGGAATGGTGATATCGCTGCGGCTGGACGCTTCATGCGCCATGCCCTGCGCTTCGCCCACGACGGCAACCACCACATCCGCTTTTTTCGCCGTCTCTACCGCTTCGTCCAACAGCTGCTGCGGGGTGCGCGCATCTACCGTGACCGCTTTTTCATAGAGGTTCAGAAAGTCCTGAATGCCCTTGTTGTCGCTGACGTTAGCGCCTTTGGCGTAAAGCAGCGTGGCTTTGCCTGCGGTAGCGTTTTTAATGCCTTGCATGACGGTAACGGACTGCGAGGCGACGCCTGCCGCCGACCAGCTGCCCATAATATCGCGCTGGCTGTCGGCCAGCGGGCCGATCAGCGCGATAGTGCCCGCTTTTTTCAGCGGCAGCGTGTCATTGCGGTTTTTCAGCAGCACGATGCTTTTGCGAGCGACATCACGCGCTTCCGGCCGGTGTAAGCGGCTTTCGGCATTGGTGTCTTTGGGATCGCTCTCCGCCGGGCCAAGATGACTGTAGGGATCGTTAAACAGTCCCATATCATATTTGACGTTAAGCACATGGCGCGTGGCATCGTCGATATCCGCCATGCTGACCGCGCCGCTTTTTACCAGGTTCGGCAGATACTTACTGTAGTATTCGTCGCTCATGCTCATATTCACGCCGGACTGGATGGCGACACGTACGGCATCCTGCGGATCGCTGGCCACGCCGTGCTTCATCAGCTCTTTGATCGCGCCGTGATCGCTGATGGTGATACCTTTGAACTTCCAGTCATCCCGCAGCAAATCTTTCAGCAGCCAGCTATTGGAAGTGGCAGGCACGCCGTTGATTGAATTCAGTGAGACCATCACGCCGCCGCTGCCCGCGTCCAGCGCCGCTTTGTAAGGCGGCAGATAGTCCTGCGCCAGCCGCTGCGGGCTCATATCCACCGTGTTGTAATCGCGACCGCCCTCTACCGCACCATAGGCGGCGAAGTGCTTCACGCTGGTCATCACCGAATAGCGATCCGCCGGGCTTTTGCCCTGCATGGATTCCACCAGCATGCGGCCCATCTCCGAGGTCAGCCAGGTATCCTCGCCGAACCCTTCCGATACCCTGCCCCAGCGCGGTTCGCGCGTGACGTCCACCATCGGCGCCCAGGTCATGTTCAGGCCGTCGTCCGCCGCTTCATAAGCCGACACGCGCCCCACAGTTGCGATAGCATCCAGATCCCAGCTTGCCGCCAGCGCCAGCGGAATAGGGAAAACGGTACGCTGACCGTGCACCACGTCATAGGCAAAGAACAGCGGAATTTTCAGGCGGCTGAGCTGCATCGCCTGATCCTGCATCGCGCGGATATCGTGGCGCGTGACGGTATTAAAGATCGCGCCGACCTGCTCTTGCTTGATCATTTCCCGGATAGCCTCTTTCGGGTTATCCGGGCCGACGCTGATTAACCGGAGCTGGCCGATTTTTTCATCCAGCGTCATTTTCTGCAGGAGGTTGCTCACAAAGGCATCGCGAGCTTCGGGCGTCAGCGGGTGCTGCCCGTGGTTATCGTCGGCAAAGGCAGGCTGTAGCGCCAGCGCAACGGCGAAGCTAACAGAACAAATCCATTTCATCAGGGTAGTTTCTCTCAGGTAAACGACAGAAAATCGTGCGGCGAGTGTGCCATAAGTTGAGGATAGCAGGTAGTTTTCAAGCCGGTTGAGCCTGCTTTAGTTCAGCGGTGCTAAAGTTAGGGCGTGCGATAAAAAAGGACACAAGGATATGAACAGACCCTCATCAACCGGCAGCAGGCTGGTTTCGGAACTGGGCCGCATCGTCGGCCGCGCCCACTTGCTGACCGATCCGCAAAAAACCGAACGCTACCGCAAAGGCTTCCGCTCTGGCGAAGGCGAAGCGCTGGCCGTGGTGTTTCCCGGCACGCTGCTGGAACAGTGGCGCATTTTACAGGCCTGCGTGGCGGCAGACGTCATCGTGCTGATGCAGGCGGCCAATACCGGCCTTACCGAAGGCTCGACGCCAAACGGCAACGATTACGATCGCGACATCGTGATTGTCAGCACCCGCCGGATGGATAAAATTCAGCTGCTGGATGACGGCAAACAGGTGCTGGCGTTTCCCGGCAGCACGCTTTATCAGCTGGAAAAAATCCTTAAGCCGCTGGGGCGCGAACCGCATTCGGTGATTGGCTCCTCCTGCATTGGCGCGTCGGTGCTGGGCGGCATCTGCAACAACTCCGGCGGTTCGCTGATTAAGCGCGGCCCGGCCTACAGCGAAATGGCGCTCTATGCGCAAAAAGATGCCAGCGGCAGGCTGGTGCTGGTAAACCATCTTGGTATTGAGCTGGGCAGCACGCCGGAGCAAATTCTCAGCCGGCTTGATGATGAAACCTGGCGGCCTGAAGATGTGCGCTACGACAGGCGACACGCGTCGGATCACGACTACGCCGAACGCGTGCGCGAAGTCGAGGCGGATACGCCCTCCCGCTTTAACGCCGATGCGCGGCGGCTGTTTGAGGCTTCCGGCTGTGCGGGCAAGCTGGCCGTCTTCGCCGTGCGGCTGGATACCTTCACCAGCGAAAAAGCCCAGCAGGTTTTTTATATCGGCACCAATCAGCCTGCCGTGCTGGACGAGCTGCGCCGCCATATCCTGCAACACTTTAACGAACTGCCGGTGGCAGGCGAATATCTGCACCGCGATATGTTTGATATTGCCGAAACTTACGGTAAAGACACCTTTGTGATGATCGATAAACTCGGCACCGATAAAATGCCGCTGTTTTTCGCGCTGAAAGGCCATACCGACGCGCTGTTGAAGCGCTTCTCGTTTATTAAGCCCAACCTTACCGACCGCGTGATGCAAAAAATCAGCGGCCTGCTGCCTTCACACCTTCCCGCCAGGCTGAAAGCTTACCGTGATCGTTTCGAGCATCATCTGATGTTGAAAATGGCCGGGCCGGGCGTGGGGGAAGCACGTCAGTATTTGAAGGATTACTTTCAGCAGGCGGACGGCGACTATTTTGAGTGCACGCCGGAAGAAGGCGGCAAGGCCTTTTTGCATCGCTTTGCCGCAGCAGGCGCGGCCGTTCGCTATCATGCGGTGCATCAGCAGGAAGTGGAGGATATTCTGGCGCTGGATATCGCCCTGCGCCGCAACGATCGCGACTGGTTTGAAAAGCTGCCGCCGGAATTTGACGACGCGCTGGTGCATCGTCTCTATTACGGCCACTTTTTCTGCCACGTCTTCCATCAGGATTACATCGTGAAAAAGGGCGTTGACGCGCATGCCCTGAAGGAGAAGATGTTGCAGATCCTCAGCGAGCGCGGCGCGGAATATCCTGCCGAACATAACGTAGGCCATCTTTACCAGGCCAAACCGCAGCTGAAAGCTTTTTATCAGCAGCTCGATCCCACCAACAGTTTTAACCCCGGCATCGGCAAAACCACCCGGGCGAAAAACTGGGCGGAGTGTGGCTGTACAGGGAAAGCGGAACGCTAAGCCAGATAGCGGCATGACCGATAGGCATGCCGCCTCAGACTGCTGACAAAGATAAAGAATACGTGCGAACCGGACTTTTTGCAGCGAAACCGCAGCCCCGCAGCAGCAGAGGCTGAGCGGATAAGCGGACCGTTTTGGCGCATGGACGCGCCAAACGAGCCTGGAGGGACGTGCGCGTCCGTGTTCCGATCTGCCTCTGCTGCTTTTCACCGGCCCGAACGCGACCTGGTGACAGCATATGAGTTTGTCAGTAATCTCCTGCGGCATATGCCGCCTGGCGTTTACGCCTCGCCGTCCTGCACCACCACTTTCTGACCGTTACGCTGCTCGACGATCATCGTCTGCGGCGTGGAAAGCACGATGCCTTCTTTGCGCAGCCGCGTCAGAATATCAAACAGCAGATCGCTCTTCGCGCCGGAAACCTGGCGCGGACTGGTGACGTTGCCGGTCACCGACAGCACAATGCCGGCCGGGGTAAGATCCTTAAAGGTGACGGAAGGCTCCGGCGTATCCAGAATGCGCTCGTTATCGACATAAACGTCCAGCAGCAGCTGGCGCACCTTGACCGGATCGATATCCAGCGGGAACGTCAGCGTAATGGTCGCCACGCCCTGCGCGTTACCCATTGTCGCGTTACGCACGTTCTGCGAGATAAACTGCGAGTTCGGCACGATCACCGTGGATTTATCGCCCAGCTGGATCTCGGTGGCGCGCACGTTAATACGACGGATATCCCCTTCAATGCCGCTGATACTGACCAGATCGCCCACTTTTACCGGCCGTTCGGTCAGCAGGATCAGACCAGAGATAAAGTTTTTAACGATTTCCTGCAGGCCGAAACCGATACCGACCGACAGGGCGCTGACGATCCAGGCCAGCTTGTTCCATTGCAGCCCCATCACCGACAGCGCCAGCAGGATCACCAACACATAGCCCAGGTTACTGAACAGCGTAATCAGCGACACCCGCATCCCGGTGTCCATAGTGGTTTTCGGCAGGAAATCCTGATCCAGCCAGCGGCGAGCCGAACGCAGCACGTAGATGCCGACAATCAGGCACAGCAGCGCGTTCAGCACGTGCGCCGGCACGATGTTCAGCGACTCCAGCCCTTTGCCGCCCCAGAACTCAATGGCTTTTTGCACCAGCTCAATCGGCGTGGCGCTGCTGAATGTGCCGTTCAGCAAGGCTATCGCGGCGATCAGCACCAGCACGGTTTTACCCAGCGCGCCCAGCAGCGCAGCGACCTGGGAAAGGTGGCGCTCGTCGATATTCAGCGAGCGCTGAATGCCTTTGCCGGTGGCGTTGCTGGTAGAAAACAGCGATTCGCTGGCGTCGGCCACCAGGTGGCTGAGAATATAAAACGAGCCGCAGACGATCCCCGCCCAAACCAGCTCGTAGCTCAGAAAGCGCGCCAGCGTGACGTAGCCGATCACCAGCGCCGCCATAATCGCCACGCCGGTCAGCGTGATCGCCATCTGGATCAGGCCAACCAGCGTCGATTTGGCTTCCGGCTGCGCGCCTTCCAGCGCCAGTTTGCGGCGCACGCGATTGGTGCGGAAACTGATAGAGAGCGCCGCCGCGCCGATCAGCAGCGCGGTGATGCCGTTTGCCATCACCGTGGTGGCGACGCTGGTATTGGCGCTGCTGTTAAGGTTTTCCAGCGCCTGAAACACAAACACCAGTCCCGCCATCAGCGGCGGGAAGGGTTTTAACGCCAGCGCTACTTCGTTGGAAATCGTCGGCAGACGCCAGGAAGGCCGACGCGTGGAGAGAAACGCCCGGCCCAGGCCCGCAATCAGACCGCAGAAGATGCTCAGGCCGACCAGCTTATCTGCAAAGGCGCGCACGTCGTCCGTCACGTCAGGATGACGGGTAAAGGCCAGGTTGAGGAAGTTAAAGGCCAGCACCACGGCGGCCAGCGTGGTCAGCGCAATCGCGGCGGCAAGAAAACTGCGGCGCAAACGTCCTTCCGGCAGACGATGAATACCCACCCACGCCAGAAACTCTTCCATATAGCGGCGTCCGAACGTCGCCACCAGGCCCGCTAACACTATCCACACCACCGTGCCCATGCGCCAGTCCGGCTGCCAGGCCAGCACCGCCGTATCGGCCAGCTCGTCAAGAAAGCCTTTCACTTTCTCATTGTCGTTGCTCTGGCTGTTGTACAGCGGCGACCAGAAGCGTGGCCCGAAAATACTGCCCGCGTTCAGGGCCAGCTGGGTCTTTAACGCATCGCGGCGCAGGCTGACGATCTGCGTAGACAGGTTGGTCGCGCCGCTTTTAATCGCTTCCGCCTGGCTAATCTGATCGTCGATTTTTGCCTTCTGGTTTTGCAGATTTTTACGCTTGCTGGTGACTTCCGAAGTCTCTTTAACACCGCTTTCCGGCTTCGGCGGCGGGCCGAGCACGTCAAGCTGGGCCTGAAGCTGAGCACGCTGCGGCGTAATGGCCTGCACCAGCGTGTCGGCGTCGCCGGACAGCTCCTGCGCCATCTCGTTCAGCGCGCTAAGCTTGCTGTCGTTGGTTTCGCCGGAAACCTGCTGTTTGATTTTATCCAGCACCTTCTGCATTTTAGGCAGCTCAACGGCGGCGTTGAGTTTGGCCGGTGCCTCGGCGGTTTGCTGGCTGGCATCATCGTCAGCGGCCCAGCTCAGCGCGGGCGAAAACGCGATCAGCGCAAACAGACAGGCGCGTAAAAAAGTCACTATGGTAGACATGAAAAGTTCCAGATATCAGACAATCGGGCGGGCAAACGCGCGCTATTTTAGGGGTTTGCCCGCCTGAAAACCAGCAGATGCTTAACTATTCAGTAACGTCGCCGTTACCGCCATTGCTGACCATTTCCGCCGCGCGCTGCTTTTTATAGCTCAGGGCGGCGGCGGGAACCGGCGAAACTTTCCCCGTTTCCAACCAGCTGCGCAGACGATTAGCGTCGGCAAAGTGGGTATATTTTCCAAAAGCGTCCAGTACCACCAGCGCCACCGGACGCTGTTTGATGACGGTGCGCATTACCAGGCAGTGGCCCGCCTGATTGGTGAAGCCGGTTTTGGTCAGCTGGATATTCCAGTCCGGCCGGTAAACCAGATGATTAGTGTTGCGGAACGGCAGCGTATAGGGTGGATTGGCGAAGGTCGCCATCTCTTCATGGGTGGTGCTCAGCTGCCCAAGCAGCGGATAGCGCTTGCTGGCGATCAGCAGCTTAGTGAGATCGCGCGCGGTCGACACGTTCTGAATCGACAGCCCGGTAGGCTCTACGTAACGGGTATGGGTCATGCCCAGCTCGCGCGCTTTCGCGTTCATCGCCCGGATAAAGGCGTCGTAGCCGCCGGGATAGTGATGCGCCAGGCTGGCGGCCGCCCGGTTTTCCGAGGACATCAGCGCCAGCAGCATCATATCTTTGCGGCTGATTTCGCTGTTTAAACGCACGCGGGAAAAGACGCCGCGCATTTCCGGCGTATGGCTGATATCCACTTTCAGCATCTCGTTCATCGGCAGATGCGCATCGAGCGCCACCATCACCGTCATCAGCTTGGTGATAGAGGCCATCGGCCGCACCAGATCGGGATGGCTTTCGTAGATCACTTTATTCGTATTGAGATCGACAATCATCGCGCTGCCGGAGGCAATCTGCGGTTGCGCCAGCGAGACCTCGTGCGGGCTGGCAGCGGCCTGATGCACAGCAACCTGTCCGGAAAAAAGCAGGGCCAAACTTAAAAGAGACAAGCGAATTTTTGCAGGCATTATTGAAAACTTAATCGGGTAGTGATTCAGGTATGGCCAGGCCATACGCCGCCGCCGCACAATGCACGCCACGCGGGGGCTGGCGGCGTCATCATACGATGGTGACTCATCTTTTTCCTAAGGGATATTCGTATCCGGGCGTAACGAATCCGCCGTCGGCGACCCGACGGCGGCGACAGTCAGAACAGGCGATAGCCGTAGCCCCAAAGAACCACGGTCATGGCCAGCAGCACTTCAAAGACCAGCACGCCAATCGCCAGCGTCGAGCCGGAAAAGCGCAGGCTTTCTTCCCGGTCGATATTCAGAAACATAGGGATGCCGAGGTACAGCAAATAGCCGGTATAGGCCAGCGCCAGCGCGCCGACAAAAACGCAAAGCCAGACCAGCGGATAAAGCGCGACCAGCCCGCTGATAAACAGCGGCGTAGCGACATAGCCCGCAAAAACGGTACAGCGTTGCAGACTGGGACGTTGCGGATAGTTCCGTGCCATCCAGTGGATCACCCGGCCCATCACCGCAACGCCGCCTAAAATCAGGCCATAAAACAGAATGGCGAGGGCGAAAGCAGTCATCAGTGACAGCTGAACGGTACGCTGCGCGCCAAAGTCCCAACCTAATCGGGTGGTGCCGATAAACGCACAAATCACCGGGATCAGCGCCATCAATAAAACGTGATGGGTATAGTGATGCGAAACGGTTTCGTTTTCTTGCCGGATATCGCGCATTTCACGGTCAGGATGCGCAAGAAGTCCCCAGACATGGTTCATATCTTCACTCCTTTAGCTTTGAGAGGCCGCAGCGGACTGGCGGGTCAGGATAAAGTATAAACGATCGTAAACTGTTTATTTTTTAAACGCTGCGTCGTCAGGCTAAGCGGTTCTGTTTGTTACGAAAAAAAGTGCGCTTTACGGCAACTTTTGTCCCGCTTTGGCCATCAACGTTTAGACTAAGAGCTTTTAGCGCATTAACCGCAGGAGCAAAGCCAAATGGATATCAATCAACTGATCACGCAGTACGGTTACGTGGCGCTGTTTTTAGGCTGTATTGCCGAAGGGGAAACCTTCACGCTGCTGGGCGGCGTGGCGGCGCATGAAGGCCTGCTGCATTACGGTCTGGTGGTGCTGGTGGCGATGGCGGGCGGCATTCTGGGCGATACCGCGCTCTTTTTCCTGGGCCGTTACTACGGCGCAAATATCCTTAAAAAATTTACAAAACATCAGAAGCAGATCAAAAAAGCCAACTCGTTAATCCGTAAGCGGCCGGTACTGTTTGTGATCGGCGTACGCTTTATGTACGGCCTGAGAATTGTCGGCCCGATTATCATCGGTTCCAGCCGCCTGAAGCCGCAAAAATTTATGCTGCTGAACGTGATTGGCGCGGTGCTGTGGGCGCTGATTTTCGTTTCGCTGGGCTATATCGGCGGCCAGGTTATCGCGCCGTGGCTGCATACGCTGGATCGCCACCTCAAGCAGATTTTCTGGGTGGTGCTGATTGTGGCGCTGGTCTGGGGAGTAAGGATTTGGTTTAAGCGCCGCGCGGCGCACCAGACGGATGAAGAGTAATGCTGACAGACAAAGGGCGAGGTCGCCCTTTGTCATCGGCTACTTCTGAATATAGAACTGCGGGTTCGCCAGCGTAAAGCCGCCGTCTATCACAAAAGACTGCCCGGTAGTGTAGCTGGCCCATTCGGAACAGAGCCAGGCGACCATGCTGGCTATTTCACGCGGATCGCCCGGTCGGCCTGCCGGGATCTCCGGAATAGAAACGTTACGGGCATCATCATCGCTCATGTCGTTCATCGGCGTGGCGATCGCGCCGGGCGCTACCGAATTTACCAGAATGTTATGCGGCATCAGGCTCAGCGCCATCGATTTGGTCAGGCCGCCCAGCGCATGTTTGGCAGCGGTGTAGGCCGTCGAATCCGGCAACGGCGTGTGCTCGTGTACGGAGGTAATATTGACAATCCTGCCGCCCTCGCCCTGTTCAACCATATGGCGCGCGGCGATTTGCCCACAGACAAAAGCGCCGTCCACGTCCACGGTAAAGACTTTCCGCCACGAATCAAACGAGGTTTCCAGAAAAGGAGATTTATCGTTGGTGCCGGCGTTATTGACCAGGGCGTCAATGCGGCCGAGTTTGCTGATTAACGCCTCCAGCGCCTTGCCGCCCTCCTGCGGATCCGCCAGGTCAAGATGCTGAATTTCCGCTCTCCTGCCCAGTGCACGCACCCGTTCCGCCGTATCCTGCGCGCCCTTTTCATCCGAGCGCCAGGTAATGCCGATATCGTACCCCTGCTCCGCTAACATAATCGCGCTGGCCTTGCCTATCCCGGAATCGGAAGCGGTAACAACGGCAACTTTCTGCTCTGCTTTACTCATGGGTTTCTCCTCGGTCGCTGTAAAAAAGCTAAGTATAGATGAGGGAGATTCAGCGGCATTTACACTTGCTTGCGCTTCCTGACGCCCGTCCCGCCGGACGCTGGCTATAGTTAAAAAACAACCGGCTACCCGAGGAAGGGGCATGAGCAAGATAAAAAGAAAGATCGAGGATCATGGCGTTATCGGGGATTTACGCACCTGTGCTTTAGTCGCCAACGATGGCGCAATCGACTACTTTTGCTGGCCGGATCTGGACAGCCCGTCCGTGTTTACCGCGCTGCTGGACGGCGACGAAGCGGGCCTGTTCAGCATTGAGCCTGACTGGCCGGAGGCGCGCCGCCAGCAGCTTTATCTGCCTGATACCAATATTCTGCAAACCCGCTGGCTGGATCGCAAAGGCGTGGCGGAAATTACCGACTATATGCCGCTCTGCCAGCCGGAAGACCGGCAGCCACGCCTGATCCGACGGGTTAAGGTCATTCATGGCGAAGCAACGTTTACGCTTCGCTGCGCGCCGGTTCATGACTATGCCCGCGCGGAGACCACGGCCAGCCTGAGCGAGGGCGACGTACTCTTCAGCGCGGAGAACCAGCCCACGCTGCGGTTGAGCGGTAAAGCTGACTTCCAGCTGGCGCGCAACGCGGCAACTTCTACTTTTACCTTACAGGCTGGCGAACACCGCGAGTTCGTGCTGGGCTGCGCGGACGACGAGAAGGTGGATGAGGAAAAGACCGCCCTGTGTTTCCAGGATACGCTGCGTTTCTGGCGGGACTGGAGCGCGAAAAGCACCTATCGCGGCCGCTGGCAGGAAATGGTGACCCGTTCGGCGCTGACCCTGAAGCTGCTGACCTCGTGGAAGCACGGCTCGATCGCCGCCGCCGCCACCTTCGGCCTGCCGGAGGAGCTGGGCGGTGAACGCAACTGGGACTATCGTGCCTCGTGGCTGCGCGACGCCTCTTTCAGCATGTACGCGCTGATGCGGCTGGGCTACGTCGATGAAGCCCGCCACTTTACGCATTGGGTTGGGCGCTGCGTCGAAAACAGCCATCACGACGTGGAAAAACTTCAGGTAATGTATCGCATCGACAGCGGTACCGAGCTGCACGAAAGCGAGCTGCTTAATCTTTCCGGCTACGCGAACTCCACGCCGGTACGCATCGGCAACGACGCCTGGAATCAGACGCAGCTGGATATCTATGGCGAGCTGATGGACGCTGTTTACCTGGCTAATAAATATGGCGAGGCCATCTCCCATCGCGGCTGGCTGCACGTCAGTAAAATGATCGATCACGTCGGCGAAAACTGGAACAAGCCCGATGCGGGAATTTGGGAAATGCGCGGTGAACCGGAGCATTTTCTGCATTCGCGTCTGATGTGCTGGGTGGCGCTGGATCGGGCGATACGGCTGGGCCAGAAGCGCTCGCTGTCGTTTCCCTATGAGCGCTGGCTACGCATCCGCGACGAGATCCGCGAAGATATCTGGACAAACTTCTGGAATGAAGAACAGGGCCATTTCGTTGCCACACGCCACGGCGACTTTGTTGACGCCTCAATGCTGCTGATGCCGCTGGTGAGGTTCGTCGGCGCGACCGATCCTGACTGGCTGGCGACGCTCGACGTCATTAAAGATAAGCTGGTCAGTGACGGCCTGGTTAAACGCTATAACCGAACCGAAACGCCGGCTGACGGGCTGGAAGGCACGGAAGGCTCCTTTACCGCCTGTTCGTTCTGGTACGTAGAGTGCCTTGCGCGCGCCGGGCGGGTTTACGAAGCCCATTTTGAATTTGAAAAACTGCTAAGCTATGCCAATCCGCTCGGGCTTTATGCCGAGGAGTTCGATCACCAGGGCTATGCGTTAGGCAATACGCCGCAGGCGCTCAGCCATCTGGCGCTGATCAGCGCGGCCTTTTTCCTGAACCGCAAGCTGAACGGCGACGATCCGCTATGGCAGCCCTGACGCGGCGTGCCGCAGAGAACGCTCTGCGGCTAAATTTACGTAAAGCTGGCCTTTGGCCGCAAATGCAGGTTTATTCCTGCTGAGTTATGACCATATAATGTGCAGCCGGTCACAGCTGACCTGCACAGGCTCCTTTATCCACAGTTTACATGGCGCAATACCTTGAAGAATATGAAAAAAAGCATCCGCGCGTTAGCCACTTTACTGCTGGCCGCCACCGCTTACAGCCAGTCTGCTTTTGCCGTGGTTTATAATCTGCCCGCCGCCAACAGCCGTCTTATTGGCGAAAACATTGAAATTACCGTGCCTCAGGACAGCAAACTGCCGCTGGAGGCGTTTGCCGCACAGTATCAGATGGGCCTGAGCAATATGCTCGAAGCCAATCCCGGCGTGGATGTCTATCTGCCGAAAGCAGGCTCAAAACTGATCGTGCCTCAGCAGCTGATCCTGCCCGACGCGCCGCGCGAAGGAGTGGTGATCAACAGCGCTGAAATGCGTCTTTATTACTATCCGAAAGGCGGTAAGACCGTGGTCGTGCTGCCGGTCGGCGTGGGCGAACTGGGTAAAGATACGCCGGTAAACTGGACGACGACGGTACAAAGCAAGAAAGACGGCCCAACCTGGACGCCGACGAAAAAGATGCATGAAGACGCCGCAGCGGCCGGTTCGCCGCTGCCGCCGATCTTCCCGGCCGGCCCGGACAACCCGATGGGCCTTTACGCGCTCTATATCGGCCGCCTGTACGCTATCCACGGCACCAACGCTAACTTTGGCATCGGCCTGCGCGTCAGCCACGGCTGCGTGCGCCTGCGCGCCGACGATATCAAATGGCTGTTCGACAACGTGCCTGTGGGTACGCGCGTACAGTTTATCGACCAGCCGGTGAAGGCGAGCGTGGAGCCGGACGGCACCCGCTATATCGAGGTGCACAACCCGCTGTCGCAGACCGAAGAGCAGTTCAACTCTCGCGAGCCGGTACCGCTGACGCTGACCGCCGCCGTGAATAAAGTGGTTGGCGACGCCAGCGTGGACAGCGCAAGCCTCGAAGCCGCGCTGAAAGCCCGTACCGGCATGCCGACCAAGGTCAACGGTGCGTCCGGCAACGGCTATGCGGCCCCGATCCCTGTTCAGGAGAACAACAGCGCGCAGCCAACAGAGCAGCCAACCACGCCAGTTACGCCGCAGGGCGCTAACGTGGGCGGCGAGGCGGCTCCGGCGGCTACGGTAGACGGCCAGCCCGCGACCGTAGACGGTCAGGCCACCGGCGAAGGCGCAACCGACGCGCCGCAGGCACCGGCGGCAGGCGACAACGGCTTTGTCGTGCCGGCGCAGCCTGGCCCGGTTTACGATAAGACCACCAAACCGGCAGCGAAAGTCGCGGTGCCAGCGCAGTCGTAACCGAACTCGCTCACTCACCAGCAAAAACGGGCCTTATGGCCCGTTTTTTATTGCACGCCGTGGGCTTTCTGACCGTTCTCTCCCGCAACTTTCATTTTTTTCTCAACCTGTTCTGTGATCGTTTTCAATAATTACTACATTCCTGCCAGAGATTATTTTTTAAACGGCTACGTTTTAAAAACGCAACGACATCCCATTAAAACAATAATGGCCAGCAAGACTTATCTTTCACCTCTGGAAGGCAAAAATGGCGAAAAAAAGTAATGCTCAGGATATTGATAAACTGATCGAACTGGTGGGCGGAAAAGAAAATATAGCAACGGTGAGCCATTGTATTACGAGGCTCAGATTTGTGCTTAACGATCCGGCGAAAGCCAGGCCCAAAGAGATTGAAACGCTGCCGATGGTGAAAGGCTGTTTTACCAATGCCGGTCAGTTTCAGGTGGTTATCGGCACGGATGTCGATGACTGGTATCAGGTATTGCTCAAACAAACACAGCTTAGCGGCACCGATAAAGAAAGCGCCAAGCGGGTCGCCAGGCAGAATATGAAATGGCACGAAAGCCTGATCTCGCACTTTGCCGAAATCTTTTTCCCGCTGCTGCCGGCGCTTATCAGCGGAGGGTTAATATTAGGCTTCCGTAATCTGATTGGGGATTTACCGCTTTATAACGATGCTCCGCTTACCGCCGCGTCGGTAGTATGGAAAAGCGTTTACGATTTCTTGTGGTTAATTGGCGAGGCGATCTTCTTTTATATTCCGGTAGGCCTGTGCTGGTCTGTGGTTAAAAAAATGGGCGGTACCCCGATTTTAGGGATCGTGCTGGGGATCACCCTGGTTTCGCCGCAGCTGATGAATGCTTACCTGTTAGGCCAGCAGGTGCCTGAGTCGTGGAATTTTGGCTGGTTTACTATCGATAAGGTCGGCTATCAGTCTCAGGTTATCCCTTCAATTCTGGCTGGCCTGACGCTGGCATGGATTGAGCTTAAGCTGAAGCGTATCGTGCCGGATTATTTAACGCTGGTGGTGGTGCCGGTGGTATCGCTGCTGATCGCGGTGTTTCTGGCGCATACCCTTATTGGGCCTTTTGGCCGCATTGTCGGTAACGGTATCGCCTGGGGCGTAAGCCACCTGATGACCGGGCCTTTTGCCCCCGTCGGCTCCGCGCTGTTTGGCTTTTTGTATGCCCCGCTGGTTATCACCGGCGTGCATCAGACCACGCTGGCGGTAGATTTACAGCTGATCCAGAATCTTGGCGGCACACCGGTCTGGCCCATTATCGCCCTGTCGAACATGGCGCAGGGGTCAGCGGTGCTCGGCATCATCTTTATGAGCAAAAAAGTGAACGAGCGTGAAATCTCCGTACCAGCGGCTATCTCCGCTTATCTGGGCGTAACCGAACCGGCCATGTACGGGATCAACATGAAATACCGTTTTCCCATGCTGTGCGGCATGGTGGGATCGGCCTGCGCCGGTCTTATCTGCGGGCTTTCCGGCGTGATGGCGAACGGGATTGGCGTTGGCGGGCTGCCGGCTATTTTGTCGGTTAAAACGCAATATTGGGCCGTGTTTGGCATGGCGATGGTCGTCGCTATTGTTATTCCGCTGCTGCTTACGATGGCGATTTACAAACGCAAACAGGCCGCCGGCAAGCTGCTGGTAGTCTGAGAAAAGGCCGCTAAAAATGACGGAGCGTTAGTCCGTCTGCGGCGAAGACCTCCGGGCGCTACCATTTCAGGCCCAGGCCGGTGGTAAAGTTACGCTCGTTGAGCGTATCGCGCGTGCCGCTGACCAGGTTATGGCCGTAGCTGACGTTCAGCGAAGACCAGCTGGTCAGCTGGTAACGCAGGCCGACTTCCGCATCCAGCGCAAAGATGTTGCCATCCAGCGAATGCCCCGCGTCGCCGTGGCTGAACAGCGCAATCTTTCTGCCCTCAAGAAAGCGCTGATAGTCCCAGCGCAGCGACGCGCCTAAATGGCTGTCATAACTGCCGTCGCTATAGCCATAGGTAAACGCGCCGCCCAGCAGGGCCAGCGAGAAAGAACCCAGCTCGTCATCCCAGAACTGATAGCCAGGACCGGTGCCCAGCAGCGCCTGTTCGGAAAGATCCTCCACCCAGTCGCGCTTGTAGCTGGCCCTGCCCTGCCAGAACAGCCGATCCTGAAACTTATAGTCCAGCGCGTAGCGCAGGCTGTAGTTTTCGGTGTTCATGCTGTCGTCTTCTTTTTCGCGCGTATAGGTGCCGCCGAAATCGTTACGCCATTTGCCCACGTTGACCTTGTTGTTGTAAGCGAAATGCGAGTCCTGAGTATGGGTAGAGGCTTTTTTCAGGCTGACGCCCACATCGATATTGCCGGTCCAGGTCAGCGCGTCGGTTTTGGGTTTAGGCTTCATAAATTCGTCGAACTTCGCAACCTGAACGCGCTGCTCGTCATCGCCGCGCCGCACCACAATATAGCCCCGATCGGCGGCTTCCAGCTGCGCTTTAAACACCGTATCGCCGCTGCGCAGATCTATCGCCTTTTCACTGGAAAGCGTGCTGACCGCCCCCCAGTCCAGCGAAAGCGTACCGCCGTAGCTGCTGTCCATCACCAGTTTGCCGTCGCTTAACGAACGGATGGTACCGCTGAGGCGATCGCCATTTTTCATCCAGACCGTATCGGCGCGGGCAGCCCCCGTCGCCAGCACGGGCAGTAATAGCAGGCCGGTAAGCGGCGAGCGAAATAAAGAAAAAGACATAGGCGTGAACAGAATCCTCTGAAACGGCGGGCGAATGTCTTTATACCCTAATTGATAACGCGGGCGCTAAGCACGGGAATATATCTGATAAACAAGGCGATTAACGTTATATGCTGCGTTAGTAGACGTTATCAGATGCTATTTCGGTCATCTTACTGTCATCAAGCCTGCGTACATCTTCAGACAGGTGTCTCTTTTTCGCTGACGGCTGAGAGGATTTATGAGCGACAATAGCGCAGTACCGCACTATCCGGCGGCCAGCAGTCGCCCCGTTTTCCAAAAGAACAGTCGGCTCTCCGTGCTGCTGTTTATTCTTCTGCTGGTGCTGGGCATCGCCTTCGCCGGCGTGAACCTCTTTCGTGACGTCAGCGACGCGGGCGGCGCCAGCACCAGTTACGTTCCCTATCTGCTGCTCGGCATGGCGCTGCTGATTGCGCTGGGCTTTGAGTTCGTCAACGGCTTTCACGATACGGCCAACGCCGTGGCGACGGTGATCTATACCCACTCGCTGACGCCAACCGTGGCGGTGATTTGGTCGGGATTTTTTAACTTCCTGGGCGTGCTGCTTTCCAGCGGCGTGGTCGCCTTCGGCATTATTTCGCTGCTGCCCGTGGAGCTGATTTTACAGGCGAGCAGCGGCGGCGGCTTCGCGATGGTTTATGCGCTGCTGTTTTCCGCTATTCTCTGGAACCTGGGCACCTGGTGGTTTGGCCTGCCCGCCTCCTCTTCCCATACGCTTATCGGCTCTATTATCGGCGTCGGCGTGGCGAACGCGCTGATCCACGGCCGTACCGGCACCAGCGGCGTGGACTGGGATCAGGCGCTGAAAGTGGGCTATGCGCTGCTGCTGTCGCCGGTAGTGGGCTTTGTCTGCGCGGGCCTGCTGCTGCTGGTGATGAAGCGCGTGGTGAAAAATCGTCGCCTGTATAGCGCGCCGCAGGGCAACCGCAAGCCGCCGGTGTGGATACGCGGGCTGCTGATTTTAACCTGTACCGGCGTCTCTTTCGCGCACGGTTCCAACGACGGTCAGAAAGGCATGGGGCTGATAATGCTGATCCTGGTCGGCACCATGCCGATGGCCTACGCGCTGAACCGTTCTATCCCTGCTGAACAAAGCCCGCGCGTGGCGGCGCTGGCTACCGTGACGCAACAGGAGCTGCTGCGCCAGTCGTCCGGCGTGCCGATGCCCGCTTCGCCCTACGACGTGCTGACGGCCTACGTGCGCACCACCACGCTGACGCCGCAGGTTCTTCCCGCGCTGGCGCAGCTAACCGGCGCTATTGGCGATCAGATCCGACAATACGGCACCGTGGATAAGATCCCGGCGCAGGCCGTTTCTAATACCCGTAATACTATGTATCTGGCTTCGGAAACCATCAAGCATCTGAAGAGCGAACCGCAGTTCAGGCTGCCCGCGCAGACGCAGCGGGATCTGGATGCGCTGAAGGCAGAGCTGGATAACGCCACGCGCTTTATTCCCTGGTGGGTGAAGGTGGTGGTCGCTATCGCGCTGGGTCTGGGGACGATGGTGGGCTGGCGCAGGATCGTGGTAACGGTGGGTGAAAAAATCGGCAAAACGCACCTGAGTTACGCCCAGGGCGCCAGCGCGGAGCTGGTGGCAATGGCGACTATCGGCGCCGCAGATGGTTTTGGCCTGCCGGTTTCCACCACGCACGTGCTCTCTTCCGGCGTGGCGGGCACCATGGCCGCTAACCGTTCCGGGCTACAGCTTGCCACGCTGCGCAACCTGGCCATGGCCTGGATATTAACGCTGCCGGTGTCGATCCTGCTTTCCGCCTCGCTTTACTGGCTTTTTACCCGCTTTTAACCGCCGCTTCAGGCTGCATCACCTTGATGCAGCCTTAGTTTTCTACCGCTGCGCCCGCCCGCAGGCGTAACCGCATAATCACCACCAGCGCAAAAGCCACCACCACAGCCGCTGCCAGATAAACGGTATCAATACCCCAGCGCCCTATCAGCAGTCCCGCCACCGGCCCAGTGATGCCCAGGCCAAAATCCAGAAAGGCAGAATAGAGGCCGAGCGCCGATCCCTGGTTTTGCGGCGCCACCTGCCTGATAGCCTCCACGCCCAGCGCCGGAAAGATCAGCGAAAAGCCGGAGCCGGTCAGAAACGCGCCGATATCCACCACCAGCGACGAGTGCGCCTGCCAGATAATCAGCAGGCCAACGCACTCGATAGCGAAAGAGCAGGCGGAAACGCGCAGGCCGCCAAACCGGCTGATAAAGTTGCTGAACACCAGACGCATCGCCACAAAACCCGCGCTGAACAGCGTCAGCGAAAAGGCCGCGCCGCGCCAGCCGTGGCTGGCAAAATAGAGCGTGATAAAGGTGGCGATAACGCCGAAGCCGATAGTGCCCAACCCCAGACAGAGTCCGTACGGCCAGATACGGGAAAACACCTGGTTAAACGGAATGCGCTGGCCTGTAGTGACCACCACCGCCGCACGGCGAGACGCCAGCCAGAAACCAAAAACCGCCATCAGCACAATCAATCCGGCAAAACCAGGGATGCCGAAGGCGGCGTTAAGCATCACGCCCAGCGGCGCGCCCATCGCCATCGCCAGATAGGTCGCCACGCCGTTCCAGGAGATTACCCGCGCGCTTTGCGTGGTGCCGACAATATTAATGCCCCAGAGAATGGAGCCGGTGGCGGTCAGGCTTTCGCCCAGCCCTAACATAACGCGCCCGATAGCCAATAAAATCAGGCTGGTTAGCGGCGTGCTAAACATCACCGCCAGGATGCTGAACAAACCGCTGGCGCCGCACAGCACCAGGCCCATCAGCACCACTTTTTTCGGGCCGAGCAGATCGGCATAGCGCCCGGCCTGTGGACGGCTGATCAGGGTAGCGAAGTATTGCAGGCTGATAATTAAGCCAGCGATAAAGGTGCTGTAGCCCAACTGGTTATGCACGTAGCCAGGCAGAACCGCCAGCGGCAGACCGATAGAGAGGTAGCAAAAGAAGGTGAAAATCACCACGGAAATAATGCGCTTGTTGAGCTGAGCGCTGGATAAGGCTGGGATCGCAGACATGTCAGAGCCGGAAAATAAGTGTGATAAGCCTCACATCATACCCTTAGCACAAGGTGAGATCCTGCGGCTAAATGTTACAAATTTGTAATAGGAACGGCGAGTTATCTCACCGTTAACGCATAGCGATCCACCGCCAGCGCGATCTCGCCTGAGGTTTTCAACGCGCGTACCTGGCTAAACAGATCGCTGGCTTCCTGATAGGCTTTGCGCAGATAGCCCAGCCACTGTTTGATCCTGGCAACATGATAAAGCCCGGTATCACCCTGTTTTTCCAGCTGCACGTAGCGCTGTAGCAGCGTCACCACCTGCGGCCAGGGCAAAGGCGGTTCGTTATATTTAATCACCCGGCTCAGATTGGGCACGTTAAGCGCGCCGCGCCCGATCATCACGGCGTCGCAGCCCGTTACCCGCAGACAATCCTGCGCGCTTTGCCAGTCCCAGATTTCACCGTTGGCGATAACCGGGATAGTCAGACGCTGGCGGATCTCGCCAATCGCCTGCCAGTTAATCCGCTCCGGCTTGTAACCATCTTCTTTGGTTCGCCCGTGCACCACCAGTTCGCTGGCGCCGGCCTGCTCTACCGCATCCGCGATTTCAAACTGTCGCGCGCCTGACTCCCATCCCAGCCGCACCTTCACCGTCACCGGCAAATGCGCAGGAACGGCTGCGCGCATCGCTTTCGCGCCGCGATAAATCAGCTCGGGATCTTTCAGCAGGGTGGCGCCGCCGCCGCTGCCGTTAACGGTTTTGGAAGGACAGCCGCAGTTCAGATCGACGCCCCAGGAGCCCAGCTCCACCGCGCGCGCCGCGTTTTCCGCCAGCCATTCAGGATACTGACCCAGCAGCTGAATACGCACCAGCGTGCCGGAAGGCGTACGGCTGGCGTGAAGCAGCTCCGGACAGAGCCGGTAAAAGGATTTGGCAGGCAAAAGCTGATCGACCACCCGCAGAAACTCGGTGATACAGAGATCGTAATCGTTGACGTCGGTGAGCAGTTCGCGCACCAGTGAATCAAGCACGCCCTCCATCGGGGCAAGTAAAACGCGCATGTCACAAACCGTTGCTGATAAAGGAAAGAGGAGGCTGGCTTAACCGCCAGCGAAAACAAGGGGATCGGGCGATCCCCTTTATTTACCGTTACGCCGGATTAGAACGACGCTGACGGGTTTTGTTGGTGCGCGGTGCGCCAGCGCTTTCGCCCTGACGACGTGGGCCGCTGCCCTGACGCTCCGACTGGCTACGCTCGCCGCTGGCTGCCTGGCTACGGCCACCGCCGTTACCGCTACGACCGCGTTCGCCGCCGCGATTGCCCTGCGGCGCGCCGCGACCACGGCCTGCACCGCCGCCGCCACCGCCACGCTGCTGACGACCGTTCTGAATCGGCTCCGCTTTGATGCTCGGATCCGGCTCGTAGCCTTCAATAGCGATACGCGGGATCTCACGCTTCAGCACGCGCTCGATATCGCGTAGCAGCTTGTGCTCGTCCACGCAGACCAGCGACAGCGCTTCGCCGGTGGCGGCAGCACGACCCGTACGGCCGATACGGTGCACATAATCTTCCGGCACGTTCGGCAGCTCGTAGTTAACTACGTGCGGCAGTTCGGAAATATCGATACCGCGCGCGGCGATGTCGGTCGCCACCAGTACGCGAATGTTGCCGTCTTTAAAGTCGCTCAGCGCACGGGTACGCGCGCCCTGGCTCTTGTTGCCGTGGATGGCGGCGGCGGTGATGCCATCTTTATTCAGCTGTTCAGCCAGATGGTTAGCGCCGTGCTTGGTGCGGGTAAACACCAGCACCTGCTGCCAGTTGTCGCGACCAATCAGGAAAGAAAGCAGTTCCCGCTTGCGCTTTTTGTCCACAAAGTGCACGTGCTGGGTAATCTGCTCGGAAGCGGTGTTGCGGCGAGCCACTTCCACCTGCTCCGGGTTATGCAGCAGTTTTTCCGCCAGGGTTTTGATCTCGTCGGAGAAGGTAGCGGAAAACAGCAGGTTTTGACGCTTAGCCGGCAGCTTGGACAGCACGCGACGGATATCGTGGATAAAGCCCATATCCAGCATACGGTCCGCTTCGTCCAGCACCAGGATTTCAACCTGTGACAGATCCAGCGCGTTCTGATGCTCCAGATCCAGCAGACGGCCCGGTGTTGCCACCAGCACGTCAACGCCGCCGCGCAGCTTCATCATCTGCGGGTTGATGCTGACGCCGCCAAAGACGACCAGCGAGCGCAGATCCAGATATTTACTGTAATCGCGCACGTTTTCGCCAACCTGCGCGGCCAGCTCGCGGGTTGGGGTTAAGATCAGCGCGCGAACGGGGCGGCGACCTTTTGGATGCGGGCTTGAGCTGCTCAGCAGCTGCAGCAGCGGCAGCGTAAAACCAGCGGTTTTACCGGTACCGGTCTGGGCGCTGGCCATCAGGTCGCGCCCGCCCAGTACGACAGGGATCGCCTGACGCTGAATAGGGGTTGGCTCGTTATAGCCCTGTTCGTTAACTGCACGCAAAATATCGGCATTAAGGCCGAGAGAATCAAATGACATAAAGTTGACTGACTCCGGTTCCGCCCTGACCGCGACAAGCGGTGTAGTTTCCAGGGGGAGAATATGACGCCAGGCTCAGCCTGACGCTTGAAAGGGGGCACAAACCACGGTGCGTAAGGGCCGGATTATAACAGATGTT
>Ga0157358_1000032_pt1 | contig 52986 bp, 56 predicted proteins | sample AttcapACBM2_FD_111484 | JGI IMG/M metagenome (GOLD analysis project Ga0157358, IMG submission 111484) | Fungus gardens microbial communities from leaf cutter ant in Botucatu, State of São Paulo, Brazil - Atta capiguara ACBM2 | ecosystem: Host-associated > Fungi > Mycelium > Unclassified ... | reverse complement strand
TTTCACGCATTTCACGCATTTCACGCATTTCACGCATTTCACGCATTTCACGCATTTCACGCATTTCACGCATTTCACGCATTTCACGCATTTCACGCATTTCACGCATTTCACGCATTTCACCCGTTGGCTTTTTTGCCCCTTTCACCAAAGCAGACCGCTGCCCAAATCCCGCTATCCGACTAATGAAATTCTTTTTCTTTGTTGCAGTAATTTTCATCAATATTTCAGAGGATTGCCGCATTTTCCTCGCAAAAAAACGCTGGTGTTTTTTTGTTCATATCCTATGATCGCATCAAGGCTGGCTTAGGCTAAAGGGAGAAAAAAATGGAGCAAAAGATGAAGCTACTGGAAGGAAAGGTCGAGAAGCTGCTGATTGACGTTGCCGTTATCAAAGCGAACTACGCCACGAAAGTCGATATAGAAAGCGTCAGAAAAGAGCTACATTCCTCGCTCAACACGCAAACCATCTGGCTAATCGCCGCGCTGTTTGTGGTGCTGGGCGTTGGGCTGGGCGTGGCCAGGCTGATTTTTTAAACGAATGCCCCTGTTTTCCTGACCATCTCAACAGGGATAAAAAAGGGCTGTTCAAAAAGGACAGCCCCCCGATCGGTCTGGTAAGGCAGATTAACTGCCGTTAGTGATGCGCGATCACCGAGACGATTGCGCCGGTCGCGATGGCAATCAGCACATAGTTACCATCAATGTTCTGCCAGCGATGGCCCGCCGGTGGCGCTTTCAGGCCGCGTTTATGCCAGTCATTTACCTGATAGCCTTCGCCGCGATATTTTTCCGGCAGCGGGCGGCCCTTGCGGAATTCCGGATGCGCTGCCTGACGGCGCTCTGCCGGATGCGCGTTGTGCCGGGGGTCGCGGTGCTGTTCTGGTTGTGAATTGCCGTGCGATGGATTGCCGTGCTGCTGCTCATGCTTAACCGGCGGCTGGCCGTCCTGCCGTGGCCCCTCGGCAAACGCGCTCAGGCTGGTGGCGAATAAAAGCGCGGAGAGGGCAATAGCGCCTGACTTTTTCATTTTCATTTCCTTGCAGGTCTGATTTTTTCTGGTCGATGGCGTTAATCTGGGGGGCAGGCGGGCGCTTAACAATATCATTATTCTTAAGAAGCAGAGGTTTAACGGTTAATTTACGCTTTGCTGGCAGAAAGCTGACAGGCTTCGCCGCTTCTGTCGGGCGCGGCGGTAAAGCCTGTTGTCGCAAAAGGTAAGGCAAAGTTCGCCGATTCTGTCAGGCACGAGCGGCAAAGCCCGTTTTCGCAAAAGGTGAGGCAAAGTTCGCCGCGCTTGTCGGGCGCGGCGGTAAAGCGGGATTACGGCAAATATCAGGCGATATGGAACGCCTGCTCCAGCATAAAGCGCAGCTGCGCCTCGCTGTACTCGATCAACGCGTTCTTGCTGTTGGCGCGTGTCAGGATCCAGTCGGCCTCGGCCTGCGTGAGCGGCGGCGGATCCTGCCAGAAAGGCGTGATGGCTTTATCCTGTAGCCATGAGGCCAGCATACGCGCGGGCGGCAGCGTAAAACCGGGGAAAAGCGCGACGGCCAGCTCGTCCATCAGCTTTTGCTGTTGCGCATTTTCACTGTCGTTCAGCAGCTGTAAGAACGGCAGCAGCAGACGCCCGCACACTTCGCCGTGGTGATAATCTTTAATCGCGCCCAGCTCGCCTGCAATACCGTGGATTACGCCCAGCCCGGCCATGCTCAGGCTCAGCCCGCCCTGCCAGGAAGCAATCATCATCTGTTCGCGTGCCAAATCGCCCTGTTCGCCAGGATCGTTCAGATAAGGCCACGCGCTGAGAAAAGCGCGCAGGCCGCTAAGGGCAGCGTGACGGCTGAACAGATTGCCTTTGGCAGACAGATAAGCTTCAAAAAGATGGGTGAAAGCGTCGATAGCGCAGCAGGCCAGCACGTGGTCTGGCGCGCCGCGCAGCAGATCGGGATCGAGGATCGCAACGTGCGGCACAAAATGGGCGTGACGCAGCGAAGCCTTCACTTTGATATCGGCTTTATCTGTTACCACCGCGTTTTGCGTCGCCTCGCTGCCGGTTCCTGCCGTGGTTGGTACCGCAATCACGGGCAGCGTGTTGCCGCTTATCGGCGTATCGCCCACCTTTTCCAGATAGCGCAGAGTATTTAACGGATGCTGACTTACGGCGGCAAAGGCTTTAGCGGCGTCCAGCACGCTGCCGCCGCCAATTGCCACCACGCGCGCGGCCCGCTCGCGCCAGCGTGCCACCCAGCCGTCGATTTCTTCAGGCGATGCTTCGTGGCGCACCACTTCAATCCCGATCAGCAGCGGCTCCACCCCGGCTTTTATTTTTTGCCAGGCTTCGCTCTGTAAAAACGAGTTGGCGCAAAACAGCAGCGTCGGCTGCGGATCTTCGCTTAGCAATGGCACCAGCTTGTTCAGGCTGCCACGGCCAAAAAAGGTTTGTCGGTTTGCTATCTGACTGACGATCATTTCTGTCCCTCGGCACTTAAAATAAAAACAGGTTTGCGCACTCAGATGGCGCGCGCAGGGCAGCTGAAGGTAATCATCCTGTCCTGCTGCGCGTTGATCACGCTAAAGCGGGTATCGGAAAGCCGCTGCGCCAGCCAGCCCTCTCTGGTCACGGCAGAAGGAATATATTGCTGCGGGTTACTGGAGTAAAGCTCGCCGCTTTCCAGCTTCAGCTTGTCCATAGTGACGTGAAAAGAGGTAAAGCGGTCGATAATTTTACCTTCGGTATTGCCCAGAACCTGGCCGCTCAGCGTTTCGACTTTACCTTCGCAAACCATACCGCTATTGCCGGAGGAACAGGCAGACAGCAGCAGCGGGGCCGCAATCAGTAAAGCCGTCGTGGGGAAAAGGTCGGAGAGTTTTAGTGGATCCAGCCAGCGCATGATATTCCCTTAACAACGGATAATGGCCTAAGTATAGCCTTCGCTCTGGATCCGCCCTGTAAAAGCGCAAAACCGCACAAAAAGCGGGGTCAAGCCGCGCCGCGCGGGGATGTAACGAACCTATTATCATTTTGTGGCTTATTGCTGAATCAGTTCAGCCAAATCTTTAACAACGGTTGCAAACAGGTTATTGAGTGCTACAATCCGGACGTTTTTGATACTTTCATCTTATTCTCAGCCTGCGCACAGGCGTTTGCACGGGCGGAAAGCGCAATTACCCTTATTTTGCAGGGGATTAGCAGGCAAGTTTCAAAACAGCTTGTATACTTTTTCTGCGCTGGCGATTTTATCGACAGCAGAGAAGCTTTATCGGGCGTCAGGCTGCACGCATTCTGGCAACGAATTGATCAACCGAACCAATCCTGTGAATAGAAAATCTGCTCTTTTATTGACGCCGCTGGTCCTGCTTCAGCCTGCGACCAGCCATGCACAGTCTGCCGCCGCGCAGAAGGATGCCGCCTCCACGCCGGAGAGCTCGCTGATGGTCATCAAACAGCGCAGCGGGCTTTCTGAACTGGATACGCCAGCCGCCGTCAGCGTGGTCAGCGGTCAGCAGCTGCGCAACAGCGCGCCGCAGGTGAATCTGTCAGAAACGCTGGGCAGCGTGCCCGGCCTGCAAATTCAGAATCGACAGAACTACGCACAGGATCTCCAGCTCTCCGTTCGCGGCTTTGGCAGCCGTTCCATGTACGGGGTGCGCGGCGTGCGCGTCTATGTTGACGGCATCCCGTCCACCATGCCGGACGGGCAGGGCCAAACGTCTAATATAGATATCAATTCGGTTGATAAGGTTGAAGTGCTGCGCGGCCCTTACTCCGCCCTTTACGGCAACGCTTCCGGCGGCGTGGTGAATATCGACAGTGAAACCGGCAGCCAGCCGACCACCTTAACCGCAGGCACTTATTACGGTAGCTACGGTAGCTGGCGCAACAGCGTTAAAGCAAGCGGCGCCACCGGCGACGGTACGCATGCGGGCGACGTAAACTATATGATTTCCGGGTCGCGTTTCACCACGCACGGTTTCCGCGACCAGAGCGGCACGCAAAAAAGCCTGGGCAACGGCAAATTCGGCGTGCGTATCGACGATGTCAGCACGCTGACGCTGATGTTTAACAGCGTTTCGGTGGATGCCAACGATCCGGGCGGCCTGACCCGCGACGAGTGGAAAGCGAACCCTCGCCAGTCGCCGCGCGGTGAGGCTTACAATACTCGCAAGAGTCTTGACCAGACCCAGCTGGGCCTGCGCTATCAGCGCGAAATGAGCGATAACGATCGGCTTACGCTGACGGCCTGGCACGGCGAGCGTCACACCACGCAGTATCAGTCGATCCCCGTCGCCGTACAGAAAAACCCGGCTTATCCGGGCGGCGTGATCGTGCTGGAGCGTAAATATTCCGGCGTGGATACGCGCTGGCAGCACGACGATCGGCTCGGTTCCGTGCCGTTCAGCCTGATCGGCGGCCTGGACTATGAAACCCTGACCGAACGTCGTCAGGGATTTGAAAATTACCGTATCGATAACGGCAGCACGCTGTTGGGCGAGAAGGGCAGCCAGCGCCGCAACGAAAAGAACGTGATGTGGAATCTCGATCCTTATCTGCAAACCAGCTGGAACCTGACCTCAAAATGGACGCTGGATGCCGGGCTGCGCTACAGCACCGTCAGCTTTGATTCCACCGACTATTATATGACCGCCGGCAACGGTGACGATAGCGGTAGCAAGCGCTATCACAAGCTGTTGCCGATGGGCTCGCTGAATTATGCGCTGACCGACGCCTCCAATCTTTACTTCTCTGCCGGTCGCGGTTTTGAAACGCCGACGATTAACGAGCTTTCCTACCGCTCCATCAGCGGCAGCCAGACCGGGCTGAACCTGGGCCTGAAGCCGTCAACCAGCGACACCTTCGAGCTGGGCAGCAAAACCCGTATCGGCTACGGTTTATTTACCGCCGCGCTGTTCCAGACCAATACCGATAACGAGCTGGTGGTGGCGCAAAGCAGCAACGGCCGCTCCGTGTATAAAAACGCGGGTAAAACCCGGCGTCGCGGCCTGGAGCTGGCGCTCGATCAACAGTTCGCCGAAAACTGGCAGCTGAAAATGGCCTGGACGCTGCTGGACGCTACCTACCGCAACGAAACCTGCGATAGCGCTGGCAGCTGTACGCCTTCCGGCAATCGCCTGCCGGGTGTGGCGAAGAATATGGGCTACGCTTCTTTAGGCTGGCTGCCGGAAGAGGGCTGGCACGCGGGCGCGGAAGTCCGCTATATGGGCAGCATTCAGGCCGACGATGAAAATGACGCTAAGGCGCCATCCTATACCGTTGCCAGCCTGAATAGCGGCTATCGTTTTAACTGGGATAAGTGGTCGCTCGATACCTTTGCCCGCGTCGATAACCTGTTTGACAAAGAGTACGTCGGATCGGTCATCGTTAACGAAGGCAACGGACGCTACTACGAACCGGCGCCGGGACGGAATTACGGCGTCGGCGCAACGCTCACTTATACCTTTATGTAAACTCTAATCCAGAACAGCCAGCCGTCGGGCGTAAGCCTGGCGGCAGGTTCAAAGCACCGGGATGGATAAGCTGTATGTAACCGGGTGTTTTTTTACGATTGGGCTGCTGCCTAATCGAAGACGTTAAATTTTGGTAAGGTCCATACTATGCAAAGTAAAGCACCGTTATCACGGACTCTCGTGATCCTTACGGCTGTATTTGCCGCACTCAGCGGGTTATACCTGCTGATTGGCGGTATCTGGCTGGCCAAACTCGGCGGCTCGTTCTACTACATCATCGCGGGTGTGGTTGAACTGGTTGTCGCCTGGCTGCTGTTCCGTCGCCGTTCTTCAGCGCTGATGCTGTATGCGGTATTCCTGCTGGCAACGCTTATCTGGTCGTTGTGGGAAGTAGGCTCAGACTTCTGGGCGCTGACGCCGCGTCTGGACGTGACCTTCTTCCTCGGCCTGTGGCTGGTGCTGCCTTTCGTTTACCGTGGATTGTCTCAGGGCAAAGCGGCACGCGGCGCGCTGAGCGCGGTGCTGGCGGTTACGGTTATCGCCCTGGCTTACGCGGTGTTCAACGATCCGCAGGAAATCAACGGCTCGCTCAGCACGGAACAGGCCGCGAACGCTGAAAAATCGGCTGACGGCATCGCTGCCGGCGACTGGCCTGCTTACGGTCGTACCCAGGCCGGCACTCGCTATTCGCCGCTGACGCAGATCAACGATAAAAACGTTGGCCAGCTGAAAGAAGCGTGGACCTTCCGTACCGGCGATATGAAGCGCCCAACCGATCCGGGCGAAATGACTGACGAAGTCACCCCGATTAAAATCGGTGATTCCCTGTACCTGTGTACGCCTCACCAGATCCTGTTTGCGCTGGATGCGGCTACCGGTAAAGAGAAGTGGAAATTCGATCCGCAGCTGAAAACCGATCCTTCCTTCCAGCACGTAACCTGCCGTGGCGTTTCCTATCATGAAACTCCGGCGGCGGCCGATGTGCCGGCTGGCGGCAAGCCTGCGCTGTGCGCACGTCGCATTATCCTGCCGGTGAACGATGGTCACCTGTACGCACTGGATGCGGAAACCGGCGCGCTGTGCCCGGAATTCGGTGAAAACGGCAAGCTGAACCTGCAGCAGAACATGCCTAACGCGCGCGCTGGTGCTTACGAACCGACTTCTCCGCCAATCGTTACCGATACCACTATCGTTGTGGCCGGTGCGGTAACCGATAACTACTCCACCAAAGAGCCTTCTGGCGTGGTGCGTGGTTTCGATGTCAACACGGGTAAACTGCTGTGGGCATTCGATCCGGGCGCGAAAGATCCGAACGTGGTGCCGGAAGGCGAGCAGCACTATGTGGCTAACTCACCTAACTCGTGGGCGCCTGCTGCTTACGATGCCAAACTGGATCTGGTTTACCTGCCAATTGGCGTAGCTACGCCGGATATCTGGGGCGGTAACCGCACGCCAGAAATGGAGCGTTACGCGACGGGTATGCTGGCGCTGAATGCGACCACCGGTAAAGTGGCCTGGTTCTACCAGACCGTTCACCACGATCTGTGGGATATGGATGTGCCGGCCCAGCCGACGCTGGCGGACATTACCGTTAAAGACGGCAGCACCGTTCCGGTTATCTATGTACCAACCAAAACCGGCGATATCTTCGTTCTGGATCGTCGTAGCGGTAAAGAAGTCGTTCCTGCGCCAGAAACGCCAGTGCCTCAGGGCCCGGCAAAAGGCGACCGTCTGTCTCCTACTCAGCACTTCTCTGAGCTGACCTACCGTCCAAAAGACAAGCTGTCCGGCGCGGACATGTGGGGCGCGACGATTTACGATCAGCTGATCTGCCGCGTGATGTTCCACAGCCTGCGTTATGAAGGCCCGTTCACGCCACCGTCAGAGCAGGGCACCCTGGTATTCCCGGGTAACCTGGGCATGTTCGAGTGGGGCGGTATTTCAGTTAATACCGATCGTCAGATTGCCATTACCAACCCAATGGCGCTGCCGTTCGTTTCCCGTCTGATCCCACGTGGTCCAAACAACCCAATGTGGCCGGATGAGAACGACAAAGGCGGCAGCGGCAGCGAGACTGGCGTTCAGCCGCAGTACGGCGTGCCGTACGGCGTGACCCTGAACCCGTTCCTGTCTCCGCTGGGCTTCCCTTGTAAGCAGCCAGCATGGGGCTACATCTCTGCGGTTGACCTGAAAACCAACGATATCGTGTGGAAAAAACGCATCGGTACCGTTCGTGACAGCTCGCCGGTGCCGCTGCCGTTCAAAATGGGTATGCCTATGCTGGGCGGCCCAATCTCTACGGCGGGTAACGTGATGTTTATCGGCGCAACGGCAGATAACTATCTGCGTGCGTTCAACGTCACCAACGGCGAAAAACTGTGGGAAGCGCGTCTGCCAGCTGGCGGCCAGGCAACCCCAATGACCTATGAAGTGAACGGCAAGCAGTACGTGCTGATCGCGGCAGGTGGTCACGGCTCCTTCGGCACCAAGCTGGGCGACTATATCGTTGCCTATGCGCTGCCGGACGATGCGAAAAAATAAGTCCGAAGCCGCTGGCTTCTGACGAATAACAAGGGTGGCCTTCGGGCTGCCCTTTTTTTATAGGTTGGCGACAGGGCGCAGAGCCTGCCCAACAGGAGCGCCGCCGAAAGAGAAGCAATGCAGAATGATTATCGGTATAGTCAGCCTCGCTTATTTTTAAAGGAGAGATGCAATGATCCGCCGCTGGCTGTTACTGGCTTCCCTGGCTGTGTCTGCGGGCGCCGCCGCGACTACCTATCCGCTACAGATTACCGATATGGATAATCAAAAAATCACCCTGGCCAAAGAACCGCAGCATGTCATCCTGCAGGACGGTCGTGACATCATGGCGCTGGCCTTGCTTGATCGGGAGAACCCTTTTCATCGCGTCGTAGCCTGGAATAATTTGCCGAAAAAGCAGGATCCGCAGACCTGGGCACTGCTCAGTAAAACCTGGCCGGAAGCAGCTAAGATCATTGATATGGGCTTTAATGACCAGGGACAGGTGAATCTGGAAAGCGTGGTGGCACAGCAGCCGGATCTGATGATCGCTCAGCTGCGCGCCAAAGCGGCATTAAAGCAAACTGGCGTGTTGGATACGCTGCAGCGCCTGCATATCCCGGTCATGTTTATCGATTATGAACTGCACCCGGCGCAGAACACTGCCAACAGCATCACGCTGCTGGGCAAGGTGCTGAACCAGGAGCCGCGCGCGAAGGCTTATACGGATTTTTATAACCAGCGTTTTGATGCCATGCAGCAAACCATTGGGCAGATCGCTAAAAAACCTACGGTCTTTATTGAACCGATAGCGGGCAACTCGGACAGCTGCTGCTTTACGCACGGCCATAACGGCTGGGGCGGTCTGGTAGAAGCCGTTGGCGGTAAAAACATCGGCTCGGCGCTGCTGCCCGGGGCTTCAGGCTTCGTCGCGCTGGAGAAAATTATCGCCATGAAACCGGACGTTTATATTATGACAGGCTCGAAACGGCCGAATAAAAACGTGCTGCCGTTTGGCTATAACGTGTTGCCGCAGGAGGTAAAAACGACCTTTACCACGCTGGTCAACCGCAGCGGACTTCAGCAGATTACGCCGGTGCAGCAGGGCAGGGTGTACGGGATTTACCATCATTTCTACAATCACCCGTATAACATTATCGGGATGGAAATTCTGGCGCGCGATCTTTATCCACAGGCGTTCAGCAAGCTGGATCCCACCGCCGATTTCCACCAGATTATTACCCGCTTTACTAAATTGCCTGATGCGCCCGTCACGCTCAGCTATGCGCAGCAGTAAACGACGGCGTTTGTGTGGATTGATAACGTAAGGGAAGAGGCATTGCGGGAGAAAAAAGCGGGCCGTAAAGCCCGCCTGAACACCATCAGAAGTTGATGGTTGCGGTAATGCCGCCAACAAAGGCGTCTTTCACTTCACTGACTGCACCCGGCGAAGCAACGTATTGCAGGTTAGGACGCAGGTTCATCCAGTTAGTGACGTGCGCGTTGTAATAAATCTCGTAGTTATATTCCGAACCGCTCTGGATCGGCAGATAAGTTGGATTATCGTAATCGTTCACGCCGTTTTCCCGGTTGGTCTGACGCAGCATTTTGCTGTAGTCGTCATTGACGTGAATACGCGCCGCGCCGATACCGATTTCATCTTCCGTACGGGAGTCAAACGGCCCGGTCCAGACCAGCGCCAGCGACTGGTAATTGTCGGTTTTCGAGGTCTTGTGATCGTTCATTACGCCCTGGGCCACAATGCTCAGGCCGCGCTTGTTATCGCCGCCCATCGCGAACAGCTGCTGTTGTAACAGCAGGTAGCCGCCGTAAGAGTGGTTATCCTCGCCGTATTGACCGTTGCTGTAAGAGCTGTAGTTGTCGCCTTTTACCGAAGAGTAGTAGAAGCCCGCGCGGTAGTTGCCCTGCAGCTTATCCGCGCCCAGCGTCGGCTGCCAGCCGAGTTCAACCGGTACCAGATTGCCTTCGGTAGGGCTGCCGTCAAGGCGGAAGCCGTTGCCGGTGTCGTAGTTGGAAGGCGTCTGGTTATAGAAGCCGACCTGCAGGAAGACTTCCGGCGTAAAGTTGAACTTCACGCGGCCGCCCCACTGGGAAACCGGCCAGTTATACCAGCGATCGCCACGCCAGTTGCCCGCCTGACCGCCGCCGAACGCCAGGTTCTGGAACTTGCTTGGCCAGCTGTCGAAGTCTTCACCCACGGTTACGCGACCCGCTTTCACTTCCACCGTGTGGTCAAAGAAGCCTTTGTTGATCCAGAACTGCGTCAGACGCCAGGTTTGTCCACGTCCCCAGACTTCCTGCACCGATGACAGACCGCCGGAGCGCGGATCGTTGATATAATCCGTCAGGTTCTGGCCGTTACGGCTGGTAACGGTTGCCTGAAATTGGGTATCGGTCCAGTTCAGCAGCTTTTCCAGATCCAGCGTGGTGCCGAAGCCCCACTGATCGGTATAGCGTGCTGACGTGGACTGGTTATAGCCGCCGGAGAAATTGCTGGCGGATTCCATGGTGTAGTTCACCTGAAACTGCACGCCGTCCTGCTCAAGCTGGCTACGGTTGCCGCCCCAGTCGCCAAAGGCGTAAGGCGAGTCGATGCTGAGCGGCGCGTAGTCCGCCAACGCCTGGCCGGAGGCCAGCAGTAATCCAACACCACAGAACGCCACTGTTCTTTTCAAGGTGGATTCGCTTTTCATATTGGGAAACCCTGTTTTAGTGATAGCGCTGCGCTTCCACAAGCGGAAACGCGGTCGCGGCCATCATGCTTTTATCAGCATTATCTCCGGCACAATGCGTACTGTAAGGAGGAAACGGCTGACTAAAGGCGGGAGCGATGGCCTGTGCGGCAGAATGAAAGCACTAATTCGGAATTTTATTGTTATAAATAGTGCTGAATAAGTCCGGGTTTTGCCAAAAAAGCGGCATGGATCACGGTTTGCAGGGCCTGTGAGGGCGAGGGCGGGGGAAAAACGGACGAAACGACGAATGACGGGCAAAAAAAAGGGCCGGATAACCGGCCCTGATGCAGTAACGTTACGCGACTAGCGGCGACCGAAAATCTTCGCGGCAAGGAAGCCCACGCCCGCGGCAATCGCCAGCGAAACGAAAGGGGAATCCTGCGTTTTGGTCTTCACGCAGTCCAGCGCATCGTCAACGGCATAAGAAGCTTTGGCTGCGCCCTGACGAACCTTGCCTTTGAACTCATGCTCCGGAGACTCGGCGGCCTTACCAAACTGCTCCTGGCCTTTGCCCAGCGCTTCTTCGGCTTTATCGTTAGCTTTATCTAGTAGACTCATAGTGCCTCCTTCTTGATGACATGATTTCCTCATGAGAAATTAAAGCATAGACCATCAGTGAAGGCTTGCCGCTGCGGTTGTGTGTAAATTTATGAATGATGTAAAGAAAAAGCGGTAAAAGGCTCGGATAGTTCCTGGCCTCACGCGCTTTAAGTACGCCAGGCATAAAAAAAGCCCACGCGGGCGTGGGCTTTCAAACAACCGGCAATCAGAGTATCAGTGAGACTTCATGCCAGCTGCGGTCATCATAAAGCGAAACAGTGTCGCGACAACGCCAAGCGCCAGCACGCTGCCTGCATAAATGACGGCCAGCCACAGGATGCGTTTCCACACCGGGAGCTTAGGCGCCTGCTGAGTTTCAACCATACTATCCTCCGATAAGCCGTAATTAATGGTAATGCTCGTCCGGTTTGATCTTCCCGCGGAACACGTAGTAGCTCCAGAAGGTGTAGAACAGAATAACCGGGATAATCAGCAGCCCGCCAACCAGCATAAAGCCCTGGCTCTGCGGCGGCGAGGCCGCCATCCAGATGGTGATGTGTGGCGGAATAATGTTTGGCCACACGCTGATGCCCAGACCGGTAAAGCCCAGGAAAACCAGCGCCAGCGTCAGCAGGAACGGCGAGTAGTGCGCATGACGCTTCAGCGCGCGCAACAGCGCGATGGAAGCCAGCAGCACCAGTACCGGTACCGGCAGGAACCAGAACAGGTTAGGCAGCGTAAACCAACGATGCATAATGTCGGCGTGCTCCAGCGGCGTCCAGACGCTGACGATAGCGATAATCGCCAGCAGCACCAGCAGCAGGGGCTTAGTGATCGCGGTCATTTTGCGATGCAGCTCGTTCTCGGTTTTCATAATCAGCCAGGTGCTGCCCAGCAGCGCGTACGCCACGACCAGACCCAGACCACAGAACAGCGAGAATGGCGTCAACCACAGCAGCTCAGGGCCGCTGTAGGCACGGTTAGTTACTTCAAAACCGTTGATAAAGGTGCCCAGCACCACGCCCTGGCTGAAGGTCGCCAGGAACGAGCCCACAATAAAGGACTTGTCCCAGAACGGACGGTGCACTTCGGTTGCCTTAAAGCGGAACTCAAACGCCACGCCGCGGAAGATCAGGCCAATCAGCATCAGGGTCAGCGGCACGGAAAGCGCGTCCAGGATCACCGCATAGGCCAGCGGGAAGGCGCCATACAGCGCCGCGCCGCCCAGTACCAGCCAGGTTTCGTTGCCGTCCCACACTGGCGCGACGGTATTGACCATCATGTCGCGCTCGGTGGCATCTTTATTGAACGGAAACAGAATACCGATACCCAGATCGAATCCGTCCATCACGATGTACATCAGCGTCGAGAAGACGATGATGGTGAACCAGATAATAGAAGTATCAATGCCCACGTTATTTATCCTTTTCCGGCGCGTTTAACTTTTCTTTCACGGCAGACAGAGGACGCGCCTGAGTATGACGTGTGCCAGGGCCGCCTTCAGGTTCATCGTGGCCTTCGCCCTGTTTCGGTCCTTTTTTGATCAGGTTAAACAGGTAGATATAGCCCACGCCGAACACCGACATATAGACCAGGATAAAGGCGAGCAGGCTGATGCTCATATGCATCTCGCCGTGCGCCGATACCGCGTCTTTGGTACGCAGCAGGCCATAAACCACCCACGGCTGACGACCAATCTCGGTGGTGAACCAGCCCGCCAGCAGCGCGATCAGACCGGAAGGGCCCATCAGCAGCGCGAACCACAGGAAAGGACGCGAGGTGTACAGGCGTTTGCGATAACGCAGCCACAGGCTGACCACGCCCAGGGTAATCATCAGCATGCCCAGGCCGGCCATTACGCGGAATGACCAGAACACGATCAGCGAGTCAGGACGATCCTCTTTCGGGAAAGTCTTCAGCGCCGGCACCTGCTTGTCCAGGCTGTGCGTCAGGATCAGGCTGCCCAGGTAAGGAATTTCCAGCGCGTATTTGGTTTTTTCCTGCTCCATATCCGGGATACCGAACAGGATCAGCGGGGTAGGTTCGCCCGGCGGGTTTTCCCAGTGGCCTTCAATCGCCGCGATTTTCGCCGGCTGATGCTCAAGCGTATTCAAACCGTGGGCATCGCCCAGCACCGCCTGGATTGGCGATACGATCAGCGCCATCCACAATGCCATAGAGAGCATTTTGCGAATTGCCGGCGTGTCGTTTTTGCGCAGCAAATGCCAGGCAGCGGAAGAGCCAACAAAGAAGGCGCTCGCCAGGAAAGCCGCGGTGGACATATGCAGCAGGCGGAACGGGAAGGACGGGTTAAAGACAATCTTAAACCAGTCTACCGGCACCACCAGCCCATCCTGAATAGCATAGCCCTGCGGCGTCTGCATCCAGCTGTTAGAGGCGAGGATCCAGAAAGTAGAGATGATGGTGCCCAGCGCTACCATGCAGGTCGCGAAGAAGTGCAGGCCCGGCCCCACGCGGTTCCAGCCAAACAGCATCACGCCCAGGAAGCCGGCTTCCAGGAAGAATGCGGTAAGCACTTCGTAGGTCAGCAGCGGACCGGTGATGCTGCCCGCAAACTGCGAGAAGCCGCTCCAGTTGGTGCCGAACTGATACGCCATCACCAGGCCGGACACCACGCCCATACCAAAGTTGACGGCGAAGATTTTCGACCAGAAGTGGTACAGGTCGCGATAATCTTCGTTTTTCGTTTTCAGCCACAGACCTTCCAGCACCGCCAGGAAGCTGGCGAGCCCGATGGTGATAGCCGGGAAGATAATATGGAAGGAAACGGTAAACGCGAACTGTATCCTCGCCAGGTGGAACGCATCTAATCCAAACATTGCTGACCTCGATCTAACATAAACTGCCTTTCTTTTTTATTTACCGCACGTTAACAATAGAGCTGCAGTGCAGTCCCTGTTTATGCGGTTATTTCAACGAAGTTTGATCCTGAGACCAAATCGGGAGAAGGAGTAGCAACAGTAATAGGAATCTCAGATATAACAGCATGGATCTTTGCGATGAATTGTTTCACCGCTGCGTTAAATTATTGACTCCTATTGTTAAACTATAATTACCTCTTGCTACATTTGTGTAAAAATAATGTGCTTTTCAGCGCGTGAAAACGTTTTCATTGCGCTTTGACGCCTGTGAACGGGGGAGCCAATAAAAAAAGAAACTTATCTTTTTTTTATAATAGCGCGTAGCACAGAAACTTAACAGAATATCAATCCTGCAAATAAGCGCACAAATTGGAAATTAAACTGCCGATTAACGCCCCTACAGAAGCTAATGTTATCTTTATGTTGCCATTAGGATTTCTGAGGTTTAAAAATTGCGTGAATGATTGTTACCACCAGGCTGATAGTTACCGAAAGCAATCATCGTTACGCAAAGCAATGTAAATGTTAAACCAGAAAAACGCATTTCGATGCATAAAGAATTATTTTGTTACATTATCTTTGGCTTTAAGTCAAATTTGCTTGTTGCAGGTCAAGTCGGCGGACTAAAAAGTATGTGTATGGATTTGCTACAGGGACAGGAGGATGACGGCCATAGTGTTAACATTATTACCGATGTATCTGGCTTCCTTAGCGTCGGCCCAGACAATCTGGCCATGATGAGCGTGGCGATACGGCAGGGCAGGCGGCCCTCGCTGGCTTTAGCTGCTGACGTTATGAGTGGCTTTCTGTGCCGGGCGGTATTCGGCAGCTATACGCCGCTTTTCCAAACCGCTATAGCCGCCCAAACTTACCTGTGTGCGGCGTCTGATTGAGGCAGCTTTTGCGCTCTTTTTGGCGCTGCCGGTATTGGCTTGTTGATTAAAAGGCAGACCGCCGTTTAAAACAGGGTTGGCCTTGCGGTCAGGCTCGTTTCTTCTCAAAGTTGTTATCGTTACGTAAAAAACGGTAGTAACAAAAGTTTGATCTTCATCTCAAATTGTAAATTCCTCTGCGGCAGCCCATTTTAGTTGCGCCATGTTACCGTTAACATGCCAGCAGCAGGTCACTACCTGTCTGTTGTTCCCTACTTACGCCTGCCGCCATCTGGCAGAAAAACAGAAGCGGCCCACAGGCTGCCGGAGAAACATCATGCCAATACTCTTTGTCGTCATCGGCGTAGCGCTGCTGCTGTTGCTGATGGTTCGTTTCAAGCTGAACGGTTTTATCGCCCTGATCCTCGTGGCGCTGGCGGTGGGCGTTATGCAGGGAATGCCCGTCAATAAAGTTATCACCTCAATAAAAGCCGGCGTTGGCGGTACGCTGGGCAGCCTGGCGCTGATTATGGGATTTGGCGCAATGCTGGGGAAGCTGCTGGCGGACTGCGGTGGCGCGCAGCGCATCGCCACTACGCTTATCAATAAGTTTGGCAAGGATCACATTCAGTGGGCGGTGGTGCTGACTGGCTTTACCGTCGGCTTCGCGCTGTTTTACGAAGTTGGCTTTGTGCTGCTGCTGCCGCTGGTATTGTCGATCGCGGCGGCGGCCCGCGTGCCGTTGCTGTTTGTTGGCGTGCCGATGGCGGCCTCGCTTTCGGTGACGCACGGGTTTCTGCCGCCGCACCCAGGCCCCACGGCTATAGCAACGCTGTTTCATGCCGATATGGGCAAAACGCTGCTGTACGGCACGCTGCTGGGAATCCCGACGGTAATCCTGGCCGGGCCGGTATTTGCACGCTTTTTAAAAGGAATTGATAAGCCGGTGCCGCAGGGGTTGTATAACCCGAAGAGCTTTAGCGAAGCGGAGATGCCGACGTTTGCAGTCAGCGTCTGGACGGCGCTGGTGCCGGTAGTGCTGATGGCGGTGCGCGCGGTGGCGGAGATGGTGCTGCCAAAAGGGCATGTATTGCTGCCGTACGCGGAGTTTTTCGGCGATCCGATTATGGCCACCCTGATTGCGGTGCTGATTGCCATCTTTACGTTTGGGCTGAATCGTGGCCGCACCATGGAGCAAATTACGGACACGCTGGGCGATTCCATTAAAATCATCGCCATGATGCTGCTGATTATCGGCGGCGGCGGTGCCTTTAAGCAGGTTCTGGTCGACAGCGGCGTGGATAAATATATCGCCAGCCTGATGGAGGGCAGTTCGGTATCGCCTATTTTGATGGCATGGTCTATTGCCGCCGCGCTGCGTCTGGCGCTGGGGTCGGCCACGGTTGCGGCGATCACCGCAGGCGGGATTGTGGCGCCGATTATTGTCACCACGGGCGTCAGCCCGGAGCTGATGGTGATTGCGGTGGGATCCGGCAGCGTGATTTTCTCGCACGTTAACGACCCGGGTTTCTGGCTGTTTAAAGAGTACTTTAACCTGAGCATCGGGGAGACGCTGCGCTCCTGGTCAGTGCTGGAAACAATTATTGCGGTATGTGGGCTGGCAGGCTGCCTGCTGTTACAGATGGCGCTTTAAGCATTTTTAATTTAGCTGCGGAGTAGAAGTCGCGGCAAGCCTGATGTAAGGCAGAAAGGGCAGATCGGAACACGGACACGCCGTGAATCCCTCCCTGGAGGCTCGGTTGGCGCGTCCATGCGCCAAACGGCCCGTTTATCCGCTCAGCCCTTTCTGCCCTCTGACTGAGGCATTGCGGTAAGAGAGTGGCGGCCAGCCTGAAGCAGAGCGATAAAGGTTGTGATGCTGTACGTAGGGTTGCGGTAGGCCTGGCGTAAGCGCAACGGCTGCGCCGGTTTGCCCTATGCCGGTTTAAAACCAGTAAAACCCTTTCGCCATCAGCGCCGCCAGCCCCAGCACCGAGGTAATAAGCGCAGCAAACATCAGCCGAAAGTCGGATTTCATTTCCAGACGCAGATTGATGTTTAATTTGTCGATATCGTAACGCATCTCCCGCAGGTCCGTTCTGATATCGCTGATATGGTTTTTGATGTTATCCACGTCAGATTCAAGTTTTGCGATTTTGACTTGCATGCTTTCTCCTTTTGCGTTGCTTCCTGCTGAAACGACCGGCCCGCGAGCTGGGATAATTCGCGTTTACCATGCTGCCTCACCTTATCGCTTTGCTTCTCCTGAGTGCTGCCGCGCTGATGTTTCAGGCCAGTGCCGTTTTGCTGCGGTGCGGATCAACTTTATGCCTCTCATTTTTTCCGTCAATAACGAACAGGCGCTTTTTGGCCGCAGAAGGGTATCGCTTTTTAGTTTTGGATAACGGCGCATAAAATAATGAAAATGCATGAAACAAGGCTGGCGTGATTTGCGAGCCGCATCAGCTCGTCTGGCTATCAGAAAGCATCGGCCGACGTGGCAAAAAAACAAAAGTTATTGTTACCGCCAATTTAACTTAAGCGTAGTTATTCTGCCGAATCGCTCCCTTTCATTATTCTGCTACTTTAATTGTGGATTAACCGTCTACGCTTACCTTTTCTTTTTTAACGACTATTTTCCTGGCGCGGCGAACTTCATCCTTTTTCTTGTCGCGGGTTATTTCATTGGTTGCCAGATAACAAGGCTGGTACGTATAATCTTTTGAATTGTCGCAACTTTTTAACTTAAGTCAAATTTTTTGGCGTGGCTGCCGTCGGCCGCTGGCGCAGCTTTTTATATTCAGCCTTGCGGCTTCTTTTTATTATCTGACCGAATGGGCGGGCGCTCGCCTTTGGGGATTATTGCAGTATGGAAGAACAAACAGACATCGCTTTCCAGGTGCCCGATCTGCCGCTGGACGGCATTCCGTCGTCGATTCTGCGGCTGGGTAAAAGGCTGGCGGATACCAAATATCAGGTCGATTTGCTGGGTAAAAACGGCTGGGCGGAGCTGACCTCGAATCTGCATGGCCTGGAAGCAGGCGGTGAATGGGATGGGGCGGATGACGCGCTGACCTTTTTCAGCAAGATTTTTCCTTTTGCCATTCTGCCTGCGGAAACGGAGCCGATGGGCGTATTTAACGTGCCGACCGAACGCGTAATTGGCCGCAGCTGGCGCTGGTGGCCTGAACATCTGAACGGCAGCAGCGAAGCAAGGTTTCTTGAGCATCTTAATGGCCCGTTCGCGGCGGATGGTACCTCCTGGTATTTTTTACCTGCGCTGGGCGTGCTGCTGGCCGCGCAGGGACAGGGTCGGGTCAACTACTGCCGCTATCACCATATTCCTTCGATACGCGCGCGCGTCAGTCATCTGCATTACCCGCCGGCGGATCGCTTTCGGCTTTATCACGTTATGCGGGGTGAAACGCGCCAGAGCTGGGTGGTTTACAACAACCGCTATCTGCAACCCGTGCAGCTGCCGCGCATTACCTTGCCCGCGCTGACCGCCTACGGCGTGCACAGCGCCAGCTGGCCGCTGACTTTCCCGCCCGTCGCGCGCGTCTTTGACGAGCTGCATCATCCGCAGCAGCTGGGCGATTTTATTGCGCCGGGTATCGATCTGGAAGCGGTAAAAGGCAGGATCCGGGCAGAGAAAGAGGCCGAGAAGCGCGCGGTGAAACCGGTGAAAATGGCGCTCAGCGATATGGATATTACCAATATCTGGCCGGTCAGCCTGACGCTTTCCTTCTTCTTTATCCTGGCATTGGTTGTGGCCGGATTAACCTCCGGCGCGGGCTGGCCGGGCGGCATCAGCCTGCTGGTTTGCGGCATGGCGGGCAGCCTGCTGCTGTTTATCGCCACGCCGATTTTCCTGGTCAGCAAGCGCCACCACCGCGCCTGGCAGCCGGAGAAACCACAGGCGGCAGAGACGCCGCCCGTGGAAGAAACGGAGGTCAAAACGCCTGAAGCTACTGCACCAGGCGGTGGCTGATCGCGTATCTGACGATATCGGCGTTGCTGCTGAACTGCATTTTCTCCATCATGCGCGACTTATAGGTGCTGACGGTTTTATTACTGATTGCCAGGGCTTCGGCAATGGCGTTGATGGTTTCGCCGTGCGCCAGCATCAGCAGGATCTGGCGTTCGCGGGTCGTCAGCGTTTCGTGCAGCGCGCGGTTGCCGTTCTGGTATTCGGCAAAGACGATTTCCTGCGCCAGATCATGGTCGATATAGCGCGATCCGCGCGCCACGCTGCGGATCGCCGCCAGCAGCGCATCCGGATTTTTGTCCTTGGTGATGTAGCCTCCCGCGCCGCAGTTCAGCACGCGACGGGCGATCTGCGGTTCATTAAACATGCTCAGCACAAGAATAGGCAGATCTTCATACTGCGAGCGAATACGGTTAATTAGATCTTCGCCGCTGATGCCGGGCATAGAGATATCCAGCAGCAGCAGATCGAGGCCGCCAAGACGCAGCCTTTCCAGTACCTGACCGCCGTCGCCAGCCTCGCCCACGACGGTGATATGGTCGTCGAGCGCAAATATCTGTTTCAGCCCTTCACGCATCAGAGCGTGATCGTCGGCGATCACTAATCTTATGACATCATTCATCCTGCATCCCTGGTTGCTGACGGAAAATAGGCCTGGTTTTTTAAAGGAAGGGTCAGTTCCAGCTGCGTGCCTTCGCCGGGACGGCTGGTGATGGTCACCTGACCATTCAGCATATCCACACGCTCTTTAATCCCTAAAAGCCCGAAGGCGTCGTGACGCACGGAGTGCATCTGGAAACCGCGGCCGTTATCACGTACCTGGATCACCAGCGCGTCGCGGGTGGTCTGGACGATAATCGATACCTTACTGGCGCGGGCATGACGGGAAATATTGGTAAGCGACTCCTGCACGATGCGAAACACCGTGGTCACTACCTGGTCGGAGAGCGCTACCGGCTTGCCTTCCGGGACGATCAGCATACAGCTACAGCCGCCGTTTTTGACAAACTCGTCGCGCAGCCACTCCAGCGCGGGCATCAGCCCCATGTTCAGCATATTGGGGCGCAGCCGCGTGGAGACGTCGCGCACCACCTGGATGGTGCTGTCGATCAGCGTCATCAGGTAATCCACCTGGCTGGAAACGCGAGCGGGATTTTTGCTTTGCATGCCGATAACCGACAGCCCGGCGCGCAGGCTGGTTAAATGCTGGCCCAGCTCGTCATGGATCTCCCGCGCGATATGCTTGCGCTCCTGCTCGGTGCGCTCCTGCTGATTACTGGCAAGAAGGCGCAGCTGATGATGCGCGGCGCGCACTTCGTTTTCCACCTCCCGCAGGCGCGTGATATCGCGGCCCACGGCCAGGATTGTCACCACTTCGCCTTTCAAATCGTATTCCGGTACGCAGCGCACGTGCAGCACCATCGCGCGTTCGCCAAAGCGCGCCTCCAGTTCCGATTCGCTCTTTTCGCCGCTTGCCAGCGTATTGGAAACCAGGCGAAACAACTGCATACCAGGCTCATCAAACGGAATGCTGTCGGTAAGCCGCCAGCCGCGCGCCTTCTCTTCGCTACAGCCGATTAAATCAAGCACGCGCGGATTAGCATAAAGGCAGCGCAGATCGGTATCGAAGCGGGCTATCAGATCCGGCGAGTTTTCCACCAGCGAGCGAAACTGCTGCTCCTGCTGCAAATAGCGCTCCGTGCGCTGCTTCAGCTCGCGCACGTCGCGCACCACGCACAGCACCAGCATTTCGCCCTCGTGCTCCCAGGCGCTGGAGTTAACCTCGACCGGGATGATTTCGCCGTTATGCATACGGTGCTGCGAGGTAAAGCGGATCCCTTCCGGCCGCAGGCTCAGTTTCCACCACAGCGCGGCGACGTCGGGATCCTGCAGTTCGCCTTCAATATCGGAATAGCTTAATCGAATAAGCGCCTGGTAATTATAACCGAGCATTTCGCAGGCTTTATTATTGATATAAGCCAGTTGGGCATCCTGACGCACCAAATAGATGGCGTCGTTAACGCGGTCAAGCGCGAAGTCGGGCAGAATGGCGCGGCCATTATAAGGCTCTTTACTGACGTTAAGGCTAAATATCTCAGACGAAAGCATTTCTCTCTCTGTTTAATGAAAAAGGGATAATAAGCATAAATTATTACAGCTTATCGTGCAGCTCAGAAAAATTTTTTAACTGACTCAGTACAGCAAATATTCTGTCAGGAGGCCATTAACCTGACTCTGAAAATGGTGACGGATCGCAAATAATTAATTATTACGCGCATCAGCCTGCAAAAATCCTGTTCCTCAGCTTATCGTGCTTTTCAGCGATTCACGCACGCGCGACAGGCGCGATTTTACCGTGCCTAAAGGGATATTCAGCGAGGTCGCCACGTCCTGGTAGCTCCCGTTGCGCTCCACCAGGATCGTCAGCATCCGCCGCGTCTCTTCCGGCAGGCGATCGATCGATGCGGCCATTACGCTGAGTAGCTGATCGTTAGCGATAATATCGCTGGGATCGCATTCCTGAATCAGCTCCAGCACGTTGTCTTCGTTGATGCTGTCAAAGAGGAAACGGTTCTGATGCGTTTTGTAGTAGTTGCGGATCAAATTGGCGGCGATGCCAAAAAGCCAGGTTTCCGGCCGCGATGCGCCTAAAAATTTATGGCTGTTGCGCAGCACTTCCACACAGGTCATTTGCGCAATGTCCTCCACGTCTTCCCGATTTGAAACACGCTTGCGAATAAAATTATGCAGCTTGCGATTTTGCTGGCAAAGAATTTCCTGCCATAAAACGGCGACCGGGGCTTCAGGGGTAAAAGACATTTCAATTGGCGTGGCAGTTAACATTTTTTTGCTCCTGGCATTATTCAGATACGTTGTTATTGCAAAGGGTGTGCCAGGCCAAAAAAAAGATGAAATAGCAGTCATAGCGCGGTTGTTCTGAATTAACTAAGAATCATCTGAGACAAATAGCGACAAAAAAGCAAAAAGAGTTGTGCAAGTTTTTACACTAATAACGGAGGTTGAAAGTTTCAGCTGGTCGTCTTTTTTTTACTTTTATTTATTGGGGAACCGGCTTCGTTTTTTTACCACTTAATCCCATCGCGAAATCAACCTTTGGGGCCGGGATGATAAAAGTCCAATCTTCTCTTCAGTATCAACAGGCGCTGGCCAAAACGGTGTTAAAGCAGGATATACCGCGTCCGGCAGCAACGGGCACGGGCACAGGCCCGGAGGTTCGGGCAAGACCGGTAAACACCCCTCTGGCGGCCGCCTCGCTGACCGATTCGCTGGAAGAGATCGGCATGATGTTCAGCGAAAAGGTAGAGAAAAAAACCAAGGGCCTGAACCGCCGGCAGATCAATACCCAGCATCTGCGCAGCAATCGCGGCGCGGTAGAGCGCATCGAGCGGCTTGGCGAACTCTACCAGATGTTGGACGACGAACAGCAGGAGAAGCTGGAGGCGCGGCTTGGTGCCCTGAAAGGGGTGCTGGGGCGGGAGCCGGATGCGGAGCAGCTGGTGGCCTCTGTGGACGACGATCCGGCGCGCTGCGATCTGCTGCTGCGGATGACGCTGCGCGAAGCCGATCGCAGCGGCGATATTGCGACCGCCAACGCCGCTGGCGAGGCGCTGAACAAACTCGACGAGCAGTACGGCGAAAGCGTAAGGGCCGGGCTGAATACGGCCTCGGCCATCGCCAGCTTTACCACCGATCCCACGGAAAAGCAGGCGATACGTCATCTCTACTATCACGGCATCGTTAAGCATCAGTCGGCGGCGGTAATGCTGGACAGCCTGCTGGAGCGTTTTGGCCGTGAGCAGTTTGTACCAGGACTGCGTACTCTACAGCGTGCGCTGGCGGAGGATATTGCCTCGCTGACGCCTTCACTCTCTTCGCGCTCGCTGCACAAAATCCATGTTGCCCTGAGCGAGGCGGGGCAGCTGACGCAGATGATCGCTAACAGCGACAAACTGCTTAACCGGCTACGCAGCGGCGGGAAAATTCCGCTCTCTGCGCTCGACGGCCTGGCGATGACCCGACGTCTGCTGGGCATCGCGGAGATGGGGCTACAGCCGCGCGATATCACCGCCATCGTGAAAGAGTTTGAGGTCGAACAGCCGCAGGCGCGGATGCGCTTTCTGAACGGGCTGCTGCCGCTGGTCAACGATATGCCGCCGAAGCTGTGGCGGGACCAGAAAAATCAGCCGGAAGCAGCGACGCTGCTGCGCGCCACCATCACCAAACTTATCAATGACCAGAACCGCGCGGGAAGTCAGGGAGCGGTATGAACAGCCTGTTTTTGATCCTCAACCGCATCGCGCTGGCGGCCATGCAGCGCTCCGAGATCATCGGCGCGATGTTTGCGCTGGCGATCGTGTTTATGCTGATTATTCCGCTGCCGCTGGGGCTGATCGATGCGCTGATTGCCGTCAATATCTGTCTCTCTTCGCTGCTGGTGGTGCTGGCGATGTATCTGCCCAAGCCGCTGGCGTTTTCCAGCTTTCCGGCGGTGCTGCTGCTGACCACCATGTTCCGGCTGGCGCTGTCGATTTCCACCACGCGACAGATCCTGGTACAGCAGGACGCGGGCCATATCGTGGCCGCTTTCGGCACCTTCGTGGTCGGCGGCAACCTTGCGGTGGGGATGGTGATGTTCCTGATCCTGACCGTGGTGAACTTCCTGGTGATCACCAAAGGGTCGGAAAGGGTGGCGGAGGTGGCCGCACGCTTTACGCTGGACGCGATGCCGGGCAAGCAGATGTCGATCGACAGCGATTTGCGCGCGGGCATCATCGATGTGAATACCGCCAAACGTAAACGTGTCGATCTGGCGAAAGAGAGCCAGCTGTTCGGCGCAATGGATGGCGCAATGAAGTTTGTAAAAGGCGATGCGATCGCCGGGTTAGTTATCCTCTTTATTAACCTGATCGGCGGTTTCAGCATCGGCGTAATGCAGCTGGGAATGCCGGCAGGCGATGCGATGCACACCTATTCGGTGCTGACTATCGGCGACGGCCTGATTGCGCAGATCCCGGCGCTGCTGATCTCGCTGACGGCCGGGATGATTATCACCCGCGTTTCGTCCGACGGCGACAGCAGCATGGATAACAATATCGGTCGGGAAATTGCGGAGCAGCTCACCAGCCAGCCTAAAGCCTGGATTTTTTCCTCCATCGGCATGTTCGGCTTTGCGCTGCTGCCGGGGATGCCGACCGGCGTCTTTGTGGTGCTGGCGCTGCTGACGCTGGCCTCGGGCAGTTTTCAGGTGTGGCGCACAAAAAGAGAGCTGGTAGCCAGCCAGCCGCAGATGGAAAACGAGGTGATCCCGCCCGAGCTGAACGGCACGGAAGATTTACGCCAGTTCAACCCCACGCGGCCCTATCTGCTGCAATTTCCGGCCAACGCGCGCGGCACGGCGGAAACGCTGGAGCTGGTGCAGGCTATCCGTCGCCTGCGCAACAGCATCGTTTATAACTACGGCTTTACGCTGCCCGCTTTTGATATCGAGTTTCAGGAGCAGCAGCCCGCCGATGAGTTTCGCTATTCGGTCTACGAGATCCCGCGCGTTATCGGCACCTTTGGCGTGACAACGCCTGCCGTCAGCCGCCACGAACATGAAGCGTTGGCGGCGCAGGAGGGCGTGCAGCCCGGCACGGAAGCCAGAAGAGAAACGACGCTGCTGTGGCTGCCCGCCGATCACGCGGTGCTCCAGGACGAAAACGTGCCGCGCTGGGGTTTTCACGAACTGCTGATGAAAAGGATGGAAAACGCCATCCACGCCAGCGCGCCCAACTTTATCGGTCTGCAGGAGACGCGCGCGCTGATGGGCTGGCTGGAGAGCGAACAGCCCGAGCTGGCGCAGGAGCTCCAGCGGGTGATGCCGATCGCGCGTTTCTCTAACGTGCTGCAAAACCTGGTGGCGGAACGCATCCCGCTGCGCTCGGTGCGCGCCATTGCCGAAGCGCTGATCGAACACGGTCAGCACGAGCGGGATATCAGTCTGCTGACCGATCTGGTGCGTATCTCGCTGAAAGAACACATCTGTTATCAGTACGCGCAGGATGATGGCCTGCACGTCTGGCTGCTGACGCCGGAGATGGAAGAGCAGCTGCGCGACGCGCTGCGCCAGACGCAGAACGAGGTCTTTTTTGCGCTGACCCAGGAACAAACGATGGCCATCCTGACCCAGTTGCGCAGCGCCTTTATGCCGGAACAGTCGGCGTTGGCGGTGCTGCTGGTGGCGCAGGATCTGCGCAGTCCGCTGCGCGGTTTGATTCAGGATGAGTTCCATCAGGTGCCGGTGCTGTCGTTTGCCGAGCTGCAAACCAACCTGGCGATTAACGTTGTCGGTCGTCTTGAACTGGAGGAGGGCATCGACGCTTTCGATGCCTGAGGAGCGGATTATGTTTGAGCTACGCGTACTCACGGGCCGCCATCAGGGAGCGGCATTGCCGGTCAGCGGCGGGCGCTGGACGCTGGGCCACAGCGAAGAGGCCGATCTGCAATTAACTGACGACGGCGTGGCTTCTCAGCACGCCGCGCTGTGTTTTGAAGACGAGCGCTGGCAGCTGCACGGCATTGAAGGCCAGGTGCGTCAGGCGGAGGGCGAGCCGCTGACGCTGCTGGATCCGCTGTCGCCCGATACGCCTTTTGCGCTGGGCGAGGTCTGGCTCTGTCTGGCGCCGGCGGAGCAGCCCTGGGAAGCGATGCGCGCGGCACCGCTGCCCGTTGCACCTGCGGCCGTCGCCGCACCGGTTACTGCCTCCGCGCCCGCGCCTTCGCGCCTTTTTTCTCGCGGTATTCAGGTGCTGTCGGTCAGTCTGATCCTGCTGCTGAGCTTCACGATTATCAGCTGGATCCTTCAGCCCACCGTGGCGCAGACCGCCACCACGCCTTCCAGCCGCAAAATGCTGGAAACCTTACAGGAGGTGCGGCCGCCGCTGCTGGCGATGCTGCGGGAGCGAGGCCTGACGCCGGGGGTGAAAATCGATATGGATAAAGGGCGACTGATCCTGAACGGCGAGCTGAGCAAAGAGCGGTTACAGATCCTCGACAGGATGCTGACGCGCTTTCAGGCGCAGTATAACGTGCTGCCGCAGCTGGTTAACCATACGCGACTGCGCAGCGCGAAGCTGCCTTTCCGCATCGTGCAGATCACCACCGGCAAGCGGGCTAACGTGGTGACGGACGCCGGCGAACGGCTGTTTGTCGGCGATCAGGTTGGCGATTTGCGGCTGGTGGCGATCACCTCCAGCGAAGTTGAATTCGCCGGTCGGGAACAGATAAAGGTGAACTGGTGAAGTCTGATTTTCCTCTGCTTGACGACTGGTTTGCCGCCCATCAGCAGCGGCTGGCGCGCTTCTCGCCGGTGGCTATTTACGGGCGTATTACCGGCATCAGCGGTATTCTGCTGGAGAGCAGCCTGCCGGGCGCCCGCATTGGCGATCTCTGCCAGATTGAGGGCAAAAACAACACGCGAGTGCTGGCGGAAGTGGTGGGATTCAACCCTCAGCACACGCTGCTTTCCGCCTTAGGCCAGCTGGACGGCATCGCCCAGGGCGCCCGCGTGACGCCGCTGTTTCTGCCGCACAGCATCCGCGTGTCGGAGCAGTTGCTGGGCAGCGTGCTGGACGGCTTTGGTCGCCCGATTGAAGCGGGCAGCGTCAGCGCGTTTGCGTTGCCGGGCGAAGCGGACAATGTCAAACCGGTGCTGGGCGATGCGCCGCCGCCAACGGCCCGACCCAGGATCGACACGCCGTTGCCGACCGGGATGCGCGCCATCGACGGGCTGCTGACGCTGGGCGTCGGCCAGCGCGTGGGTATTTTCGCGGGTGCAGGCTGCGGCAAAACCACGCTGCTGGCCGAACTGGCGCGCAATACGCCGTGCGACGTGATCGTGTTTGGTCTGATAGGCGAGCGCGGCCGCGAACTGCGTGAGTTTCTTGACCATGAGCTGGATAGCGAGCTGCGCAGCCGTACGGTGCTGCTGTGCGCCACGTCCGATCGCAGCAGCATGGAGCGCGCCCGCGCGGCTTTTACCGCCACCGCCATCGCCGAAGCCTTTCGCGACCAGGGCAAAAGCGTGCTGCTGATCCTGGACTCCCTGACCCGTTTTGCCCGCGCGCAGCGTGAAATCGGCCTGGCGCTCGGCGAACCGCCGGGACGTGGCGGCCTGCCGCCCTCGGTCTATACGCTGCTGCCAACCCTGCTTGAACGCGCCGGACAAACCACTACCGGCGCGATCACCGCGCTCTATTCGGTGCTGATTGAACAGGATTCGATGAACGATCCGGTCGCGGACGAGGTGCGCTCGCTGATTGACGGCCATATCGTGCTGACGCGCAAGCTGGCGGAGCGCGGTCATTATCCGGCTATCGACATTCTTGCCAGCCTCAGCCGCACCATGAGCAACGTGGTGGCGCGCCAGCAGATTAAAGAGGCGACCGCCGTGCGCCAGCTGATGGCGGCCTGGCAGCAGGTGGAAATGCTGATCCGGCTGGGCGAATACCAGCCGGGCAACGACAGCCTGACGGATGCGGCGGTAGAGGCGCAGGACGCCATCAACGGCTATCTGCAACAGGCGATGCGCGCGCCGTCCGGCTTCGAGCAGACCTGTTTTCAGCTGTCAGAGGTGAGCCGCTATGCGCCGTCACGTTAATCCGGAACCGGAGCCGGTTGCCGACGTCGCCGCCGTTGAGCTGCGGCGCACGCTGGATCTGCTGCTGCCGATCCGTCGTCAGCGGCTCAACCGCAGCGAAAGACAGCAGCGCGAGCAGGAGCAGACGCTGCGCCAGCTGGAGACGCAAACAGATCGGGCTGGCGAACAGCTGAACGAGCGGCGGCAGGGCTATCAGCAGCTGAGAGCGGGTTTCGCGGCGCAAAACTGCGGCGTGCGTCAGGCCAGCTATCTGCTGGAGCGCGCCCTCGAACAGGAGCAGCAGGCACTGAAAAAGGTGCACAGCGGACAGCTGAAACTGCACGAACTGACCCAGGCTCAGCATGATCAGCAGCAGCGCGTCGAGGCGGCGCGTCAGGAGACGCGGCAGCGACAGCGCGATGTGGAGAAACTGGAATTTTTACTACAGCAGGAGGTAAGCGAATGATTACCCTTTCCGCACAGAGACAGGCGGCGCGGCTGCAACAGCAGCACGATCTCCAGCGCCAGACAACGGAACGCCACAGGGAGCAGCGCGGCGAAGCGCGCATCGCGCAGCGTAAAGAGAAGCCTGCCGACGACGGTGAAAAGGTTGCGCTACGCCGCGAGCCGCGCAAGCCCGCGCGTGAAGAAGATGCATTGTTCAGCGAACTGCTGGAAGAGGGCGAGAGGCCGTTTACGCCGCCGCCTTTCAGCCAGTCCGATTCTCAGCAGCAGGGCTTTGCGCAGCTGGATGAAAGCAGCGCTTACGGCGCGCCGCCCGCGATGGCGATGTGGCAGGAAATCGAAACGGATCTGCTCGCTGCCACGGAGCAGCGCCCGCCCGCTGAGATGACGCTGACGCTGCTCTTGCCGAAGCTGGGCCACGTCGACGCCCGCTTTTCCGCGCTGGCCGCAGGCGGTTGGGATATCGCCCTGCAGCTGCAGCCCGCCGCCTGGCGCGTCCTGCTGCCGCATCAGGAGCGCTGTCGTCTGTCGCTGCGTCAGCGCATGGCCTGTCAGGTACGGCTGCGTTTCGAACGACGCTCGTCGGAGCAGGAAGCATGAACAGGCTGTCGCTAAAAAAACTCAGTAAACAGGCCGCGCGGCTGCGCGGGCAAATTGGCGCGGGCTGTTTTTATCCCTGGCAGCTGGCCGGTGAACCGGGCGTGCTGCGTCTGGCGCTGGCTGACGGCTATCAGCCCGGCGAAATGAGCGTCTGGCAGTGCGAAGCGGGCACGCTGGCATTTACCGACGCGCAGGCGGTGCTGTCGCTGATGGCCGCCACGCCTACTTTTGCCCTGCCTGCGACCGCGCCGGAACAAAGCTGGTACTGGCCGTGGTGGCAAAGTCAACTTTCTGGCGAACTTCTGGCGTTGTTCGGCCACATAGCTGTAACGGAAGAAAAAGCAGCGGGCGAATTTCTGCTGGTGATGACGCTGGCATGGGGAGACAGAGAGGCGCGCAGTCTGCTGGCGCTTTCAGCCGACACCCTGTCGCGTCTTCTGAGCAAACCCGGCTGGCAGCGAGAAGCCATGCCGCTACCGCCCGATTTACCACTGGCTTTGCCGCTGATTATCGGCGAAGTCGAGCTGTCGCCAGGCGCGCTGAAGCGCGGTGATGTGGTGCTGCCGCCGCAGCCTTTTTTTGCCCCGGACGGGCGTGGAACGATCCGTTGCGCCGGGCGTTTGCTGCACGGAGAGTTGCGGATAACGCCCGGTACGACGGCTCATTTTTATCTTAGCGAGATGGAGAACGATGACGTGACTTTGCCCCCTGACGAGTTTGAGCAGCCGATCACTCCCGATCCCCAGTGGGACGAAGGATCGACGACGGAAGCCACGGATTTCTCCGTACTGCCGCTGGCGCTGTCGGTACGCTGCGGCCAGCTGCAGCTGACGCTGGGAGAACTCTCTGCCCTCGCTCCGGGCGCGACGGTGATGATCGATAACGTGACGCCCGGCGAAGCGCTGCTCTGCCACGGCGACTATGCGGTAGCGAAAGGCGAACTGGTCGACGTGGAGGGCCGCCTTGGCCTGCAAATCACCCAGATGCTGCCGGGCCACAACCCGCTGGCGCGGTAGACGCATGGATGCTTTATCGCTGAACCCGATGACGCTGGCGCTGTTTCTTGGCGCGCTGTCGCTGGTGCCGATTTTAATGATTGTCTGCACCTGCTTTTTAAAAATCTCTATGGTGCTGATGCTGACCCGCAACGCGATGGGCGTGCAGCAGGTGCCGCCCAACATGGCGATTTACGGCATTGCGCTGGCCGCCTCGCTGTTTGTGATGGCGCCGGTTTTCAACGAAATCAGCCAGCGGGTAAAAACGGTGCCAATTGACACCCAGTCCGCGGAGCGGCTCGACTATACGGTTAGCAACGGCGCGGAGCCGCTGAAGCGTTTTATGGTGAAGAATACCGACCCGGATATCTTGATCCACCTACAGGAAAACGCGCAGCGTATGTGGCCAAAAGAGATGTCGGCCACGGTATCTCACGACAGCCCGCTGCTGCTGATCCCCTCGTTTGTTTTGTCGGAGCTGCAAAACGGCTTCAAGATCGGCTTTCTGATTTTTATTCCCTTTATCGTGGTGGATCTGATCGTCTCCAACGTGCTGCTGGCGCTGGGGATGCAGATGGTGTCGCCCATGACCATTTCGCTGCCGCTGAAAATTCTGCTGTTCGTGCTGGTCAGCGGCTGGACGCGGCTGCTCGACGGCCTGTTTTACAGCTATCTGTGAGGGAAAAATGGATATCCTGACCCTTTTCCGCCAGGCGATGCTGCTGGTGGTGATCCTTTCCGCGCCGCCGCTGATCGTGGCGGTGATCGTCGGCGTCATCGTCTCGCTGCTGCAGGCGGTGATGCAGCTTCAGGATCAGACGCTGCCTTTCGCCATTAAGCTGGTGGCGGTGGGCGTCGCGCTGGCGCTGACCGGCCGCTGGATCGGCGTGGAGCTGACCGAACTCACGCAAAGCGCCTTTGCCATGATGCCTAACGTGAAGTACTAACCAGAAGTTAGCTTTATAAAAAAATAAACCCGCCGGATCGGCGGGTTGTTATTACAGGGTAAAGGACAGGTTTATTCACGCGACTGCTCTGGCAATCAGGCGCTGTAAATTTCTCTGTCAGCGACTTCATAGCCGTTATTTTGCGTGCCGCGACAGCTTCGCCGCCAGGAAACGAGGTGTTCGTAAGTGCCTGTTGCAGCTCGCCATCAACATAAATTTTACTGCCGCTGCCTTTTACCGTCGTGCCATTAATGTTGGCCGGTCATAAAAACCGGCTGATAGTCAGGAATCGATTTCCAACGGAATACGATAGTTAATACCGTTGATGCGCACGCGCAGCTTGTTGTCTTTCGGCAGTGCTTTCGTGGTCAGCACCAGCGTGCCGTCGGTATCAAAAGCGATGCCGTGCCCGCTAAGCGTACCAAAAGCAGCGGCATCAACCGGTGTCCACGGAGAGCTCAGCTTGCTGACTACCGTATCTGCCACGACCTCGCCACGCGGTGTCCACAGGAAGCACTTGCCGCCATGAAAACGGCTGTCGGTAGTGCTTTCAACCTGTACGTGAACGTAGCCGCTGTTGGCGGGCAGCTTCACATAGATGCTCACATTATTCGCATAGGGCCGGTTTAGCCGGATATCGGTTACCGGGCTCGATCCCCTGACTTCCACCGCGCCCACTGCTTTAACCGTATCGTCGCCTTTCGCCCGGCGCATACGCAGGATAGCTTCCCCGCCGCCAAAGTTATTGGTCAGATTATTAATGGCGCCGCTTGCTGCCGGGCTCTCAGAACGGGCGCCTAAAAAGCGCACGGTAACCTGATCGCTTTCGGCCGTGGTGACATAGTCGCCAACGTAAACCCATACCGGCGCTTCGGTGGTGTTGTTAAAGCGCAGATTGGAGCTGTACCAGTTAGCCGCCATGGATCCGGCCAGCGTGGTGCCAAAAGATTCTTCACGACGGTAGCCCATATCGTAACCGCCGAGATAGCGCACTACCGTGGCGTTATTACGGTTAAACGCGGCGTTTTGCAAATTGATATGGCGCAAAATAGCTTTTGTAAAGGTGATATCGGCAGGCACCGTTGCGCCTTCCATACTGAACACGTCAATGGTCCACTCGCCGTTACTGATATCCATCGGGTAGTTACATTTCTCCATCCAGCCGTTGTAGATACAGCACTGGGTGGCGCGCGGTAAATCAAAGGCCGGCGTAGTAGAGTGGCTTTCCTGCACGTTAAAGTTGCTGAGTTCGATAGCGGTAAGATGATTCCATGAATTTTGATAAGACGGACGGCCTTTCAAAATAGAGTCGTAAGTATTGCTGGTGTAAAAGCTGTTGAACTTCGTATCCAGCGTATCGATCATATTAAATACGATGCCGCCCGTTTGGCTAATATTAAGCCTGTCGCACTGATAGTACTGTCCTTCGGCGCATTTATTCGTCATAAAGCCGCGCGTATTTTTTGCTAAATCGTACTGACCATAAATTTCGAGGCAGGAAACTTCCGTGCGGCGAGCATTGGTATTAAAAACAAAACTGCCTTCATCGCCTATAAGCGTGAGCTTTGCCACAGGCGAGTAGCCGTAAGCAACGGTAGGCCCATTAATTCTCAGCATACGCAGGTAAACAGAAGAAATATTCAGGCTGGATACGGCATAATTACCTTCAGGAAAAGTAATCCAGGCTTTATATGCCTCGCCTGAATGCTTAAACGTGAAGTTATACATGGCTTTGATCGCGGCGATAGCGTCCGTTTTACCATCCGGTACGGCGCCAAAGTCGCCAATGTTTAAATCTGCCAGATTATTGATTTGTCGACGCCAGTGGTAGGCGTTGCCGGCGGTATTGGCAATGGTGCCGCCATCGTCCGTTGCTGCCGTCAGCGAGCCGACAAACCAGCCGCCGCCGGTGCCTTTATAAATGGCCTCACCAGGGGCGGTGTGACAGCGAAGCAGCACGCTTTCGCCTTCATAGGCAGGGGCAAGCTTGCGCAGATCGTTAAAAGTGGCAACGCTTTTCGTATGTACGTCATTAACAGTAGTAGTGGGCATTTTTTTCTCCAATGAAAAAATAATTTTTAATTAACCAGGCGAGTTAACCCATTGGATATTTAATCTTAAAATCCGGTTTCATTTAATATTATGCAACCTTGTAAGGGTCTTAACTGCGCCTGCTTTCTTTTTTAACATGGGAAATTCGTTACGAATATGATTTTTTTACGATGATCGTTAATATTATTTTTTCAGGGCGCGATTTACCTTTTTTTATTTTTTTTGCAAGGGGCTTGTGATGGGGGTTTTTCTTAAAATATCTTGTAAGAATAATCTTGCCCGCAATGAACGTAAGCAGGCGCTTACCATCTTTAAGTAATCCGTACATCCGTATAGCTTTTTTAGTGAACTTTCTGTGGTTTTCTGCCACTCAGCTATAAACGGCAACCCGAAAGATTTAACAATATGTGGAACAACGTCCTTTTTGATGGCTACCACTTTATCCTTGCGCTGACGCTGGCGATGGCGCGCATTTTCCCCTGCCTGCTGCTGTCGCCGGTGTTCTCGTTCAACGCCATTAAAGGCGGCCTGCGCTCCGGCATCGTGCTGGCGCTGGCGCTGTTTCCCGCACCGATGATCCAGCAGCAGCTGGCGGCGGACGATCCCTCGCTGTTTCTGCTGGCGGCGCTGGCGCTGAAAGAGGTGATTATCGGCGTGGCGATCGGCCTGCTGATGGCGATGCCGTTCTGGCTGTTCGAGTCGGTGGGCGCGTTGTTTGATAACCAGCGTGGCGCACTGACGGGCGGCCAGCTCAACCCGCAGCTCGGGCCGGACGCCACGCCGCTCGGCTTTTTGATGCAGCAGTCGATTATCCTGCTGCTGGTAGTCGGGCTGGGCCTGTCGACCATTACGCAGATTATCTGGGATAGCTATAGCCTCTGGCCGCCGATGCAGTGGCTGCCGCTGCCGGGCGAAGCCGGGCTGAAGGTCTATCTGGAGCTGCTGGGTGGTATCTTCACGCATATGGTGCTTTACGCCGGGCCGCTGGTGGCGCTGCTGCTGCTGGTGGATTTTAGCGTCGGCATCCTCAGCATCTACAGCCCGCAGCTTCAGGCTACCGTGCTGGCGATGCCCGCCAAATGCCTGTTGGGCATGCTGTTCTTTGTGCTCTATTTGCCGATCCTGAATTACGTTGCGGGCGAGCGGCTGTTCGATTTAAAAGATCTGGTGCCGCAGCTGGCGGACATGTTTAAAGGGGCGCGCTGATGGCGGAAAAAACCGAAGACGCCACGCCCCAAAAGCTCAAGGAGTCGCGCAAAAAGGGTCAGGTCGCCCAGACGCCGGATATTCCCAAACTGCTGATTTGCGTAGGCGTGATGGAGACGATTTTCGCGCTGGTCGGCGGCGGCATGCAGCGGCTGGAGGCGATGATTATGCTGCCGCTTGCCCGCCTGAACGATCCTTTCGGCCATGCCATGCAGGAAGTGATGCTGGACGGAGTGATGGTACTTTGCTATTTCTGCGGCATCGTCTGCGCGCTGATTTTTCTGCTGCGCATTATCGGCGGCTGGCTACAGTTCGGCCCGCTGTTTTCTACCGAGGCGCTGGCGCCAAAGTTCGACGCCATCAATCCGGTCGGCCACCTGAAGAATATGTTTTCCGGCAAACAACTGAGCACGCTGCTGACCAGCGTGCTGAAGGCGGTCGCCATCGGCGTTATTTTTTACCTGGCGATCGAACCCGACCTGGGGCCGCTGGCGCAGCTGGCCTACGGCGAGGATCTCAACGGCTTCTGGCAGGCGGTGCTGGCGCTGTTTATAAAAATCGTGCGGGAAACGCTGGCGTTGCTGCTGGTGCTGAGCGCGTTCGATTTCGGCCTGCAAAAATATTTCTTCCTCAAACAGCAGCGCATGAGCCATGACGATATCCGCAACGAGTTCAAGCAGAGCGAAGGCGATCCACACATGAAAGGGCATCGCAAATCGCTGTCGCATCAGATCCTTAACGAAGAGCCCAGGCCCAGAAGAGAAGTGGCGGTGGAAGAGGCGGATATGGTGCTGGTCAACCCTACGCACTTTGCCGTCGGGCTTTATTACCGCGCCGGTGAAACGCCGCTGCCGCGCCTGCTGTTTAAGGCGGAAGGCTTAGATGCGCAGGATATTATTGAGGAAGCCAAAAAACGGCAGATGCCGGTGATCCGTTTCGTCTGGCTGACCCGCACGCTGTTCAGAACGGTGAATGAAGGCGACTATATCCCGCGAGAAACGCTGAAGGCCGTCGCCCAGGTCTATCGCCTGCTGAAAGAGCTGGAGGATCAGCAGCTGGATGAAGTGCTGGAAATCGAAGAGTAACAGAGCGTGCAATGCCAGGGCCGCTTTACTGAGCTCGGGTGTGATGTCATTTTTAGTCAGTTCAAAGTTGGCTGATTGGATTTATATCATTAAAATCAATATATTAATGGTAAAGCTTCCATTTGAAGATGGCCGTTTACGGCTTATTTCCCGGAATACGGAAACCTTTCCGCTACGGAAACTGCTTAAGGAAATTTAGTGCCAGATAATCCGTAGCCTAAACGGGAATACGCTTTTTTATATTATACGTTTCCCCGTTTTATGTCGGGGCCTGCTGGCTACGTCATATCCGCCAGCGAATACAGCGTGCCGATCGCATCCTGCGGCACTTCGCTGCCGGTGAGTTGGAGCATCAGCAGCGGCGCGCCTTCGGGCGTAGCGGAAAGATAACAGCCTTCGTAACGGCCGGGCGCGAGAAAGCGGCGCATCAGCGCCTCGCGCAGCCGGAAAGGGGAAAAAGGAGCGGGCAGCAGCTGGAGCGTCGGCACGGGCTGCGCATAAAAACGCAGCTCGTGTCCGACGGGATCGCACCAGCAGCACGCCTCACCACGCTGCCATGCAGCCAGAAAGGCGCGATGGGAATCGACGCGGATCACTGATTAACCGAGGCCTGTGAATAGTCAAAAGGCCCGTTGCGCATATCCGGCTGCCACCAGATGGTGACGGCCCGATCGTCCGACACCGGGCGGCAAGACATCTCGCTACAGCCCGCGAACTTAGGCTTTGCACAGGCGGTAAGCAGCATCGCCATCAGCAGGATCAGAACAGGTTTTTTCATTATCAGCCTCATTAGCGCGACAGCAGGCGCGTCGTTTTTACGCCGCTGGTGGACAGCGACACCGGCGCCGATTGCAGCAGCGATACGCGGCCAGGTCTGGCCGGCGCCTGCGTATCGTAAGCCACGTACACCTCGGTGGATTCGCCCGGTTGCAGGCGGGTATGCGGCCAGGCGGCCACGGCCAGCGTGCGATCGCCCCGGCAGGATGCCTCGTCAAAGCGCGCCTCTTTTCCGCTGGTGTTGGTGATCACGCCTACCGAAATCTGCATCGCGTCGTTGCCGTACCACTGCTGGCGAGCGCTGGCGCGGAAGGTCAGCGGTACCGAACAGAGCGAGCCGAGCGGCAGCCCCGTCTGGCTGGGCTGTAAACCGCCCGGCTGACGGCTTTCGGCCAGATCCTGCATCGCGTTTTCGATGGTGCGCTTCATGTCGCCGAACTGATGGCGTCGGTTGATATCCCGCAGCGCATCGTTAATCTGCGCGCTGTTTTGCGCATCAACGTAGCGGGAAGGATCGACCTGGTCGCCAATCAGGTGCGGCGTAATAATAAACAGCCGCTCGCGCTGAGAAGTGGTGCGGTTGTTGGAGGTAAACAGCTTGCCCAGCAGCGGAATTTTGCCGAGGATCGGCACGCGCTCTTCGTCATCGCCGCTCTGCTTGGTGTGGAAACCGCCCATCACCAGCGACCGTTTTTCCTGCACCAGTGCCTGAGTGCTGATCACGCCGTTTTCCGTACCCTGCGCGCTGCCGTCCTCGTTTTTGTCCAGCTTGCCGTCTTCCACATCCACCACCAGCTGCACGGCGGCTTTTTCCGGGTTATCACCGATTGAACGCGGCGTGACGCGCAGGCTGGTGCCCGCCGTTACTTCCCGAATGTCCGCAACCCGCTCGCCGATGGCGGTGATAAAGGCGGTATTGCTGAAGTCGATCACCGCAGGCTGGTTTTCCAGCGTCAACACCGACGGATTGGCGATAATCGACGCGGTGCCTTCGCCTTCCAGCGCCTGAATATCGGCGAAGAAGCGGTTAAAATCGGTAACGAACAGGGTACTGGCGCCGTTCAGCATCGACGCGCCGGCGGTTACGTTGCCGAACTGCCCGGACCAGTTGGTGGAAAGACGGGCCAGCTCGTTGCGGTCGATATCCACGATGACCGCATCGATTTCAATCAGCTTCTGCGGCACGTCGATCATTCTGACCAGCTCCTGATACTCCGAGCGCAGCTTTTTGTTGTCGCGCACCAGCAGCGTGTTGTTGCGTACGTCGGCGGAGACTTTCCCCTGCAGCGTTTTGCCCGGCTGCTGCTCGTTGCTGCGGCCAAGCCGGGTATTGCGGCCAATCATCTGTTCCATGATGCTGCGGCTTTCGTTCTGCATCGCCTGGTAGGGGCTGTCGCTGCCGCCGCGACCGTTCTGCGTGGTGGTGGCGCCGTTGGCCGAACCGTTGCTGTTTTGCCCCAGCAGTTCGTTAAGCATGGTGGCCACGCCGGGCACCACCAGCGTCTGGTTGCGATATTTGATAGTGCGATCCGCCACGTCAGCATATTTCAGCGGAAACGCCATCATTTGCTTGTCTTCGCTGGTTTCCGGCTCGGATTTTTTGCTGAAATCCGCAATCAGATCGACATATTTCGGCGGCCCGGTGACCAGCACCACGCCGTCGTCGGGCAGCTCGCCCCAGCCGAATCGCGGCTCCAGCAGGCCGACGCCCTGTAGCGCCTGTTTGATATCGGGCGCGGCATCCGGGCTGATCTTCAGACGACGCGAGGTCTGCTGCGACTGCGGGCTGACATAAAGCGTGTTGTTATAGACGAACCACTGAAAGCGATACTCCAGCGCCAGCCTGTTCAGAAAGGCCTCGGCATTGTCGGAGCGCAGGCGCGCGGTGACAAAGGTATCGGGCAGGCCGGTGACGTTGGCATCCACGCCGTGGCTGCCGGCGAAATCCTGCAGGATCACGCTGAGCGGCGTATTGTCAGCGGAATAGGCGTAGGCGCCTTCGCGCCATTCTTCCGGTGTAGTGGCGTAGCTGTGTGAGACAGAAAGCCCGATCGCCAAAGCCAGCAGCAAAGGGCGAAAGGGTAAAAAAGCAGACGGCGTAGGCACGCTTCTCTCCTTGTTACAGGCTCGTTGGCCGCATTAGCATCAGCAGGGTGTCCTGCCAGATTTCACATTGATTACAAAGACTTTCTAACAGCGCGACGGCGGCCTCTTTTGCGTCGCTTTTTAACCGCGCCAGCAGACAAAGCGTTTCGCGCTGCGGATGCAGGCAAAGCGCGGCGGTAAGGTCGCCGAAGTGATGCAGCGCCGGGTCGGTCAGCCGCAGCGCCCGCTGCATCAGCGCATCATTAACAGGCACAGGCAGCTGTAGCTCGGCAAAAAAAAACCAGCCGCCGGGCAGGCGCTGTAGCGTGATCGGCATCTCGTCAATCCACAGCGCCAGCTCGCCGTTGGTTTTATCCAGACAGGCTTCAATCAGATCGGCGACATCAGTTGATGGCATCAATGATGGCCTTGCGGATACCATGCTTGTACTGGGTGTACTGCGAGCTGGCCCAGTTGGCGTTGGAGACGTCGAGCATCTCGTTCTGGAAGGCGTACATATCACTGACGTTAAACGGCTGGTCCTGACTCTCTTGCGCGAACTGATACATATCTTTTTGCGCGTGCGCGACCTGACTGGTCAGGCGACGCTGGATCGAATCTTCATAGCTCATCGTTTCAGTCTCCGGTTGGGGGGTGCCATTAAGTGGCGGAGAACGCGAGCGGGTTCCGACGAGGCGAAAAAATTGTTGTGGCAGAAAAGAAGGGCGCTAGTCGGGGATCAGCGCCGCGCAAACCTGAGTCCAGCTCAGGCTCAGCTCGCCGTTGTCGGTGGTCAGCCGCAGCGTGTCGGCATCCAGCGAACTGTCGCTGACCAGCTGCCAGTCGAGCGGATGCTGCTTCAGCCAGGCGGCAGCTTCATCCTGTCGGACGGGCGCGCAGCTTAGCGTAGCGGCAGCCTGACGGCCCTGCGCCTGTTGCAGCTGCCGCAGCATGGCGGTCAGGCGGTCATCGGCGGGCAGCGCCGCCAGCAGCTGATTCATTGCCTGTTTCAGCAGCGCCTCGGCCTGGGGGATCAGCGCCTCCTGCCACTGCTGCTGCTGCTGCTGCCAGTCGGCGAAAAACTGCTCCGCCTGCGCGACAAAAGCCTGCTGTCGATCGGCAACGGCCGCGTCCGCGCGCGTTCTGGCTTCTTCCAGCAGCCGATCGGCTTCTTCTTCGGCACGGGCCAGCCGCTGCTGCGCCTGTTGTTCCGCCGTTTGCAGCAGGCTCAGCGCCTGCTGATGGTCAACCAGCGCTTCGCGGCTCAGCAGCGGCCCCGCAGGCATCGCCAGCACGGCAAGTTTTTTAGTGATCCACATGCGGCTCGGTTCCTGATTGCTGACACTGCCAGATGGCCGCGTCGTAAAGCGCCGCCAGCCTGGCGTGCGGCAGCGTTAACGTGGGATATTCTTCCAGCTGTGCGGCCCATTCAGGGGGAAAACGCAGCCGTAAACGAGGCCAGCTTTCCGGATGTAGCGCGCGCAGCAGCAGCAGGCCGCCGATGGGCCAGGGATGAAAGCAGGCGGCATCCAGCCAGCTGTCGCAGCGCAGGCCTTTGCTTAAGCGCCGACACCAGATCAAATCGCTGCCCGCCATCCCGGACGGCGTGGCCTGTGGGGCGCAGGTGGCGGCCAGCAGCGCCAGTAGACGCTGCCAGCGCTCGTCGTCGAACGCGATCAGCGCCAGCATCCGCGCTGACGGTTCCGGCGGCAGGGCGGGGGAGATGCCGAAGCTGGCCGCGACGGCCTGCGGCTGCTGCCAGCTCAATGCCTGCTGCGCCGCCGGCGGCAGAGCGAAAAAGTCGGATGTCCAGCCCGCCTCCGCCTGTTGCCACCAGCCCTGCTGCCACCAGTGCAGCCAGTCCGCGATGGAAGCCTGCTCCACGGCTTATTTTCCTGTCGCCGCAGCGGCGCTGGCCGGTTTTTCTTTTTTCCGGCCGGGTTTGAACAGCAGCAAAGCGAAGGCGATCAGCAGCACGATGGCGAACAGCGCGAATACCCATTTCACCGTGCCGTACTCATCCGGCGAAAGCTGAAACGGCCCCATCTGTACCACTTCAATCTTGTCTTCATAGGTCTGCGCCGGCACAAAAACGATCGCTAAATCCTTATCGCTTTTGCCCGCCAGGCCCGGAATGCTGGTGGAAACCATCTGGCGGATGCGCGGCTCAATGCTGTCCGGATCCAGGGTGTTATGGTATTTGATAAACACCGAGGCGGAAGCGGGCTGTACCGGCTCGCCGGGCGCCAGCCTTTCCGGCAGCACTACGTGCACGCGCGCCACCACCACACCGTCGATCTGCGCCAGCGTCGATTCCACCTCCTGCGAAAGCGCATAGATATAGCGGGCGCGCTCCTCCATCGGGCTGGAAATCACGCCGCTTTTCTGGAACACCTCGCCAAGATTGGTGCGCGCCTTGTGCGGCAGCCCGGCGGAGTCAAGGATTTTTACGCTGCGCTCGATATTTTCCGCATCGACCGACACGGAAATGCCCGCTTTTTCAATCAGCTTTTGCGCGGCAATTTGATGCTGATTCAGTTCGGCGATGATATCGTTGGCGTCGCTTTCCGCCAGCCCGCTGTACAGCACGGTTTTATCGCCGCAGCCGACCAGAAAAAGCGCCAGCGAGCTAATCATTAGCCATTTCAGCAAAAGTTTCATAGGGGCTTACTGTAGGTTGGTCAGTTTATCAATGCTCTGAACGCCTTTGGCGACGATTTTTGCATTCATTAAATTTTCAATATAGTAATTAGATAAGGCGGCATTAGCCTGACTAAATTCTAATAAATTGGACGAGCGGGAAGCTTTTTGTAAATCCTGATAGGCTTCTTTTCTCTGGTGTTCATTATTACTTAATGAACTGGCAATGCCGGAAAGAAAATTCGTGACTTCGGCAGGGGCGGAAACTTTTTCAACCTGCGGTTCTTTAAGCTGGGCCGAAAAAAAATCGACGTCGCTTTGCTGCGGCTCCGCCGTGGTTTTTATTTGCGGAAGCTCGGTTAAATCTGCCGGGGAGGAATTTATTTTCATAACGATCTCGCGCTGGATAACAGAACGAAAAGCGGTGCGGGTCAGGGGCGCAGACCCGCACCAGCAGGCGAAACTAGTACTGGATTTTTACCTGAGCGGCAGCAGAACCCGCCTTACTGGCACTGTCTGCAACGCCGTTCATTTTGTTGTTCTGTGCATCAAGCTTGGCTTTATCGACCATATCCTGCTGCATCTGGCCCTGAACATCCTGCATCTGTGACATAAAGCTTGCGCCATCAGTTGCGCTTTCAACTCTTGTTGCCGCTGTAGCTGCAGTAGAGATACCTGAGGATACTGAAGACATAGTGTGGCTCCTGATTATATTAAGGGGTGGTTGTTAGCATATTCGTTAATTAAGTGGGTGTGGCGCAAAAAGGGTTCCAAAGAAAATAAATTATTTTTATAAACGCATCAGGCAACAATATTCAACAATTTGATACGGTGATAAAGGGTGCGGCGCGGAATACCTAATTCATGCACCACGTCATCAATCTTATGGCCGTGGCGATGCAGACACTCTTTAATCAGGCTGCGCTCAATGCGACGCAGGCGATCTTTTAATAATGTCGCTTCGCCTTCGCCCGGCGTGATATTACACAGCGGCGGCAGATGCAGCACGTGGCGTTCCGCCGCGGCTTTCAGCTCGCGAATATTGCCGGGCCAGCTGTGCAGCAGCAGGGCTTCGTCCAGCGCCAGCGAACGCGGCGGAATAGGCTGCTGTAGCCGCATGGCCGCTTCCTGGGTAAAGCGGCGAAACAGCGGGATAATCAGTTCGGCATGGGAACGCACCGTCGGCGTCTCCAGCTTGATGGTGGAAAGCCGAAAATAGAGGTCGCGGCGAAAACGTCCTGCGTCCACCAGCTCAATCAGCGGCGTCTGGGAAGCGGCGATCACGCGTAGATCCAGCGGCACGGGCTGCGTGGAACCCAGCCGGTGAATGGCGCGTGTTTCCAGCACGCGCAGCAGCTTCGCCTGTAATATCAGCGGCATGCTGTCTATTTCATCCAGAAACAGAATGCCTTTGTCAGAGGCTTCAATGTAGCCCGGCCGGGAATGCGTGGCGCCGGTATAGGCGCCGGCGATCACGCCGAACAGTTCGCTTTCCGCCAGGTTTTCCGGGATAGCCGCGCAGTTCACGGAAATCAGCGGCCCTTTCGCGCCCGAAAGCTGGTAGATGCGGCGGGTCAACGTATCTTTGCCCGTCCCGGTTTCGCCTTCCAGCAGCAGATCGACTTTCAGCGGCGCAAGGTTGTCGATCAGCGGATGCAGGCTGGCGTGGATATCCGTTCTGGCTGCGCCAGGCTCGGTAAGGAAAGCCGTGACTTTATCGTGACGGATACTGCCTGATTCTTTCTCACTACCCGTTACCATATTTTCTCCTGTCTACCCTCGGACTATGCAGTTAGCAATCTGCTGCAACTTAAGCGAAAACAACACGGGATCAGCGGCGGGCTGCTCGGGGTAACACTCAATATTCGCTTACTATTTACTAGCGCGGCCTTGAGAGGCTATCAGTTTCCTCTGAAGTTGTTGTGGGGATCTCCGTGGGGCAAGGTAGGGAAATCCCTACAAAAATTTCGCAGCGCAGCGGTAAGCTGATGTAAACAAGCGCATTATTTAGATTACAAAACGTTAAGAATGTGTAATTTAATTTACCGTAATTAAGACTTTACCAGCGCCAATGGAACATGCCCGGCCCGATCGCCACCCAACACGGAGACGAAGCCTTGACGGGTGGACTCGTGACGATCATTTCACTGAACAGAGGAAGCGGCATGAAAATAGGCGGCGGTGTAAACGGCGCGATTGGCGGCGGCAAAACGGGTGGCGATGCGGGTCTGGAGCTACCACTCAGCAACAAGCAAAATAACGGTCAGGGCAGCCCGGGACTGGGTAATATCCTGAATTTTGCTACTTCGGCGTCAAACAGCGGCGGCGGCCAGGGCGTGCAGTTTGGCAGCAAAGAGGCGCTTGCCCAGAACGGCAGTAACGGCAGTAACGGCAGCAGCCAGTCGACAGGCAACGAAAGCAGTATTACGCAATTGCTGAACGCCATTCTGGAGCTGTTGAAAGGCAGCGAGGCGAACAGCGATAAAAACGGCTCTGGCTCTTCGGGCTCTGGCAACGGAACGTCCGGCGCTCAGGAAGCCGCCGGCAGCGGCGATATCATGACCCAGCTGATGGAGATGATTAAAAAGATGCTGGGGCAGTCATCTGAAGGCGCCAACGCATCCGGCCAGGGTGGCTCAGGCGGCTCGGGCGGCGCAACGCAGGGTGGTAAGGGAGCCGAAGACGAGCAGGGCAGCAGCGGGCTGGCTGCTAAGCTGGGCGGTGCCCTGCAGATGCTGGGCCTGGGCGCCATTCTTTCAGCCCTTTCCGGCGGCGCTGGTGCGCAGGGCGGCGGCGAAAGCAAATAGGTTTTCCGGCATACCTTTTCAGGGCGATCGTCGATCGCCCTTTTTTTATCAGGCTGGCAGCGTGCCTTTACCGGTAGCAATGGTATTGGCAAAATCCATCACCTTATCGACATAGGTCGCGTCGCCCGTGCCCGTTTTGGAAATATCACTTAAATCAGCGGTGTTGACGTTGTTTGGCCCGGAATTATAGGCGCGCAGAGCTGCGCCCATACTGCCATCAAATGCGCCGAGCTGCTCTTTCATGTAGAGCGCGCCCGCCATGATATTGTCATGCGCGTTATCAGGGCTGGCGTTGGCGCCCAGCAAATCCGGATTTTTACTTTGCAGATCGGCAAAGGTATTGCTGTTGACCTGCATCAGACCGGCATCCTGTAGCCCGTTGCCGCCGTTGACCGTCGCCGCGCCCAGATTGCCGCGGGACTCCTGCCAGATTTGCGCGGCAAGCACGTTAGCAGGCACGCCGGTAGCCTGCGCCGCATCCTGAATGTCGGCCTCAAAAGGCTTGAGCGAGTCGGGCAGATGAAGATCGCTGCTGCCGAGAGAGAGGGCCGGAGAGCTGCCTGACGTCGCGCTCGTCTGGGCTGCGGACAGCGCTGGGACAGCGGTTTGCGCTCCGCTGTTTTCCGCTGGGTTACCGCTGTTTTTGAACGTTACTGGCGCGGTGGTGCTGCCTGAACCGGTAGCGCCGTTTTCGCCACTGCTGGCCTGCTGGCCCTGAAGCAGCTGCTGGATCAGCGGCAGCACGGCCTTCATGATTTCCGATATCAGCTGCGATAGCTGCTGCGACAGGTCGCTGTTTTGCTGCGTGTCGTTGCCGTTATTATCAAGCAGACTTTCCAGCGAGGTGCCCTGGCTGCCTGACTGCGCGAAATTAATCGAGGCCTGGTGTTTTTCATTAAGCGGACTAAGTAAATCTTCGCCGGGCGACAACAAACTATCCAGGCCGGGGATAGTCGGCGGCAAAGCGTTAGCGGAAGAAATTGGGGTCATCATGAATTTCCTTAAGCGTAGACCAGGGAAGAGTGATGATTAGTGGCCCGGAGGCGGTATGGGTTCCGCCTGAGGGGAACTTCCCGTTTTGTCACGCCACTTACTGCTACGGATTTTTACCAGATGGAAAATTTATGCCCTTTAATCTTTTTGGTACCTCTTCTGGCGCCAGCCACCGCACCCGTCATGACGCGAAAGTAATGCTGCCGGGCAAGCCGGGCCTGGAAGGGACGCGCAATGGCCGCATCATCACCGTGACGGAAAGCCAGCAGCAGATCCTGAAAAAAGCGAATCGCTCGATCGAAGACACCTGGAAAACATTAGATAAGGGGTCTGCTAACCAGATCCACGACATCCTGCACACGCGCGGCGGCGTGGTAAAACGTACGGTCGCCTGCCGGGCCGAAAACAGCTCTGAGGATAACCGCCCATGGCGCGCCGCCCGCTTTCGGGCCGGAAACTGCGGCGAAATGGCGGCGGTAAACGGCCTGCTGCTGGCCTCCTCCGGCATCAGCGAGCCGGTAGCCGTTTGCAGCGCGCTGGATGGCGATCACGCCTTTGTGATGGTAGGCGACAGGCGCATCAACGGCGAGCGCATCTATTCCGATGCCTGGCCGCTCTATGGCCGTGCCGACAAAGAGCAGAACTACGACCTGTCCAAACGCTATCGCATCGTGAAAGAGTACGCGCCGCAGGCCGCTAATCCCGAGGTGCGGGAGCGATTAGTGCATGGCGACAAGGCCAGCCGCGAGGAAGTCAATGCGCTTTACCAGCGCGAGATGCGGCGGGAGGGGCAGCCTATCGACAGTAAGGATCTTAGCTCGTTGAAACAAATTGCCCGGCGCCACGGTGGCGGCCTGTATCAGCAATATCAGGCCTCGAAAAATATCAATGTGTACTATCAAACCGAAAGCGGCGGCGATGCCACCGAGCTAAAACCAGAGATGAAGCGATCCGTGTATGAATCCCGGCGCCGTCGTCAGGATGATGCGACCCGTACAGAGGTGGCGGAGCTGATGCGCAACATTAACCGCGGCGTGTAAACGCTTAACAGGAAAATTATGGCTATCAGTCGACTGAAAACGCTACTGGCTCCGCTGCTGCGTCAGTTGCGCATTGATGAGGCGCAGCTGGAAGAGAGCGGAAGCTACGTAATGGAAGCGCAGGGCATCGCGCTGCTGTGGGAGGAGAGCCCGCGAGATTACCTGACGCTAAGCTGTCAGCTGCCGATGCGTGAAAGTGATTTTGCCGATCCCGCCACGTTGAACATGCTGTTGCAGTGCAATCTGCTGGGGCTGGCGCATCCGCCGGTGCTGACCGCCACGCTGCCGGAGCAGCAAAGCGTGCTGCTGTGGACCCGCGAGCCTTTTATTTTACTGGAGCCGCACCAGCTGCTGGCGCTGTTTGAACGCTTTATCGCACAGGCGGAAAGCATGCAGCGCTTTTTGACCCTGCCGACCACAGGCTCGTCATAAAAAAAGGGCCACGAAAGTTGGCCCTTACGCTGTCAGTGCGGCTGTTTAAACCCGGCCTTCACCAGCTCTTCTTTGAAGGCGTTGGTAATGGCACGGTTGCCGCCGGTGACAGGATAGATAACGTTATTGATCACATCATCCAGATAATGCTCATCGAACTCCTGCAGCGTCAGCGGCGAGCCGCCTTCATCATTAATGGCAATTGAGCCGTGGATATGATCGCCCTCGTTTTTTGCCTTCAGGCTGTATCGACCCAGGCTGCTGTCCAGAGTGCTCATAAGATCTCCTTATTACCGTCAGGGATTGGTATCGCAAGCCCTGTTAAGTCTAGCCAGCGCCTGCCTGCGCGCCTAAGATTCCTCTGTAAAGAAAGCGCAAAGTGCGATCGCTGTCGCTTAAAAAATGCATGGCTGGATATTTATTTAATTCATTGATTTTTAACTATTTTTATTTAAAAACCGTGAAGGTGCCTGAAATCACAATGATTTAAGGATAAAAGGCGAAAAATGGTACTAAATTGCTGGCAGAGGTCAGGAACGTCTGCGAACGAAGCGGTAAAAGGTCATCATGAAAAGCGACGGAGGCTGTTTTACCACGGGCGGGGGCCGGAAAAAACGGACGGCGAAAACGGCAGGACGGAAATCTTCTTCTATAATCAAGTGGCTACACAGTAGTAATTTTTTTATCTGGCTGAGGAAAATGGAATGAAGATTATTCTCTGGATTATTGCGATTATTTTTATTGTCGGCCTGCTGACGTTAACCGGCGTCTTTAAAGTACTTTTCTGATTAGTCATCAGGTGGCAATACGCGCGTATTGTCACCTTTTGCCCGCCGGTTTCGCCAGAGCGGACGCCGCGGTCATTTTTTCCTTTTTATCCGGTAACTGATGGAATATGTCGGCTTCATCCTGCTCTGTTACCGCGATAGCCTGACGAAACAGGCAATCTTTTAAGGTGATGGGTTTCCAACAATACGCACATATCGCCCCGTGATGATCGCCAAAGCGGTCGCCGCGAGTCGTGAAAATGAGCTCTGCGTGCCCACATCTCCCGCATCGTATTCTCACGTCGGCTCCTTAAATTTCTGTGTTAACCAGGATTAATTTTACCAAAAAACGCGTATAGATCGATAAATAATATTTATCAGTTTCGTGAAATGATATTAACCCATAACAACATGATTCAAAAGAGATAACCCAGTTCTTTCCTTTTATTTACAATAGGGAGACGATGAATATTGTTACTTTGGGCGCTTTTATTTCTTTTTTTGGTTAAATAAGCATTAATTGCGCTAAATAAATGATCCAGATCAAACTCCATTAAAACAATTCATGATTGTAACTGACCCCATTAGCGCATTATTTCGTCCCGTTTTTAATCAGAAAAAAAAGAGAACTTTGCATAACCGCAATGTCGACCGGCTCAACTTTAAAAAAATTTGCACAGTTGAAAATTTGTTCGCTGTGCATTCATGAACCGTTTAATGGCGGTAATTACAATAGGGGCCGGATTAACAATATGACCAGGCCTGCCGTTTTTAATCAGCAACGGCAGAGATTTTTTAACAGCACCACGGGTGAGCGGTAGATTAAAATGACATTTTTTCGCTTTTTTCTTCTTTTCCTGAGCCTGGCAGGCGCAGGAAGCCTGTCCGCTACAGCTCAGTCACAAACACTGGGCGCCGCGATCTCCGGCGGCTGGCAAAATTTTAGCGACGGCGTCAGCACGACCTGGAACGAGCCGCAGCATTACGACCTTTACGTGCCGGCTATCACCTGGCACAACCGCTGGACTTACGACCAGGCGCATATTGATAAATACAACGAGCGCCCCTGGGGTGCAGGCGGCGGCATGTCGCGCTATGACGAAAAAGGCAACTGGAACGGCCTGTACGTCATGGCCTTCAAGGACTCCTTTAACAAATGGGAACCCTTCGGCGGCTACGGCTGGGAAAAAATCTGGCAGCCGCTGCGCAATAAAGATTTTCGGCTGGGGTTGGGCTATACGGCCGGGGTAACGGCAAGAGACAACTGGAAATATATCCCGGTTCCGGCGGTTTTGCCGCTTGCTTCAATAGGTTTTCGTGATGCCACCTTCCAGATGACTTATATTCCGGGGACTTACAACAACGGCAACGTCTATTTTGCCTGGCTGCGCTGGCAGTTTTAACAACAGGCGCACGCTAAAATTAAAATTGATGCGTAAAAAAAGCGATATTTATCACTTTTTCGTGAAAGGCCACTGGACAAAAGGCTCAGCAATTGCTGTACTAACCGTCGACACAGTTTAGTGTCCATTTTTCATGTAAAGGTAATATAGATGTCTAAGATCAAAGGTAGCGTTAAGTGGTTTAATGAGTCCAAAGGATTCGGTTTCATTACTCCTGAAGATGGTAGCAAAGACGTGTTCGTTCACTTCTCTGCCATCCAGAGCAACGGTTTCAAAACTCTGGCTGAAGGTCAGCGCGTAGAGTTCGAAATCACCAACGGTGCCAAAGGCCCATCTGCTGCTAACGTTGCCGCTATTTAAGTTATCAGACAGAATTTTAAAAACCCGCCTTATGGCGGGTTTTTTTTCGCCTGAGTGATGCCTCGTCTCCATGGAATGCCCGGCCAGGTGAGCCTGTAAGCCGGATAGCTGTTGCGAAAGTTCCCGTACTGCTCTGTGCCTGCATATTGCGCAGGTTCCCGCCTGTGTAAGTACTGCTCTTTGCCTGCGTGTTGCAAAGGTTCCCGTAATGCTCAGTGCATGCGTGTCGTGCAGGTTACCGTCTGTAAGTACCGCTCTTTGCCTGCGTGTTGCAAAGGTTCCCGTAATGCTCAGTGCATGCGTGTCGTGCAGGTTACCGCCTGTAAGTACCGCTCTTTGCCTGCGTGTTGCAAAGGTTCCTTTAATGCTCTGTGCTTGCGTGTCGCACAGATTTCCGCCTGCGAGTCCTGCTCTCTGCTTGCGTGCGCAAAGATCCTGTCCTGTTAGCGCTTCTTCCTGTTTGCGTAAAGAGTGTGCCAAAACGTGATAAACGAAACAGTCATCGTTAACTGCGCCGGGTGCAGATGCCTGTTTTGCGGTCTGTGAAGCCCAAACGCGGCTTATTCTGTAACAGGCGTCGGCGTCGGTCGGGTTGCTTATCGTGTCAGTCAGGCTATATAACCTGTAGAAGAAAAGCGCTGACGCCCTGAGCGGGCCGCAATTAACAGGAGAGAGAATGAGGATCCGACTGGCGAATACGCACGACGGTTTTGCCCTGAGCGCGCTGTTAACCGAACTGGGCTATGCCAACACCGAAGTCTTTATTGAGCGTCGTCTGGCGCAGCTGATCGACGACAGGGCAGAACAGCTGCTGATTGCCGAGCAGGGCAGCACCGTATTAGGCTTTCTCTCGCTACATTTTATTCCGCAGCTGGCGCTGGCGGGGGATTTCGCGCGCATCAGCTATTTTTGTATCGCGGACGGCAAGCGTAGCGAAGGCGTCGGACATCAACTGTTAAGCCACGCCGAGAAGCTGGCAAAAGCCCACGGCTGCGATCGGATGGAAGTCCACTGCCATGAGCAGCGCACCAAGGCTAACGCCTTTTATAGCCGGGAAGGCTATAGCGAGGCTCCCCGCTACCTGATTAAAAATCTCGATGCGCACGCTTTTTATCCCCACGGAGAGACATAATGAAAGTGGCTTCAGGACAGTTTGCGGTCAGCCGCAGCTGGCAGGAGAATGCGGCAACCTGTACGGACTTAATGACCAGGGCGCTGGCCGGCGGTGCCGATCTGCTCGTTTTACCGGAAGCCGTGCTGGCTCGTGATATCGCCGATCCGGATTTGGTGCTGAAAGCCGCTCAGCCGCTGGACGGGCCATTTTTAAACGAAATCCGTGCAGCCAGTCGCGGCAACGGCTTAACCACAATAATGACCGTACACGTGCCGACCGATAACGGCAAAGCGCTGAATGTGCTTATCGTCATTCGCAATGGCGAAATCCTTGCCCGCTACGACAAGCTGCATCTTTATGACGCTTTTACCATGCAGGAATCCCGCAATGTCACCGCCGGTGACGAGGTGCCGCCGCTGGTGGAAGTTGCCGGTATGCAAGTGGGTCTGATGACCTGTTACGACGTGCGTTTTCCTGAACAGGCTCGTCGTCTGGCGCTGGACGGCGCGGAAGTGCTGGTGCTGCCAGCCGCCTGGGTGAGAGGGCCGCTGAAGGAGATGCACTGGGAGGTGCTGGTAACGGCGCGTGCGCTGGAAAACACCTGTTATATGGTGGCCGTCGGCGACTGCGGCCCGCGTAATATTGGTTGCAGCCTGACGGTCGATCCGCTGGGCGTGGCGATAGCCAGGGCGGCTGAAGCGCCGATATTGCTTTTTGCTGATTTGGATCCCGCCCGTATCGCTCATGCGCGTAGCGTGCTGCCGGTGCTGGAGAATCGCCGTTTTGCTCGCCCTGAACTTATCAGCTCGCGGAAGCTTTGAAATATTGGGTAAGGAACGCTTCGGAGTGAGAGGGCAACGGGTGATATCACCATACCGCTATGGAACAATGGTGTGGCATTGATAACGCGTTGTGGTACACCAGCCCCCAACATCCGCGATTTCAGGCTTTCCTGAGCCGCTTTATCTGATATCATTTCGCAGGCCGCTGTGCAGATATTACTCTGTTACAGATGGCAGTTTGTATTGACCGACAATCTGCGCGTTAATACACTTTATGCTTATTGACCTTTACCGGTCCGGTTAAATAAAGAAGGTGTGTATGGAAGGTATCAGTATTGCCAAACTGCTGATTATTGGCGCTCTGATTGTATTGCTTTTTGGAACCAACAAGTTACGCTCGCTGGGCGGCGATCTGGGTTCGGCGATCAAAGGCTTTAAAAAGGCGATGAGCGACGATGACACCTCCGCGAAGAAAGCGCCTGTCGCTGAAGAAAAAGCGGCTGAACAGGTTGCTCATAAAGAGTAACGCCCGCGTTAAGCGATAAAAAAACGGATGACAGGGTCATCCGTTTTTGTTTTTGTTGCAAATATGTAAAGAGTTATTTCACTTCCAGGCCTTTCGCCTGCATATCCGCATGGTAGGAAGAACGCACGAACGGGCCGCAGGCCGCGTGGGTAAAGCCCATTTCCATCGCCGCCTCTTTCATTTCGTCAAATTCCGCCGGACTGACGTAGCGCTGTACCGGTAAATGGTGGCGGCTTGGCTGAAGATACTGCCCCAGCGTCAGCATGGTCACACCGTGACGGCGTAAATCGCGCATCACTTCCACGATCTCGGCATTGGTTTCGCCCAGACCCACCATCAGGCCTGATTTGGTCGGGATCTCAGGATGCGCTTCTTTAAAGCGCTCCAGCAGCTTCAGCGACCACTCATAGTTGGCGCCGGGACGAACCTGGCGGTATACGCGCGGCACGTTCTCAAGGTTGTGGTTAAACACGTCCGGCGGCGTGGCGTTCAGAATATCCAGCGCGCGATCCATACGGCCACGGAAGTCCGGCACCAGCGTTTCGATTTTAATGGTCGGATTTTTAGCGCGGATAGCAGTGATGCAGTCGGCAAAGTGCTGAGCGCCGCCGTCGCGCAGGTCATCGCGGTCAACGGAAGTGATCACCACGTAGCGCAGGCCCATATCGGCGATGGTCTGCGCCAGCTTTTCCGGCTCGTTGGCGTCGGGCTGCACGGGACGCCCATGCGCTACGTCGCAGAAAGGACAGCGGCGGGTACAAATCGCGCCCAGGATCATAAAGGTGGCGGTGCCGTGGTTAAAACATTCTGCAAGGTTAGGGCAGGAAGCCTCTTCACAGACGGAGTGCAGACCGTTTTTACGCATGGCGGCTTTAATGCCCTGAATGCGGCTGGAGTCGGCAGGGAGTTTGATTTTCATCCACTCCGGCTTACGTAAAATCTCTGTGCGTTCGGTGACCACGGTTTTGACCGGGATCAGCGCCATCTTATCTGCGTCGCGGTACTTAACGCCGCGTTCCATCTGAATAGGTTTACTCATAATCTTGCTGTTTCCAGGTTGGCATGCGCTAATCAGCCGCGTGACGTTCAAATTTTTTTGAGAAAAGCGCAAAAATTATATCACCTCGCGGCGCGGGTTTCAGCCAGGGCAGAGGAGAAAATGTGACGGAATTGTAAATTTATGGCGTTCGCTCGTCCAGCCACTTTACGTCCGCTATCGCCAGCTCGCGGGCAAAATGCTTGATTAACAACGGCTGCACGTCGGCCAGCGTCACGCCCTTTTTATAGGCGCTGATTTGTGTCATCTCCAGCCCGGCGTAGCCGCAGGGATTGATGCGCAGAAAAGGCGCAAGATCCATATCCACGTTCAAAGCCAGCCCGTGAAAAGAGCTGCCGTTGCGGATGCGCAGGCCCAGCGAGCAAATTTTTTTGCCCTCGACGTAAACGCCGGGCGCATCCGGCCGGGCAGCGGCCTCGATATCGTAGTGCGCCAGCGTGGCAATCACCGTTTGCTCAATGGCGGTAACCAGCTCCCGCACGCCGGTTTTGCGCCGTTTCAGGTTTATCAGCACGTACATGACCTGCTGACCTGGCCCGTGATAGGTGACCTGTCCGCCGCGATCGCTCTGCATAACCGGGATATCGCCCGGCATCAGCAGATGCTCCGCTTTACCGGCCTGGCCTTGAGTAAATACCGGCGGGTGTTCCACCAGCCAGATTTCGTCAGGCGTTTCCGCGCCGCGCTGATTGGTAAAATCGTGCATGGCCTGAGAGACGGGCGCCCAGGACTGCAAACCGAGCTGACGAACGAGTAGGGTATCCTGATGCATGGAGAGTCCGGTCAGGGAGTAAAGAAGGGAGTATAACGCCGAACGAGGGCCGTGGTCAGCCCCCGATCGGTGATGGCTACAGCACCATCCGCACGATTTCTATTTTGCCCAGCTCGTCATACAGCGTTTCCACCTGCTCGATATGGGTCGCCGTAATGGTAATAGAAACCGAGTGATAGTTGCCTTTGCTGCTGGGTTTTACATCCGGAGAGTAATCGCCAGGCGCATGGCGCTGTACGACTTCAACTACTTGATCAACCAGCTCCGGCTGCGCCAGACCCATCACTTTATAGGTGAACGGGGTAGGAAATTCGAGCAGTTCTTTAAGATTGGTTTTCATAGGGGCTCCGGTAACGCTAAAACAAAGACTCCCGCCAACAGCGGGAGCCTACAGATAATATCAATATGCGGGCCAT
>Ga0157358_1000031_pt1 | contig 53457 bp, 47 predicted proteins | sample AttcapACBM2_FD_111484 | JGI IMG/M metagenome (GOLD analysis project Ga0157358, IMG submission 111484) | Fungus gardens microbial communities from leaf cutter ant in Botucatu, State of São Paulo, Brazil - Atta capiguara ACBM2 | ecosystem: Host-associated > Fungi > Mycelium > Unclassified ... | reverse complement strand
ATTGCAGTTTTAAATTTCATAGTGCTTCGCAGGTGGTTACAATGTTTTTGTCTTGTTAAGAAGTTATTACTTCTTTTATCGGCACAGTCTGTGACTTCTTAACAAAATTGTCTAATTGATTGCTTTAATCATGCGATAGGTGGGGTTTATCGCTAAAGCGTGAGACATATCAAAGAATCATACGGAAGCATATGCATTTCTCCGCGTCCCGTCTTGCGCTGGATCATACTCAGGCTTTCAGCCGGAAAGACGAGGGGCCTGTGAAAGAATTTGCCAGTAAAATTCATGCTTTCGGCAAAGCGCTGATGATGCCGATCTCCGTTATCGCCGCCGCCGGTATCTTTCTGGGCGTGGCGGCCGCGCTGCAAAACCCGGCGATAACCGGCGATGCGTTTGCCAGCCTGCACGTTCCACAGCTGATTATTGGCTTTATCCGCAAGGTGGCGGGCGCGCTGTTTGCCAATCTGCCGCTCTTTTTTGCCGTTGCCAGCGCGATTGGCCTGGCGAAAGCGGAAAAGCCGACCGCCGCCTTTGCTGCCGTTATCGGCTTTATCGCCATGCATGTCGGCGTCAGCGCCACGCTTGCGGCGCAGGGATTGACGGCGGCTACGACCACGCCGGAAGCGCTGCAGGCGAAAGGAATGGAGCAAACGGCCGCCATGATGACCTCGGCGGAATATATCCCGATGCTGGGTATCTTTACCTATAACATGAGCGTGCTGGGCGGCGTTATTGCCGGTTTGCTGACCGCGACCATTCATAACCGCTTCTATACCACGCAGCTGCCTACCGCTATCAGCTTCTTCGGCGGGCGACGTTTTGTGCCGATCGTGACCGTGCTGGTGCTGCCGCTGGTGGGCGTGCTGCTGGCGGCGATCTGGCCCACTATCGGCGCCGGTATCGCCTGGGTTGGCGAGCTAATCGGCAAAAGCGGGCAGTATGGGGCTTTCTTATATGGCACCAGCGAACGCCTGCTTATCCCTACCGGCCTGCATCATATCCTTAACGAAACGGTGCGCTTCACGCCTATTGGTGGCGTCGCTACCGTGGATAATCAGACCATCGTGGGCGCGCTGAATATCTTTAATACCGCGCTGACCCATCCCGGCTCCGTACCGGATGACATTATCAGAAACGCCACGCAGTTCCTGGCGCAGGGAAAAATCCCGGTGATGATGTTTGGCCTGCCGGCGGCCGCGCTGGCGATCTATCACTGTGCGAGGCCGGAGCACAAGCAGCGGGTCAAAGCGCTGATGCTGGCGGGCGCGCTCACTTCGTTTACGACCGGCATCACCGAGCCGCTGGAATTCTGCTTTATCTTTGTTTCGCCCATTCTTTATCTGCTGCACGCGCTCCTTAGCGGCCTGTCTTTTATGCTGATGTCGATGCTGCACCTGATGATCGGCAATATTCAGGGCGGCGCTATCGATCTCGTGGTGTTTGGTATTCTTGGCGGCAGCAAAACTCAATGGTGGTGGACGCTGGTGCTTGGCGCCATCTACGTGCCGGTTTACTACTACGGTTTTCGCTTTGTTATCCTGCGTATGCGGGTAGAAACGCCGGGCAGGGAAGCGGAAGAGACGGAGCCGGAAAGCAAAACGGTCGCGGCCGATCAGCGTATTCGGGTGATCATTAGCGGACTGGGCGGCGAAGGCAATATAGAGGACGTCGATTGCTGCTTTACCCGACTGCGGGTGCGGGTAAAAGAGATGAAAGAGGTCGTCGATCAAACGCTGATGACCACGGGCGCCAACGGCATCAACCGCGTCAGCGACCACGATATCCAGGTCATTTACGGGCCGCAGGTTGAAAAAATCGCCAGCGAGGTGAAAGCTGCCCTGGGCGTGGCCTGACTGCTGCCGTCCCTGGCAGGCCGCATTTACAGAACGTTCGCCGTGTCAGGCTTTCCGGGCGAGGGCGGCGGCGACCAGGCCATCCAGCCATGCCTGATGGCCGTTAATCATCGGGTTTGGCGTGGTTTTCGCCAGTGCTTTAGCCGGATGGCCGTTCTGGGTTTCCTGGGTCAGGATACGTACGCGTCCGCCGGCCAAATCTTCCAGCAGCCAGGCATGATGCACATCCAGCCGCGTTTCGCCTTCGCCGGACCAGCCATGCCACGCCACGCGCGCCGGTTCGCCGGTGGATGGCGCTACGCATTCAGTTACCTGCGCCTCGACAGGAAAACCAAAAGTCGTGAAGTAGAAACGCACCTCCTGCGCCAGCTGCGGACCTTTACCGTGACAGAAACGAATATCAGCAACATTTTCATAATAGGTTGGCCACAGCGCTGGGGTATTCAACAGCGGCCAGACTTCCGCCGTGGACAGACCTGCCACAATAACCTCATTCGAGGCGAAGTTATCACAAAAACCCGGAATATAGCCTTCAGGCCAGATAATAGCGTTCATTAGTCACCCATAAAAACAGAGCACAGCGCCAGTCGCTGTTGGTAAAGCGAGTATGCGGAGAGTGCTGATATAAGGCTAATCAGGGTTTGTTATTACTGATATCATGAAGAATGATATCTAAAGGGGAAGCGAAGCGTGATGAAAACGGATATCCGCACAATGGATTTGAATCTGTTGAAAACCCTGGATGCATTGTTGGATGAACGCAGCGTTACGCGTGCGGCAGCCAGGCTGTCGCTTACTCAGCCAGCCGTCAGCGGAATGCTGACGCGGCTGCGCGACTGTTTTGACGATCCGCTGTTCAGCCGAACGCAAAGAGGGATAGTGCCCACGCCACGCGCGCTGGAGCTGGCTGCGCCGGTGAAAAGGATCCTCAGCGAAACGGAAGCGTTATTACAAAGAAAAGTGTTTAACCCGGCCAGCGCAGAGATGACGATCACCGTCGCCGCCACGGATTATGCTTTAAAAGCGGTTATCGTGCCGTTTGTGACCGCGCTGCGTCGACAGGCACCGGGCATTCGCGTGGCTGTGGTGCCGGTTGAGGCCGGCCAGCTCGCAGATCAGCTGGCGCGGGGCGAAATCGATTTCGCCCTGGTCACGCCTGAAACCACGCCGCAGGAGCTGCACACCCGCCACCTTTTTGATGAACGCTATGTCTGCATGATGCGCAAAGATCATCCTGATGCCGGCCCCCGGCCGCTGACGTTGGACCGTTTCTGCCAGCTTGACCAGGTTCTGGTTTCTTTTACCGGGGACAGATTTTCCGGCGTGACCGATCGCGCTTTAGCGGCGTTGGGACGCGAAAGAAGGGTGGTCATGGCGATCAACAGCTTTCTGATGCTGCCGGAAATTTTGCAGCTCAGCGATCTGATTGCGGTAACGCCTTATCGACTGACCGTGGGCGTCGAGAAAATGGCGATACAGGCGCCGCCGCTGGTCATTCCCGGCTTTACCAAAATCCTGGCGTGGCACGACCGCACGCATCGTGACGCCGGGCACCGCTGGCTGCGAGCCTTGTTTACCGCTCTGTTCAGCGATGAGCCGTAATCAGACAGGGACATACGGCCCTTCTGCCGTCTTGCTATTGCAATGGGTATATTTCATTACAGAGATAAAGGCTTAAGCCTGCTGTGGTTTATTAACTGTTATTTTAAAACATTATTAATAATCCTGAAAAATTATGTCATATTTTTCGCGTCTGTATATTTTACTGATTTGGCTGGCTTTTTCAGGGTGCGTATGAGAAAGCCTGTTGAATATAAAATGAAACAGGCGATCCGCCATTAAATAAAGGTTTTTTCTTGCAGGCTGATGAGAGGTTGCTATAGTTATTCATGCACGACGTTCACCGGCGTTCGGTAAAAACAGCAGTAGCCGAGCTATATTATCCGGTGAGAAATTGAATACACGAAGAGGAAGCTATTATGACTCAGCATCGTGGAAATTCCGGCAACTTCGCCGAGGATCGTGAAAAAGCATCAGAAGCAGGTAAGAAAGGCGGCCAGAGCAGCAGCGGTTCTTTCAAAAACGACCGTGATAAGGCCTCCGAAGCCGGTAAAAAAGGTGGGCAGAACAGCCACCGTAGCTAAGTAGTATGGGATGACCACAGGTAGTATCGGGCCGTTTAAATTGGCTCAACTATTAGCCGATTGATTAAGTTGGCCGAAGAAAGTAATTTAAGGTTGCCCCGTAACCGGCTAAAACCCGCATCCCTCTGTTTCAGGGGTGGCGGGTTTTTTTATGCATTATTATTAATTTCTACAACTTATTCAGAAGTGGGAGCTTCATTTTCGCTTTTGCCGATAATTTTATATCTGCATGGTTCCAGATTTGCCGCTTCGTTTATATCCTTCTTTTGGAACAGGTGGAGAAAATTCAGATCGCGAGAAAGGGCGTGCGCCGTATAAGACGGCTTTTTTACGCTTGCCGCCTGTCTGTGAATATGCGAAAAACGGACTTCATTTTTTCAGGAGAAAAGCATGTCTGCCCAAACCCTTGCCATTGGCCTTTTGCTTTACCCCGATTTAACCCAGCTCGATCTTACCGGCCCTTTTGAAGTTTTTGCCCGTGCGCCTGGCGCACAGGTGCATCTCATCTGGAAAACGCGGGAACCGGTAGTGTCCGATCGCGGCATGGCGATCCTGCCTTCCACAACCTTTGAGGCTTGCCCAAAACTGGATGTCCTTTGCGTGCCCGGCGGCCCAGGGCAGATCGCGCTGATGGAAGACAACGATACGTTGGCATTTATCCGCCGCAAAAGCGCAGAGGTTAATTTGCTTACCTCCGTTTGTACCGGCTCGCTGGTGTTGGGCGCCGCCGGGCTTTTACAGGGACGCAAAGCGACCTGCCACTGGGGATCGCTGTCGCAGCTGGCGTTACTGGGTGCCGAGCCGGTAGGCGAGCGCGTAGTGCGGGATGGTAATCTTATTACCGGCGCTGGCGTGACTTCCGGCATCGATTTTGCGCTTAGCGTGTTGGCCGCGCTCTACGGCGACGAAATCGCTCAGGCTATCCAGCTGCAGATGGAATACGATCCTGCGCCGCCGTTTGACTGCGGCTCCCCTCGCGTGGCTTCAGCAGAGCAGGTCGCAAGAGCCAGCGCACAGGCGGCGGGATTCATTGCTAAAAGGCTGAAGGCAACGCAAAAAGCGGCATTACGGCTGAGCAATTCTGCCTGCCGGTCGTGACCGGGACCGGCAGGCAGGTGACGGCGTCACTAAAAGACGATGCTGGCTTGATATTTATTACAGCGGTAATTAACACCGGGGCCAATTCTGAATATAAGCCGGGATGTCAATAAATAAGAATAGTCTGCTTTGTCCTTAGGGTATTAATAATAAAGAGCGGCGGCCAGGCATGGCCTGATTCTGAATATAAGCGACAAAAGCATTATCAGGGTGCATTCGTTACCGAAGTATGGAATAACTGGCAACAATTTAGCAGCTAACGCTTTTCTGCCAGGCACGGCAGGCTTACGGGGAATATAATGCAGACTGAAACCGTTCAAACCGACGAACTGGAAGGCAAAGCCCTGGAATGGGCCGTGCTTAAAGCTATAGGCGGCGCCTGGCCGAAAGGCGCGGCTACGACGTGGGACAAAGCCGGATATCTGATAAGCAATCTGAATATATTCCTGAGCAGCGGCGGCCATAAACAGATGTTTATCGCTTATCTGGACGAAAGAGCGCCCTCCGTGGGCAAAACCTTACCGGAGGCGGTGTACCGCGCCGTGGTTCACGCTTCAATAGGCAGCTGGATATCAGTGCCGGTATCAATTTTAAAGGCTTAGCCGCAGTGAAGGAATAAAGACAAAGGCGGTGAAATTAATGAGCTTTTCTATATTTTACAGTGGCACTAAAAACCTTGTATTCTGAAACCATCTTATGGCACACAGATAGTTAAGGCCTCGTGCCGCTGAATACGGTTATTATAATATCTGTCCTCGCTTTAAATTAACTATCTGCTTTCTGGCTCGCTTTCAGTGTAACCTCGCTATAGAAAATATTAGCGCTTTTATCAGCACTTATTAAACCTGAATCGTGTGCGCTTTTGGTAAAAATAGCAGCTATATCATGCTCATCTCTGTGCTGACGCGGACAGGTAAGGCGTTATTCAGGATTATTTATATAAAAAAAGCCCGCAGGGAGCCGCGGGCAAAAAAACGAAGTTAACTCTGTTTTGCCTCACCACCCTAAAGTAATACGCAGACCATAAAGTGATCCGAATCACATCCCGGTGGTTAAATTTTGTTCTGAGACGAATCTTATTAAGGGAAGTTTACCCTGAAATGCTGCCAATACCGCCGTGCGAGCCAAAGTATGGAGAGAGGTTTAGCAGCATAAGTGCCGCCATCAGGCCACTTTATACAGCTGTTACCGGCACGGCGGTTGGTCATCTCGCCTGAACCACAGCGCCTGGCCATCGGCTCTTAATTTGCTATTTGCTGAACCATAACTATGCTTAATCAGGTAGTCGCCAATGCGCCGCCCGACCGACGGACTGACCCTTAATCAGTGATGATAAACAGGCGCACCAAATTTCAGGCTCTGCTCAGGCAGGGCCTTTTTTCTGTCTGCGGTGTACTACACTACCAGAACATGCTCCTGCGCGAGGGACGTATCAACCCTGCTTCTCCTCAGGGAGACGGGTGAACAAGCTGCGCTAACGATTTTACCGGAACGTAACCGGAATCAGGTTACCGGAACGCAACTGGCATCAGGTTACCGGAACGTAACCGGCATCAGGTTACCGGAACGTAACCGGCATCAGGATTAAACCGCCGTTAGCTCACCTGGAGAGAGCATCAGCCACGGAGCTGAAGGTTTGGGGTTCGAATCCCTGACGGCGGTCCAGTACTTGTTCTGAAGGTCACCCTGGGTGGCCTTTTTTTACGCCTGCGCTTTATTAACCTTTTTATATAAAGGGTATTATAGGGGGATCAGCGTAAGAGATAACGTTTTGAGCGTTGTCTGTCCGTTATTGGAATAAGGTGCGCAAACAACCTGAGCCTCGCCAACGCGGGGCTTTTTTACGTCCGGAAGAAGGAGAACACTATGCTGACCGTTAAAAGTATCATCGGGGGTGTGACGCATATCTGTGAGGTGAACAATATCACTATTGCAAGACGCGGTTCGGAAACCTTCGGCTATGTTCTGACGCTGACCAAAGAGCATCCCAATCCCGATTTTGCTGAGGTAATGCCTGCTATCTATGAAAATGAAGAGAAAAGCAAAGTCTTACAGCAAGAGGCCATTATGATCAGTGAAAGGGATGGCGTACTGGTCGGGGACGCTGTAGCTGTGCTTATCAGCGAGGTGGATAGCGTGAAAATGCCTGGCCTTAAAGAAGCGGATGGAACGCTGTATCAATACATCTATCCGGGAGACAAGGTCTACGTGATGAATTCGCACGGTTCAACTATTGAGACAGTCAAATGATCAAGGTTTCCCCACAGATAAAGCCAGGCGTTAAAGTGCGGCAGCCTAATCCAGATCGAAAATGCAGGTTAGTTGAGTAAAATTTGCGCAGGGATGGTATAATCAGGCTCACTTCTCACAAGGCCAAATACCATGTCCTTTTTCGCTCAGATGATGGACCGTATCGCCAGAATAAACGCTGACGCCAAATGCCCTATATGCGGAAAAAGCTCTAAGCATTCAGTTGCAAAAATTTCTCGAGAGCAGGCATTGCTCTGCCCACATTGCAAATCCCTTTTTGTTATTCACGGTTAAATAGTGCTGAAAAGCTAAGCCGCCTCCGGGCGGTTTTTATCGGCGTGTTTAATACTGACCGCGCCAGGAATGGCTGTTACGGCGCCAGAAACAGGGGCGTCCAGATGATTTATCCTTAAAACATGAAACATAACTTGCTAAATTAATTAACACATACAGTGAGTTTTGGCTTACAGGCTGAAGATTAAAAGGGCCGGGTGACTAAAACGATAAAAAGCCGATAGCACAATACGGATCCTTTGCACGTCAGTATTACGTGAACAAATGTAACTTAAGTAATAAAATCAATATTAATAATAGGTTGTATTGCCCTGCACGAAAAAAAATTTAAACTTGATACAAGGGCTAATTTTTTTCAATGGCATACCGATAACCCTACCCTGGGGACAAAAGGTCTTCTTAGGGCTTATTAAATTATCAGGTTTGAGGTAGGTATGAATATTACGCAGCGTTTGTTCCTGACGTTTACCCTGTTGGCGCTGGCTTTATGCACGCTGGCAGCGGTATCGTTCTCAATTATATCGGGTTTTCAATCCCGCTTCGAATATGTGCAGAATAATGCTATCCCCAGCATTAAGGATCTTAACAAATCCATTAGTGCTTCCAGCGGTTTGGGCCTGGCCTTATACAAGCACCAGGCGCTTACCGATGATACAAAGCTGCCTGCCGCTGAACGCCATATCGACGACACGCTGGATGAATTGAAAAAGCTGACTGATTACTACATGGCTAATGATATCTCCAGTGCTGAAGATCGTAGTATGACAGAGCAGATCTACCGTGACATCGACGCAGTACGGGCTGACTTACCGGCGTTCCTTAACGCTTCCCGCGCGCAAAATGAGAGCGTAACGCTGGCCTTGCTTCAGGGTGAATCAGGTATAGGTGCTGCAGGTAGAAAATTAGCATCAGATTTGAATAAGCAGATTGAACTTAATATCCAGATTGGCAATGAGCTAAAAAAAATCAATAAAGAAATCTATTCAAAAACAATCTGGATGATGTCAACTGCGGTTATTTTGGTGATTGTGCTGCTCAGCTTTTTTGCCATAAAAACCATTCTGAATATCAGAAGAAGCCTTCTGAATATAGAAGAGACAATGCTGGAAGTCAGCAACACGTTAGACCTTACTCGCCAGGCTGACGACAGCCACGCTGATGAAATAGGAAAAACCGCTTCAGCGTTTAATAAATTACTGACTAAGTTTTCAGAGACGTTAACGGCTGTTAATAGCGCATCGTTATCCGTAAGCTCAGGATCTTCACAAATTGCCGCAGGTAATGAAGATTTGTCTTCTCGTACCGAGCAGCAGGCGGCTTCGCTTGAAGAGACCTCTTCGAGTATGGCTGCACTGAGCGAAACGGTAAAAAATAACTCCTTCAGTGCCAGCGAGGCGAGCACGCTGGCCGATAGCGCTAATAAGCTGTCGACAGAAAACGGTCAGTCCGTGAGGAATATGTTGAATACGATGGAAGATATCCGCACCAGCTCCGGAAAAATTTCCGAAATAACGGGGCTGATCGAGGGGATTTCATTCCAGACCAATATTCTGGCGCTGAACGCTGCCGTTGAGGCGGCAAGAGCCGGCGAGCATGGCAGAGGCTTTGCAGTGGTGGCAAGCGAAGTGCGTAATCTTGCGCAGCGTTCTTCCTCTGCGGCAAAAGAGATTAAAGATCTGATCAACGCCTCCGTTATGCACGTCGAAAGCGGGGCGTTGCAGGCAGCCAGCGTGGGTGAAAACTCAGCAAAAGTAACCAGCTCAATCAACCAGGTCGCGACTATTGTCAATGAGATTGCTACTTCGGCAGCGGAACAAAGCCGCGGTATTGAGCAGGTTCATTTGGCTATCGGGCAGATGGACGAAGTGACGCAACAAAATGCTGCGCTGGTCGAGGAAGCCTCGTCCGCGTCCAGATCGCTACAGGATCAGGCGGAGACGCTCAGCCAACTGGTGTCTGCCTTTAAGTTAACTTCAGATACGCGGATGTACAAAAAAACCGAGACCTTTGTTAAGCCATCCGTGAGCCGTACGCCCGCGAAGGCGGCCGCTGTATCAGCCGGGGATTGGGAAAGTTTTTAATGTGGTTCGCCCCCAGTAATGGGGGCTTTGGCGTTAAAGTCATTTTCCACGCTCTTGATCCACAGCCAATGCAGCGCCGATAGCCCTTTCGGGCGTGCTCGTTGGGCTGATATCGTCACCAGTCATCAGCAATAACGTTTAGTCGAACCAGTCTGCCATTTTTTCTGTAGCCTGGTTTTTACATCTTCGTTGATATACATCGACACAGCAGCCAGCGCCCCAGCCGGGACACCAGGGTCATCCGTAAAGCCAACAACGGGCAAAGCATCAGGGACGGCATCAATCGGCAAAACGAAATAAGCAAGCGCAGCGTAAATCGTCATTTTGCCCAAATTGGCGTGTCTGGTCTCTGCGCAGAAAAATAGAACCAAAGCGCTTTTTCAATGACTTCATGCCCCGCTTTTTTAACGTACTTAACAATTTTTACCAAAAGCCGTCATCGTTAAAATCTTTAGCGGTGGTGAACTTGTTTTCCATCTCTTTCTCCTGAAATTAAACCCTGTTGTTCATCGGCATATCTCTTCAGGGCTTTATCTCTTTGTGAGCGGCCCGGTATTTATGTACGGCTTCTGTCGTAAAACTAAAGCTACCGTTAACCATTTCAGTAAAGAGATGCCGGGCAACTTTATTACGCACCAAAAAAAATGCCGCAATTGTCGGGCTGCAATAATAAAAATCCATTATTAACGAGCTATCTGGCCTGAAGGTAAAAAAAGCCTGGAAGGTATGCAGGCAAATAATCAGAGCCGGTTGACCCGGCACACTAAATTAATCCCAATGTTATAAAATGGCTGGAGGCACGTACCTGAGCCTGAAATTTGTTCCGACGGAATTTTATCAGGGAAACTTGCATACAAATGCTTTTGCTGAATGAGCGCGGACAACAGCCATTATTGACGTTCAGCAGCACGACATTAGCCTTTAGGGCTCTTTAAATTGACATCTCAGGCGCGCTGGCTGAAGATCTTCTTTAGTCAGCAATGCCTGTCGACCGGGCTGATTTTGCGCCCGGATGCCTGCTTACCAGTCTATAAAGCCTGTCTGACATAACCTTCTGAAAAATAAGAAAAATGGATATAAAACAACTTATTTACCTGTGTAACCTTGAGCGCGAGCGCCATTTTGGCCGTGCGGCGGAGGCGAGCTTCGTCAGCCAGCCGACGCTGTCGATGCGTCTGAAAAACCTGGAGCGCGAGCTGGGGCTATCGCTGATCAACCGCAGCAATAACTTCGACGGCTTTACGCCAGAAGGCGAAAGGGTGCTGACGTGGGCGCGGGAAATCGTCTCCGTCTATCAGGGCCTCAAGCTGGAAGTCGAATCGTTAAAACATGGCGTTGCGGGCACGCTACGTATTGGCGTGGTGCCGCAGTGCAGCATCTCGCTGCCGCTGGTGCTGAAAGGCATCCAGGAACGTTATCCGCAGCTTAACTATCGCGTCTCGGTGCTCAGCGCCGATCAGCTGCTTGACGCATTGAACAGCTATACGGTGGACGTCGGCATTGGCTTTTTTGAGCTGGTCACGCTGCGCGAGCTGCATTTCCAGGCCGAACCGCTGGCGGACAACGGCGTGGAAGTGGTTTTCCATCCCGAACATTTTCCGCAGCTGGTGGGCGAAGCGCCGCTGAGCCTGAACGAACTAAAAGAGATCCCGCTGTGTCTGGCGGAGCAGACGCGCTATTTCCGACGCTATCTGGATACCCACTTTCGGGAAGCCGATATCCATCTGCGGGTGATACTGGAAACCACCTCCGTGTTTCAACTGGCGCAGGGCGTTCAGGTAGGGCTGGGCTGCCTGATTTCGCCTCGCGGCCATCTGCTGCCGGCCATGACGCCGGAATTGCAGTCGCGCCCGCTGGCCATTGCGCCGATGAGCCGCCAGGCCGCAGTGGTTATTGCCGAGCCGGGCAGAGCGACGCCGCTGTCCCAGCACTTTTTTGACGAGGTACGCCGCTGGCTTAGCGAACGTTAGCCGCGACGAACGCTAACTCCCCAGCGACTGCATCAGCCGGTTATTCCAGCCTGCCAGCGCCGTACTGAAAATCACGTTCATCATTCTCTGCAGCGAAAAACCCGCCTCTTTCAGCGGCTGTAAATGCGCGGCGCTGAAGCGCTCCGGCGAGCGGGTCAGCTGCGCGGCGGTCTGTATCACTGCCCGATCGACGGCGCTGGCGCTTCCGATCGCGTCATCAACGCCTGTTTTTAACGCGCTACGCAGCGCTTCCGGCGCGTACCGGTTAAAGCAGGCTGCACTGCCGTTGATCCGTGCGGCTACGGCGGCGGCAAGCTGGCCTTCCGGCGTCGTCGTTTGCTCTTCCAGTACCTTAATCAGCTGACCCCAGCCGTACAGGGCATCCCCGTCGTGCGCCAGCAGCCAGGCGCTGCGGCTTAATGCCTGCTGCGGCTGGCAGAAGGTCAGCGCTTCCAGCTGGCTGTGCGTGGCGTAACGCAGCTCAACGGGCGTCAGCCGGGGCTGCCAGCTATGCTGGTCGGTAAAGCCGTATTCGTCCGCATCTGGCGGAACGGTTACGCCAGGGATCCAGCGAACCGGCAGGGCGAGCAGGGCATGCACGCCAGCCGCCACTCGCGCCTGATAACAGACAAAACCGATAATCTGGCTAAAGGTGATGATATCCGGCGCGGTCAGGCCTGCCTCATCCAGCCGCTGCAATGCTGCCTCGTCAATCAGCGTCGGCTGCATCGCCAGCTGGCGGGCATATTCGGTAATTTGCGTCAGGCGACGGTTGCTCTCACGTGAAGAGTCCGGCCCGCTTAGCGGGTTGAGGCGTGCGGCGTAATGGTTACACAGGCGCTGAACGCCGGTAACCTGCGCCACGGTAAGCGCGGTGCTGAGACGATCGTATAACGTCAGCGTATGCGTCAGCGAGGCGGTCAGCGACGAAGGAAACAGCAGCGAGTAGAGATCTCTTGAAGCCAGCAGCGCCGGCTGCGCTTCCTGTAGCGTCTGCCGCAGCCCGCCTTCACAAAGCGCGGCCAGTCCCAGCAAAAAACGGTCTTCAATATCAGCGGCCTCGGGCACCAGAGGCTCTGCCCGGCTGGCGAGCGTGGCCTGAGTTTCGTGATACCAGTGGCTATGGCTTTTAAGCCGACGCTGTTCCATAGTCATTCCTTTTCAAGTTGGCTGGCCCTGAGTACGGACCGGAGGGCAAGCCTATCCTCGCGCAAGCGGAATAACCGGCAAAGACCGATCGGTGCTAATAAATAGCGGAAAAGCATAATGGTGAAAGAAGCAGCGGAACCGGCTGGAAATTCGCCCATTCCTGGCAGAACGGGCGTTTAAAAGAGCGGTACTAACGATCTTTACGCCAGGCGTCCGCCGTCAGCGCTTCGCCAAAGTGGCTGGTAATCAGTCTTTTCGTCAGATCGTGCAGCGGGCAGGCGAGGACATCTGCGGTGCTGCCGCGCTCTACCACTTCGCCGTGATGCATGACGATTACCTGATCGCTGATATGCTTCATCATGCCCAGATGCTGCGTCACATAGATATAGGCGATGCCGTGCTTGTCCTGTAGTTCCAGCATCAGGTTCACCAGCTGCGAGCGCATAGACATATCCAGCGAGGCCAGCGCCTCGTCGGCGACAATGACCTTAGGTTGCAGGATCAACGCGCGGGCAAGACCGACGCGCTGCTTCTGTCCCGGCGCCAGCATATGAGGATAATAAGCAGCGTGATCGCGCAGTAAACCGACCTGGCGCAGGGTGGCGATAATGCGCTTTTCCCGCGCTTCGGCGGTCAGATCGGTATTCAGACGCAGCGGGAAATCCAGGATCTGGCCGATGCGCTGGCGTGGATTCAGCGAAGTGGACGGATCCTGAAAGATCATACGGATACGCTGGCTGCGGTAGCCGTAATCGCCATATTGCAGCGGCCGATCGTCAATCAGGATTTCGCCCGCACTCGGCTCAATCATGCCGCTGAGCATTTTCGCCAGCGTCGACTTGCCGGAGCCGTTTTCGCCGATGATCGCCAGCGTCTGTCTTTCGCGTAGCGTAAAGCTGACCTCTTTGACCGCCTCAACATGCTGACGCCGAAACAGGCCGGTTCGGTAACGGTAGGTTTTACTGAGGTTGCGCACCTCCAGCAGCGTTTCAACCATTACTGACTCTCCATATTCAGCGGGAAATGACAGGCGAACAGGTGCGATTTTCCGCCCGCCAGGCGGGGCGTTTCGATACATTTTTTCTGCGCATAAGGGCAGCGCGGCCCCAGACGGCAGCCAATGGGCAGGTGCTCCAGCGAAGGGATCGCACCGGGCAGGGTGTTCAGACGACTTTTATGCGGCAGCGAGCGCCCAAAATCCGGCATCGCCCTGATCAGCGCCTGCGTATAAGGATGGTGCGGCTGCACGATCAAATCTTCGCTGGTGGCGGTTTCCACCGTCTGGCCACAGTACATTACGTTGATGCGGTTCGCCCAGTGGCTCAGCATCTGCAAATCGTGGCTGATCAGCAAAATCGTGGTGTTGTTGTTCTGATTAAGCCGGGAAAGCAGACGGAAAATCTGCGCCTGCGTCGTCGGCTCCATCGCGTTAGTGGGTTCATCGGCAATCAGCAGGCGCGGCTGGTTGGCCAGCGCAATGGCGATCATCACTTTCTGGCATTCGCCTTCGGTCAGCTCATAGGGAAAACTGCGCATAATATCTTTATGATCTTTGATGCCCACGCGGTGCAGTAGCTCGATAGCGCGACGATGCCGCCAGCCGAAACGCTGGTACCAGCGGCCTTTCCACGTCCAGCGGGGAATAGCCTGTTTTAGCTGTTTACCCACGCTTTCAGAAGGATCGAGGCAGGACTGCGGCTCCTGAAAAATCATCGACACGTTATGACCAACAAGTTTACGCCTTTCGCGCGGCGACAGCTTAAGCAGGTCGATATCGTCAAAGCGCATACGGTCGGCAGTAACCCGCCAGTTATCTTTGGTCACGCCGCAGATCGCTTTGGCGATCAGGCTCTTGCCCGAGCCGGATTCGCCCACCAGGCCGCGAACTTCCCCTTCGGTCAGCGTAATACTGACGCGATCGACCGCCTTGACCGGGCCATCGGCGGTCATAAACTCAATGGTCAGATTACGAATATCGAGCAGCGGCATTATTCAACTCCCGCAACGATGGCGCGACGAATACCGTCGCCCAGCAAATTGACAATCAGCACGCTGAGCATTATCGCCGCGCCGGGCAGCATCACCGTCCAGGGTGCGACGTAAATCAGCTCCAGCGCATCACCAAGCATGGCTCCCCATTCGGGAGAAGGCAACTGCGCGCCCAGATCCAGAAAGCCCAGCGCGGCGATATCCAGGATAGCCATCGACAGCGCGCGGGTAAATTCCGAAACCAGCAGCGCCAGGATATTGGGGAAAATTGCATAGCGAAGAATATTCATGCTGGAGGCACCATCCAGACGGGCGGCGGTGACATACTCCTTTTCCAGTTCGTCGTGCACGGCGGTATAGACCGAGCGCACCAGACGAGGGATTATCGCCAGGAATACCGCCAGCCAGGCATGACTTAAACCTGGGCCGAAAAACGCCACCACGATGATCGCCAGCAGCAGCGAAGGAATGGAAAGAAAGGTATCCAGAATGTGGTTCATCACCGCCGAACGCAATCCTCTGGTCAGCCCGGCAAAAACGCCCAGCACCATGGCGCAAAGCGAGGCCAGTACGGTAATGGCGATAGCCGAGCCTACCGTTGGCGCCGCGCCACTCAGCAGGCGGCTCAGCAGATCGCGGCCCAAATCGTCCGTGCCGAGAAAAAATGAAACATCGCCGTAGCGCGACCACGAGGGCGGCAGCAGCTGATAACCTAAAAACTGCTGCGCCAGCCCGTAAGGCGCAAGCAGGCGGCCAAACAGGCACAGCAGCAGCAGCGCGATAAACAGGTAGAAACCGACCATCGCGGTGGTGTCATGATAAAACAGCCGCCACGTGGTGCGGAAAGTGCTGGGCAGCCGTTTTTCGGCGTAAATGTTATCGGAGGGCATACCATTCCTTATGCTTCAGCGGCGTTGTCAGCGCGCCCAGAATATCGGCCAGCACATTGACGGTAATCACCAGACCGCCAACCATCATTACGCCTGCGGAAATCGCCGCGTAGTCCTGCTGCCTGATGGCGTCCACCAGCCAGCGTCCCAGACCTGGCCAGCTGAACACCACTTCAGTGATCATAGCAAGCGTCAGCATGGTAGAGAATTGCAGGCCCAGGCGAGGCACAACTGGCGGTAGCGCATTATGCAGCACGTGACGGCGGATAATGGTCAGTCGTGAAAGACCGCGAGTGGCGGCGGCTTTAATATAGTTTTGCTCCATCACTTCGCGCGTGCTGATACGCAACAGACGCACCACTTCCGTAGTAGGCGCTACGGCCAACGCTGTTACCGGCAATATCAGGTGCAGCAGCACGCTTTTCAACATCTCGTGCCGCCAGGGCGAATCGCTCAGCCAGGCGTCAATCAGCGCAAAACCGGTGATGTTTTTCATGGGATAAAGCAGATCGACGCGGCCAGAAACCGGCAGCCAGCCCAGATCCAGCGAGAAAAACAGCGTCAGCAGCAGCGCCAGCCAGAACACGGGCATTGAAAAGCCCAGCAGCGCCAGCGCGCTGATCGCTTTATCCTGCCAGCGGTTGCGCATCACGCCGGCGGCAATGCCGAACGGGATGCCAACGGCCATCGCCAGCACGAAAGCAAGAATGCACAGCTCAAGCGTAGCGGGGAAGACTTCTAACAGCTGCAGGGAAACCGGCTCGCCGTTAATGCTGGATACGCCGAAGTCAAACTGCATCAGCCCCTGATACCAGAACAGGATTGCATCACTAAACGAAGCGCCCTGTAGCGGCGCGTGGGGCGTAAAGTAACTCAGGCTGAAACCGACCACCGTCAGCAGAAACAGCGTCACCAGCCACAGCACCAGCCTTCTCAGCGTATAGATAATCATGGCTTCGTCCTTGGGTCGCGATAAACGCCGGCAAAAGAGGCGTTGCCGAACGGGCTGAGCACCAGGCCGTGAATATCATGGCGATAGGCCTGAAGCCGCAGCGAGTAGGCCAGCGGCAGCACCGGCAGCGACTGCGCCAGCATAGCCTGCGCCTTGCCGTAGTACTCGATGCGCGACGCCAGCTGCTGCGAAAGCAGTGCTTTTTGTAGCGTCTCGTCAAAAGCGGCGTCACACCAGTGCGCAAAATTGGTCTGCGAGCCGATAGCGGCGCAGCTTAACAGCGGGCGGAAAAAGCTGTCGGGATCGTTACTGTCGGTAGCCCAGCCCGTTAGCGTCAGATCGTGATTCATCTCCATCAGGCGCGCTTCCTGAAAGCGTCCCTCGACGGGCACAATTTTTACCGTAACGCCAACCTGCGCCAGATCGGCCTGGATCAGCTCGGCGGTTTTCAACGGGCTGGGGTTCCAGGCCTGCGAGGTGGCCGGTACCCACAGCGTCAGCTGGAGATCTTCCACGCCCAGCGCCTTGAGCATCTCACGTGATTTTTGCGGATTGTATTCGGTGACGCGCGCGTTGTTATCATAAGCCCAGGAAGCACGTGGCAAAATAGAAGCCGCCGTTTCCGCCGTGCCGTAGTAAACGGACTCCATCAGCCGCTCATTATTAATTGCCAGCGCCAGCGCCTGACGCACCTCGGCGCGATCCAGCGGCGCTTTGCGCGTGTTAAACGCCAGATAGGCGATATTCATACCGGGCCGCAGCGTCAGCCGCAGGCGCGGATCGTCGCGCAGCACTGAAATCTGGCTGGCGGCAGGATAGGCCAGCACGTCGCATTCGCCGGTCAGGAGTTTGGAAAGGCGTCCGGTGCCGCCCGCGCCCATATCAATCACCACCATCGGCATGCGCGGCATGCCTTTCCAGTAATTAGCATGGCGGGCGAGGCGGATATACTGGCCGGTGCGGTATTCGCTAAGCTTAAACGGCCCGGTGCCGACAGGCTGGCGATCCAGCTGCTCCTGCCGATCGACTTTACTCAACTGCGCGGCATATTCCGCCGAAAGCACCGGCGCATAGTGGGTAGCCAGGTGCCACAAAAAGGAAGCGTCCGGCGCGTTCAGCCGGATCTCGACCGTGTCGCTGCTCAGCTTTTTCACGCTGGCGACGCTGTCGGCGAACTGCAGGCTGTCGAAATAGGGATAACTGCCGCCGTTAACGCCATGCCAGGCGGATTTGCGGTCGAAAATACGCTGAAAGCTGAACACCACGTCGTCCGCGTTCATAGGTCGGCCAGGGGTGAACCATGCCGTTTTCTGAAAAGGCACGTTGTGCCGCAGATGAAAGCGGTAGGTCGCGCCGTTATCCAGCGTCTCCCAGCTTGCCGCCAGTTCCGGGATCAGACGATAGGTGTAGGGGTCGACATCCAGCAGGCGATCGTAAAGCTGCGCAGCCAGCGTATCAACCACCAGCCCGCCGCTGACCAGCTGCGGATTAAAGGTGGTCGCCGCGCCGTTCACGCAATAGACAAAACCGCTCTGACGGATGTCTTCCGGCGGAGCGGCGGCAACCATAGCGCTGAACAGGCTAAGGCCGACAAGAAAAGTGCAGAGTAGTTTGCGCATAGGTCATCTGAAATATCAGGCAATTCTCACAGTGTACCGCACTCTTGGTGCTCCCCCAAAGTTTGCGGGGACAACTGACGTTTTTTCATACGCGGGCCGTTGTGTGCTTTGGGGTTGATGCTCCTTTGTTATTGATAAAAGGTCGCGAAGCGTTGGTCAAAAACGTCAGGCGTTTTCTGGCAGCGAGCAAGGTCAGGTTGGCGAAATACGCCCGATCTTAGTGTGGTAATGAGAATTATTCTCAATAAATACTTTACAGCTATGTATGAGAATGATTATTATTCTTCTGCGCTTCAACGGTGGCTCTACCGGAGAAGGGCACGACATTGCTCACATTGCTTCCAGTATTTTTAGCCCGCCCTGCGCGGGCTTTTTTTTGCGCATTTTGCGGCGGTCTACGATCGTGCCGCGGTGAAAGAGAGGCCACGGCCGACTATACTGGTAGCTAAAAGGAGGCGCTTATGTCTGATAAAATCAAATTATTACAGGGTGATATTACGCAAATCCCCGTAGAGGCGATGGTCAACGCGGCTAACTCGTCGCTGCTGGGCGGCGGCGGCGTGGATGGCGCGATACATCGCGCCGGGGGAAAATCGATTCTGGAAGAGTGCAGGGCGATCCGCGCGCGACAGGGCGGCTGTAAAGAAGGCGATGCCGTAATAACGGGAGCGGGCAACCTGCCTGCCCGTTACGTTATCCATACCGTAGGGCCGGTGTGGAACGGCGGGCAAAACGGCGAGCCTGACCTGTTACGTAGCGCTTATCACCGCTGCTTCGACCTGATTGACGAGCATAAGATCAAATCCGTTTCATTTCCTAATATCAGCACCGGCATCTATCGTTTCCCCAAAACGCTGGCGGCAGAAATTGCCTTTGAAGCGATCTCCGCCAGGCTGCACGAGGCGGTAGAACAGGTCAATATCGTCTGCTTTGAGCAGGAGAGTTACGCTATCTGGCACAATTTGCTCCAGCAGCGCGGCTAAAATTGCCTATAGCTCGCCGTCTTCAGCGCCGATTTCCACGTTGTGCTTTTTCATCATTGCGCGTAGCTGGTGATAGGTGACACCCAGCAAATCCGCCGCGCGGCGCTGGTTGTAGAGCGCCTGCTTTAAACTCTTTTGCAGCAGATCCTTTTCCTGCTGATGCTGCCAGCGGCGGAGATCCAGCGGCAGCGCGGGCAGCCGCTCTGCCGCTGGCGCTGTGGGGGCGGCGTACAGGCGCTGAAAAGGATTGATAATAATGGTATCCAGCTCCTGATCCGTTTCGCTGTGACGATAGACTGACCTTTCCACCACGTTTTTTAGTTCCCGCACGTTACCCGGCCAGCCATAGTCCAGCAGAGCCTGCCGCGCCCCCGGCGAGAAGCCGGGGAAGAAAGCCAGGCCCAGCTCCCGACACATCTGAATAGCAAAATGCTCCGCCATCACCAGGATATCGCTACGACGCTCGCGCAGCGGCGGCAGCTGCACCACGTCAAAAGCAAGCCTGTCCAACAGATCGGCACGGAATTTTCCCTCTTCGGCCAGCTGCGGCAAATCGGCGTTGGTGGCGCAGACCAGCCGCACGCTGACCTGCAAAGGCTGACTGCCGCCGACGCGTTCCAGCTGCCCATATTCAATCACCCGCAGCAGTTTCTCCTGTACCAGCATCGGCGCCGTCGCCAGCTCGTCCAGAAACAGCGTACCGCCGTCGGCGCGCTCGAACCGACCCAGATGACGCTTCTGCGCGCCGGTAAACGCGCCGGCTTCGTGGCCGAAAAGCTCGGAATCCAGCAGATTCTCGTTCAGCGCCGCACAGTTTAATGAAATAAAAGGGCCCTGCCAGCGCTCGGAAAGATAGTGCAGCCGGCTGGCGATCAGCTCTTTGCCGGTACCGCGCTCGCCGATAACCAGCACCGGCTTATTCAGTGGTGCCAGACGTGAAACCTGCTCCAGCACCTCCAGAAAGTTATTCGACTCGCCAAGCAGGGTTTCTTTTTCCATTTTTTTCACCAGGTATTGGTTAATTACGCCACTTTAGAGAAACAAGGCGCGGCTGTAAACCGGCGTAATTAAGGAAAATCAATAAGATAAAAGTTGGCACGCGATTTGAATAGTAATACCCGTAACGCCAAAACAATTTAAGAGGATGAAGATTATGGGTATTTTTTCTCGCTTTGCCGACATCGTAAACGCCAACATCAATTCGCTGCTGGAAAAAGCAGAGGATCCGCAAAAGCTGGTGCGCCTGATGATTCAGGAAATGGAAGATACGCTGGTGGAAGTGCGTTCCACTTCAGCCCGCGCGCTGGCAGAGAAAAAGCAGCTGCAGCGCCGCATTGAACAGGCTGAGATCCAGCAGGCCGAGTGGCAGGAGAAAGCGGAGCTGGCGCTGCGTAAAGATAAAGACGACCTGGCCCGCGCCGCGCTGATTGAGAAACAAAGACTGAACGATCTGACTGCCTCGCTCACGCGCGAAGCCGAACAGGTCGAAGAAACGCTGACCCGTATGAAGGGCGAAATCGGTGAGCTGGAGAAAAAGCTGAGCGAAACGCGCGCTCGTCAGCAGGCGTTGACGCTGCGTCATCAGGCCGCTTCTTCTTCCCGCGACGTGCGTCGCCAGCTGGACAGCGGTAAAATTGACGAGGCGATGGCTCGTTTTGAATCCTTTGAGCGCCGCATCGACCATATGGAAGCCGAGGCGGAAAGCCACAGCTTTGGCAAAAAGAAAACGCTGGATCAGGAATTCGCCGATCTTCAGGCCGACGATGCCATCTCTGAGCAGCTGGCGGCGCTGAAGGCAAAAATGAACCGTAGCGAATAATCTTTGCCGGTGGCATTCCCCGGAATGCCCGGCATATCAATTCAAGGAGAATGAATGAGCGCGTTATTTCTGGCGATCCCGCTGACGATATTTATGCTGTTTGTGGCCCCCATCTGGCTATGGCTGCACTACAGCAAGCGTCAAAACAGTGATGCCACACTGTCGCAAGGCGAGCTACAAAGGCTGCAGCAGCTGACTCAGGATGCCCGCAGGATGCGCGAACGTATCAAGGCGCTGGAGGAGATCCTCGACGCCGAGCACCCTAACTGGAGGCAGCCATGAGCAGCAGGAAACTTTACCGCATTCCCGCGCGCGGCAAGGTAAAAGGCGTCTGCGCCGGGATTGCCGACTATCTGGATATCCCGGTACGGCTGGTGCGGGTTATCGTCGTGCTGTCGATGATCTTTGGTCTGTTTATGCTCACGCTGATCGCCTATTTTCTGCTGGCCTTTGTGCTGGACGAGAAGCCGCAAAGCGCGGAGGAAAACGCCCCGACGGCACACATGCTTTTAGACCAGCTGGAGGCGGAGCTGCGCGGCGGTGAGCCAGGCGTACGCGATATAGAACGCTACGTCACTTCTGAAACCTTTAGCGTGCGCAGCCGATTCCGTCAGCTGTAGGCGCCCGGAGAACACCATGCGTAACTGGCAATCTGCTTTACACCGCAACGCCGCGCCCACGCTGAAAAAGGCCGGTAAGTTCGTGCTGCTGGGCGCGTTAAGCTACGGCCCGGCTGGCCTGACCGGCTGGGCGGTGAAATCCGTCGCGCGTCGGCCGCTGAAAATATTGTTAGCCTGGGCGCTGGAGCCGCTTATCCGCCGCGCGCTGCGGGGCGCAACGGCGCGCTGGAACAAACCCTGAACGTCGCGGCTATGCTATTCTGAGCCGTCGGCCTTAAGGATATGGACCAATGAAACGACTTCAGACAGAACTGCTTTCATTAATGAACCGGGGCGCAGATCGTCATTTGCGCCTCGCCGTCACCGGCCTGAGCCGCAGCGGCAAAACGGCTTTTATCACCTCGCTGGTCAATCAACTGCTTAACGTTAACGCCGACGCGCGTCTGCCGATGTTTTCCGCTGCGCGAGAAGGCCGCCTGCTGGGCGTTAAGCGCGTGCCACAGCGCGATATGGGTATTCAGCGCTTTACCTATGATGAAGGCCTGGCGCAGCTGTATGGCGAGCCACCCGCCTGGCCGACGCCGACGCGCGGGGTCAGCGAAATGCGTCTGGCGCTGCGCTATCGCTCGCAGGAATCTTTGCTGCGCCATTTTAAAGATGCCTCCACGCTTTATCTTGAAATTGTCGACTACCCCGGCGAATGGCTGCTGGATCTGCCCATGCTGGCGCAGGACTATCCTGGCTGGTCGCGACAGATGACGGGTCTGTTGAATGGCGATCGCGCCAGCTGGTCAGCGCCATGGCGCAAGCTTTGCGCCGATCTGGATCCGTTTGCGCCTGCGGATGAAAACCGGCTGGCGGCAATCGCGGCGGCGTGGACAGACTACCTGCATAAGTGTAAACGGGAAGGGCTGCACTTTATCCAGCCTGGCCGCTTTGTGCTGCCGGGCGATATGGCCGGCGCGCCAGCCTTACAGTTTTTCCCCTGGCCGCAGGCGGAAGAGGCGGACGCCTCCAGGCTGGCGCAGGCGGATGCCAACAGTAATATCGGGATGCTGCGCGCGCGCTATAACTACTATTGCCAGCACGTGGTTAAAGACTTCTACAAAAACCACTTCCTGCGCTTTGACCGCCAAATCGTGCTGGTGGACTGTTTGCAGCCGCTTAACAGCGGGCCACAGGCGTTTAACGATATGCGGCTGGCGCTGACGCAGCTGATGCAAAGCTTTTCCTACGGCCAGCGCACGCTGTTCCGCCGCCTTTTCTCGCCGGTAATCGATAAGCTCCTGTTTGCCGCCACCAAATCCGATCACGTTACCAGCGATCAGCACGCCAACCTGGTGTCGCTGTTGCAGCAGCTGGTACAGGATGCGTGGCAGAATGCTGCTTTTGAGGGTATCGATATGGAGTGCCTGGGCCTGGCGTCGGTGCAGGCTACGCAAAGCGGGCTGGTCGATCATCAGGGCGAAAAGATACCGGCGCTGCGCGGTCACCGGCTGACCGACAACGAACCGCTAACCGTCTATCCGGGCGAGGTGCCGCCGCGCCTGCCGGGCAACGTATTCTGGCAGCAGCAGGGGTTTCATTTTGAACAGTTCAGGCCGCAGCAGCTGGATGCAGACAGGCCTTTGCCGCATATCCGTCTGGACGCGGCGCTGGAATTTTTACTGGGAGATAAACTGCGATGAACGCACCGCTTAAACCGCGTATCGACTTTGCGCAGCCGCTGACCGCGGAAAAAGATGCCGCTATAAAATCCGCCAGACATTTTACCCCGCAGGAGGCGAGCTTTATCGCTGCGGAGCCGGAAGCGCATGTGGAAGAGGAAGACGCGGGCGAAAAGGCGGTCGAGGCGGCGCTGCGGCCTAAACGTAGCCTGTGGCGCACGCTGGTAAAAACCGGTCTGGCGCTGTTTGGCCTGAGCGTCGTGGCGCAGGGTGTGCAGTGGACTTATCAGGCCTGGCAGGCGCAGGACTGGATCGCCCTGGGAGGCTGCGCGGCGGGCGGACTGATCGTCGTGGCCGGCGCCGGTTCCCTGGTAGGCGAGTGGCGACGGCTTTACCGGCTGCGCGAGCGGGCCGAAGAGCGAGATATCGGCCGCGAGCTGTTAAACAGCCAGAGCATGGGCAAAGGGCGCGAATTTTGTGAAAGGCTGGCGCGCCAGGCCGGGCTGGATCGCACTAACCCGGCGCTGCAACGCTGGCATGCCTCGCTGCACGAAACGCATAACGATCGCGAAGTCGTGGCGCTCTATGCACAGATAGTGCAGCCGATGCTGGATAGCCAGGCGCGACGCGAAATCGGCCGCAGCGCCGCCGAATCAACGCTGATGATCGCCGTCAGCCCGCTGGCGCTGGTGGATATGGCGTTTATCGCCTGGCGCAACCTGCGGCTGGTTAACCGTATCGCCGCGCTGTACGGCATCGAGCTGGGCTATTTCAGCCGCATTCGTCTGTTCCGGCTGGTGCTGTTAAACATTGCGTTCGCTGGCGCTTCCGAGCTGGTGCGGGAAGTGGGTATGGACTGGATGTCGCAGGACATTGCCGCGCGCTTCTCCGCTCGCGCCGCGCAGGGCATCGGTGCAGGCCTGCTCACCGCGCGGCTGGGCATCAAGACGATGGAGCTGTGCCGTCCGCTGCCCTGGCTGGAAGGCGACAAGCCGAGGCTGGGCGATTTCCGCCGCGACCTGGTGGTGAAATTGAAAGAGACGTTGCAGAAGTAGGCAACTGTCAACTTTTCCTTCCAGAACGCTTCTGACCCCTGCGGCAATGGGGTATTATTAATGTCCGCCCGGAATTGATAAAGGTTTATACATGCGTCTGGAAGTCTTTTGCCACGACCGACTTGGTCTGACCCGCGAACTGCTCGATCTGCTGGTTGAAAGGAACATCGACCTGCGCGGCATCGAGATTGCCTCAATCGGCCGCATCTATCTTAACTTTTCAGCTGTGCCCTTCGAGCAGTTCAGCCAGCTGATGGCGGAAATCCGTCGTATTCCCAGCGTCACCGACGTGCGCACGGTGGCGTTTTTGCCGTCCGAACGCGAGCATCGGGCGCTGAGCGCGCTGCTGATTGCGCTGCCGGAGCCGGTGTTTTCCATCGATATGAAAAGCAAAATTGAGCTGGCGAACCCGGCAGCTCAGGCGCTGTTTTCGCTTAATGAAGAGAAAATGCGTAACTACGGCGCAGGCGCGCTGATTGGCGGCTTTAATTTTCAGCGCTGGCTGGAAAACGAGCGCATTGAGCCGCAGGCGCATCATGTGGTATTGCAGGGCCGCGACTTTCTGATGGAAATCACGCCTATTTTTACCGCAGGCGAGCACGAACAGGCAGACCGGCCAGCTGGCGCGGTAGTTATGCTTAAATCCACCGCCCGAATGGGCCAACAGCTACAGAACCTGGCGGTTAACGACGACAGCGAGTTCCAGCATATCGTGGCGGTTACGCCAAAAATGCGTCAGGTCGTGGACCAGGCGCGCAAGCTGGCGATGCTGGATGCGCCGCTGCTGATTGTAGGCGATACCGGCACCGGCAAAGATATGCTGGCACGCGCCTGCCATCTGCGCAGCGCGCGCGGTAAAAAACCTTTCCTGGCGCTGAACTGCGCCTCGCTGCCTGACGACGTGGCGGAAAGCGAGCTGTTTGGTCATGCCGCCGGCGCCTATCCCAACGCGCTGGAAGGCAAAAAGGGCTTTTTTGAGCAGGCCAACGGCGGCTCGGTGCTGCTGGACGAGATAGGCGAGATGTCGCCAAGAATGCAAACCAAGCTGCTGCGTTTTCTTAACGACGGCACTTTCCGCCGCGTAGGCGAAGAGCATGAAGTGCACGTAGACGTGCGGGTAATCTGCGCCACGCAGAAAAACCTGACGGAAATGGTGCAGCGCGGCGAGTTTCGCGAAGATCTCTTTTATCGACTGAACGTGCTGACGCTGAACCTGCCGCCGCTGCGCGATCGCCCTCAGGATATTTTGCCGCTGACGGAAATGTTTGTTGCGCGTTTCGCCGACGAGCAGGGCGTCGCCAGACCCAAGCTTTCTCCTCAGCTTAATGCCTTCCTTAGCCGCTATACCTGGCCCGGCAACGTCCGCCAGCTGAAAAACGCGCTTTATCGGGCGCTGACCCAGCTGGAAGGTTATGAGCTGCGGCCGCAGGATATCGTTCTGCCGGAGTTTTCGATGGATATTCAGCTTGGCGAAGAGGCAATGGAAGGATCGCTGGACGACATCACCAGCCGCTTCGAGCGTTCGGTGCTGACCAAACTTTATCTCTCTTATCCCAGCACGCGCAAGCTGGCGAAACGGCTTGGCGTCTCGCATACCGCTATCGCCAACAAGCTGAGGGAATATGGGCTGAGTAAAAAAGCGGACAGCGAAGGGAAATAGCAAAAAAGCAGAGCGCTGGCTCTGCTTTTTACTCACAGACAGGGAAGGATATGCTGATGGAGAGTAACGACCCTATTCGTACCGTTATCGAAAATGAAATTGCAGCAGAATTAAAAAAGATTGGCGATTTCACCTGGGCTTACGTGGTCATGGAAAAAAAGAGCATGTTGCTCTCTTTCTATGCCACAACTTACCCTGAAGAGTGGGTGAAACACTATTATGAAAATAATTTGCAATGCACCGATCCGGTCGTCATTACCGCCTTAAAACGACTGACGCCATTTGCATGGAATGAGCAAATCAGGGTGGAAAATTATCATCACGGCAGCGATCTGCTGGCCAAAGCGGCGCAGCACACTATCAGCGGAGGCTATACCTTCGTTCTTCATGATTACAATAATAATCTGGCGATGCTTTCGCTACTTATTAATAAAGACGTATCCGAAGACATTCTCCATCTGGTTCAGTTTCACCAGAGCCAGCTGAATTTATTTTTGGCTGCCGTACACGAAAAATATCTTTCCCTGGCTTTATCGTCTCAGAGCGAGCCAGCGTCAGCCACGCTTTTCACCACAAGAGAAAATGCGATCCTTTACTGGGCGAGCGTGGGTAAGACCTATGAGGAAACCGGATTAATACTGGGCATCAAAACTACCACGGTTAAATTTCATATGGCGAATATAGTGAAAAAGCTGGGTGTGAATAATGCCAGGCAGGCAGTTTGTTTGGGCGTGGAGCTTAAGCTGGTAAAGCCGGTGCAGTAATAAAAGAGGCCGGTCGGTGACCGGCCCGGCGAATTACTTCAGCACGGCCAGCGCGGCGTCATAATCCGGCTCGGTGGCGATTTCATCGACCAGCTGGCTATGCAGCACCTTATCCTGCTCGTCCAGCACGACGACGGCACGCGCCGTCAGTCCTCTTAGCGCGCCGTCGTTAAGCGCCACGCCATACTCTTCTTTAAACGTCTCACCACGCAGGGTGGAAAGCGTAACCACGTTATTCAGGCCTTCCGCGCCGCAAAAACGCGACTGGGCAAATGGCAGATCGGAAGAAATGCACAGCACTACCGTGTTTTCTACCTTTCCGGCAAGCTCATTAAATTTACGCACCGAGGCGGCGCAAACGCCGGTATCCACGCTCGGGAAAATATTCAGCACCTTGCGCTTGCCCGCATAGTGCGAGAGCGAAACATCAGAAAAATCTTTAGCTACCAGCGTAAATGGTTTCGCGGTCTGGCCCGGCGTCGGCAGCTCGCCTGCCACGGCGACCGGATTGCCCTGAAAATGTACGGTCTGAGTCATAACTTTTCCTTATTAACGCGGTAAACGAATGTCTGAGTGTAAGCTATGGGGCTAAACTCCAACAGCGCTAAACACAACATTTCCCGCTTTATTGTCAAAATCCCCGTGGAATGGCTATGGTGTGGAAAGAATCATTGCTCTGCCAAAAGGAACCTTTAATGAGAAGTGTCAAAGTCTGGCCGGAAACCTGGCCGTTGCGCGCGCCTTTTGTTATCGCACGCGGCGGCCGCAACGAAGCGGACGTGCTGGTGGTGGAACTGGAGGAAGAGGGGATCGTCGGCACCGGCGAAGCCACGCCCTATGCGCGCTATGGTGAAACGGCGGCTTCAGTGCAGGCGCAAATCACGGCGCTGACCAAAGATCTGGAGCAGGGCATGACGCGTGAGCAGCTACAGCAGGCGTTACCCGCTGGCGCGGCGCGTAATGCTATCGACTCCGCGCTGTGGGATCTGGAAACCCGCAGGGCAAACAGCGATCTGTGGCGGATGACTCATGTTGTGCGTCCCGACGTGGTCGAAATGGCTCAGACCATCAGTATCGACTCGCCGGAAGTCATGGCCAGCGGCGCGCTGGCGCTGTGGCAGAACGGCGCGAAGGTGTTGAAAATCAAAATGGACAACGCGCTGATTACGGAACGGCTGGTGGCTATCCGCACCGCCGTGCCGGACGCCACGCTGATCGTCGATGCCAATGAGTCCTGGCACAGCGAAGGCCTGGCGGCGCGCTGTCAGCTGCTGGCGGATCTGGGCGTGGTGATGCTTGAGCAGCCCTTACCGGCGGCGGACGATGCGCTGCTGGCCAACTTTATCCATCCGCTGCCGATCTGCGCCGATGAAAGCTGCCACACCCGCGAAAGCCTGCCTCAGCTGGCGGGACGTTATGAAATGATTAACATCAAGCTGGATAAAACGGGCGGGCTGACCGAGGCGCTGGCGCTGGCCGCCGCCGCCAAAACGGCCGGGCTGGAGGTGATGCTGGGCTGTATGCTTTGCACCTCCAGAGCCATTCGCGCCGCGCTGCCGCTGGCCGGCACGGCCCGTTTTGTCGATCTGGACGGGCCTACCTGGCTGGCGCAGGACGTGACCGCCTTGCCGTTCCGCTGCGGCAGAATCGCGCTTTCAGAAAGTCTTACTCAGTAGCTCGACCAGCGCGGTCAGATATTTTTCGCTGGCCTCGTCTGCCGAAACGGGCGGCAGCTCGGCGGTGATCACCGGCAGCCCCAAATCGGCGCACCAGCTGCCGAACGAGCCTGGCGTGGCGTAGCCGACAGACGTGACCAGCGGCAGCCCCATCTTTTCGGCCAGCCAGCGGCCCGCCTCGCTGTCGAGCGGATCCTCAATACAGGCCAGCGGCTCATGAAAGCTCACCACCCACGCCGGTTTGAGCTGATGGATCAGCGCACACAGCGCCTGCGTTTCCGGTTCTGATCCGGCGCTTTCCCCTGTGGAAAGCGTCACGTCTCGTTCATTCGCCGCGCTGTTCCAGCGATAAACTGTCTCGCCCGGCTGCCAGTTAGCCGCAGGAAAGTTACGGTTCAAATCCACGCCGCGCGCGTTTGCCCGTAGGCCAAGCTGGCAGCCGTCGGGATTAACCGCCAGCACCACGTGATGGCGACGATGCCTTTCGTGCAACGTGCGCATGGCGCAGGAAAGGGTGATCACCGCCGCCGTTTCGTCGCCGTGTGTCCCGGCCAGGATCAGCCCGCTGGCATCATCCGCATTCGGTGCGGGAAACCAGAGCAGGGGGGCGCCCAGCACGCTGCTGCCATAGCGCAGGCGATCGGCCTCCAGCTTGCCGCGCCGGGGCCGTGGATGATTCTGAGGCATAGTGACTCCAGAGGATTTGTCTAAAAGCTTTTTATAGCAGACCCGGCGTGCTGAAAGGAGGATGTTTTCCGTGTTGTGAACTGACGAGCCGGAAAATGCTGTAATTATCACAATCAGTTGCGCTAAAGTTCCCTCTAAATTCCGTTGCCCTGACTGAGGTATCCTGATGAGGAACGCTTTTCGTTTTACGCTGACGCTGCTGGCCCTGAGCGTCAGCGCTTCTCTCTGCGCCGCAGAGGTGCCGGCCGGCACCGAACTGGCCGCCCGCCAGGAAATCGTTCGGCATATCAAAGACGAACCCGCCTCGCTCGATCCCTCTAAGGCGGTAGGGCTGCCGGAAATCCAGGTTATCCGCGATCTCTTTGAAGGATTGACCAATCAAAACGCGCAGGGCGAAAGCGTGCCGGGCGTGGCGACCCAGTGGCAAACCACCGACAATAAAACCTGGATTTTCACGCTGCGTAAGGATGCCCGCTGGTCGAATGGCGATCCCGTGACCGCCAGCGATTTTGTTTACAGCTGGCGGCGGCTGGTCGACCCGAAAACCGCCTCCACCTTCGCCTGGTTTGCCGATCTGGCCGGGATCGCTAACGCCGCCGCTATCACCAAAGGCGACATGACGCCCGATAAGCTGGGGGTTAGCGCGCTGGACGACCATCGGCTGAAAGTGACGCTGGACAAGCCCGTGCCTTACTTCGTCAGCCTGACCGCTAACTTCAGCCTCTATCCGGTGCCGCAAAAAGTAGTGGAGCAGCAGGGCTCTGCCTGGACGCAGCCCGACAGGCTGACAGGCAACGGCGCCTATAAATTGCAGGAAAGGGTGGTAAATGAAAAGCTGGTGCTGGTGCGCAACGATCGCTATTGGGATAACGCGCATAGCGTCATTAATAAAGTGACTTTCGTGCCCATCAACGAGGAGTCAAGCGCGACCAAACGCTATCGCGCGGGTGATATCGATATTACCGAATCTTTTCCTAAAAACATGTATGGCCTGCTGAAAAAGCAGATCCCTGACGAGGTGTATACGCCGGATCAGCTGGGCACTTATTACTACGCTTTTAACACGCAGAAAGGGCCGACGGCGGATGTGCGCGTGCGCAAAGCGCTTTCGTGGAGTATCGATCGCCGTATTATTGCGGAAAAAGTGCTGGGCACCGGCGAGAAACCCGCCTGGCATTTTACGCCGGACGTTACCAACGGCTTTAAGCCGCAGCCGGGCTTCCTGCAGCAGCATTCTCAGGCAGAGCTGGACGCTCAGGCTAAAACGCTGCTGGCGGCGGCGGGCTATGGGCCGACGCACCCGCTCAGCCTGACGCTGCTGTATAACAGCTCTGAAAACAATCAGAAGGTCGCCATCGCCGTCGCGTCTATGTGGAAGAAAAACCTGGGCGTTAACGTGAAGCTACAGAATCAGGAGTGGAAAACCTATATCGACAGCCGTAACAGCGGCAGTTTCGATGTGATCCGCGCTTCCTGGGTAGGCGACTATAATGAGCCTTCCTCTTTTCTGAGCCTGCTGACCGCCAGCCACAGCGGCAATATTTCGCGCTTTAAAGATGCGGCCTATGACGACTTGCTGACCAAAGCGAGCCGGGAAACCAATGCCGGGATCCGTAATGAGAATTACAATCGGGCGGAACAAATCCTCGCGGATCAGGTGCCCATCGCGCCTCTTTATCAACTCTCTAACGGCCGCCTGATCAAGCCTTGGGTCAAAGGTTATCCGATAACGAATCCGGAGGATGTGGCGTACAGCCGGATGCTTTATATCGTTAAGCATAACTAAGTACGCGCCGGAGCAGCTGTCGCTCCGGCCATAGCAGGCGGCCTCTTCGCTAACGCTCAATAAACCAGCTAATCGTGCAGGTGCTTTACGCATCGTTATCGGATTGACGAGAGATAATAACGGACAGTGACTCCCCGTTATCAGGTGCTTTATGACTAAAATCGTTACGCTGCTTTCTTTACTAGTGCTGCTATCCGGCTGCGCGTTGAAACACTATCCTTCTTCACCCTCGGTGAGTGAAGTACAAAAAACGACTCTGGACTGCCCGGCAGTGCAAAAGGAAATTGCCAGCCAGCAGCAGGTACAGCAGCAGATTGATAAAACCGGCGAGTTCAGCGGGCTTACCGTACTGGGTTTTATCGGTGACTTCGGCATTGGCAACGGCGTGGCGAAAAGCCTGGCGCAGAAACATGCTGACCAGCGGATGATCCAGTTGAAACAACTGGAAAAAACCAAATGTTCCGCCACGCTGCCGGGCTGAAAAACGCGATTTACGAGAGATCTCACAGTTTCATCACGCAGCGCTTGAGCTACACCCGCAATGATCTATGGTAGCGGCTGGATTGCTACTGCTTCGCTGCAGGCAAAACCTGACATCGGCGCGATCCGACCGTCAGGTTTTTTTATTTGTGGGTAACTAAATGGATATTATCAAAGTACTCAATAACAACGTGGCGATAGTGCTGGATAAACAGGGCAAAGAGCAGGTCGTGATGGGGCGCGGGCTGGCCTTTCAGAAACGACCGGGCGAGCGGCTTGATCCCACGCGGGTGGAAAAAGTCTTTGCCTTGCAAAGCAGCGAGCTGACAGGGCGGTTAGCCGAGCTGCTGACGGAAATCCCGCCAGAGGTGCTTGCCGTCAGCGAATGCATTATCGCGCAGGCGAGGCAGGCGCTGACCACCGCTCTGCATGAAAGCGTGGCGATTGGTCTGACCGATCATATCCACTTCGCGCTTCAGCGCCAGCAGCAGCAAATTCCCTTGCGCAACGTACTGCGTTGGGAGATCCGCTCGCTTTACCCTAAAGAATATGAGCTTGGCCTGGCGGCGCTGACGATTATTGAGAAGCGGCTGGGCGTGCGTCTTGAAGAAGATGAAGCAGGTTTCATTGCGCTGCATCTGGTTAACGCGCAGCTGCATAGCGCGATGCCGGAGGTACACGCCATCACGCGGTTTATGCAGCAAATTTTGGATATCGTGAAATACCATCTGCAGATCGAATATCAGCCCGACTCGCTGAGCTATAACCGCTTTGTCACCCATCTTAAGTTCTTTGCCCAGCGGATGCTGGGGAAAAACGGCGTGGCCAGCGACGACCGCTCGCTGCACGACGTGGTGCGCAACCGCTACCCACAAGCCTATCGCTGCGTTGAGAAGATCGACCGCCATATCGTAAAAAATTATGCCTATACGCTGGGAACGGAAGAGCGCATGTTTCTGACCATTCATATTGAGCGGGTCAGAAAAGAGACGCTGGCCCTGGAAGAGCATGAGGATGAGGCGTAAGCTCGCAGGGCAGGCCTGACAAAGAGCAGGGCGACGAAATCTGGTATCGGGATACCGGGCCGCGGCTTATAGTAAGCATTATCAGTTATGCCTTACGTGCTATGGATTACAAGTACGGCTTACGTGATATGGATTACAGGCTACAGATTTCAAACCTTATCAGGGCTGCTTACAAATCCACTATCAGAGAACGCCGCCTGAAGTCTCCTATACCGGCAGAAAATTCATCGCGGCGTGCCGATGTTTTTAATCAGAAAGTAATAACCGTTTTTACTCCTGTTACCCAGGCATCCTGCGTTTCCCGTAAAGCACCGGGACGGTGCCAGTATTGCACTACTGGCTGAACCTCCAGCCACGAGGTCGCACGCAGGCGATAGTAGAGCTCGGCGTTAACGGTGTGACCAGGAAGAGGGTGATAAAGCGCATCGACATCGTCGTGTGTTCCCTGTAGCTCGTTAAGGTATTGCTGGTTCCGGCGGTAATCCTTGCTTATTTCAATCCATGTAGCGCCCAGTCCCAGCCAGTCATCGGGCCGTGCATCGGCCAGGCCGTGATAGCGTAACGAAACGGCTGCGACCCGATGCAGCAGGTTACTGCGCCTATCGCTTAAACTCATACTGAATGAAGAGCTCAGCCCGCGGGTGGCATCGTCTTTGTGTCGGGTAAGCTGCTGGTTAAAGCCGCCGTACAGAAACCAGGTTCGATGATGGCTACGATAACCTTCCGCATCGTCAGCGCCGGTAGCCTGGGACTTTCCGGCATAAAAATCGGTTTGCGGCGCATTGGTAAACAGCAGGCCCAGGTTATAAATTCCGGGCAGGTTATTTATGCGAGTTTTTATTTCCAGCTCCAACGGCAGCACCACGCCTTTGCTGCCTCTGGTTGACCCGCTCCAGGCATGGCCGCGCGACTCAGCATTTGGGTTCTGCTCCATTATGCCGCTTTTTAAGGTCAGCTCATCGTTAAGCTTATATTGCAGCGTGGTTCCCCAGTAATGCACGTTCCAGTTATACCAGGTAAAAGAGTTAGCTGATTTGCCGCCGCACTGCGAAAGTAGCTGAAAGTCACAGGGGATTATTTGATCGAAATCCTGCACCTTGTTCATCATACCAATGCGCCAGTGCAGACGGCGATCGTGAAAGGTCCGGGCGAAAGTTAACCAGCCCAGACGGGTGATGGAACCCCGGCCAGAGCTTTCCTGAGCAATATCGTTAGCGCTGACCCTGGGATCCTGTAATCGTTTAAAGGTCAGGCTGTCATCGTGATTGCGATTAACAATATTGCCCTCGATTTTGGCATCGGCAATATTCGTCAGGTCTTCAAGATCCTGCCCGAACGTCAGCGAAAACTGATCGATATAGGCTGCATGACGATCGTGGTTGTAACCACCGGCAGCATTATAAGCAACCTGACTTAAATAGCCGAGGTTGAAATGGAAACCATCCGCCTCCAGAACCGGCCTTACCCCACCCATGTCGCCGAGCAGCCCTGGCGTGGAAGGAACAAAGCCCAAGGCCTCTCCCTGCCAGGCTTCGCTGGCGTAAGCGGGCGGGCCTGAAACCATCAGGCCAAAAACGATTGGCGTAATGAGCGTTCTGAATTTAAAGGTGTAAGCGATCTTTCTCATCCGTTATTCCTTTAACCGATTCAGGCAGGCTATTAACGACATTGCCGGAAGGCGTTAACTGCCCTCCGGATTGAGCATGTCCGGCCTGGATTTATTCACCGCTAGCTCAGAGAGGCACCCTGGGTTTTTATAACCTCGCGATACCACCAAAAACTCTTTTTGGGCCTGCGCGCCAGCGTACCGTTTCCCTGGTCGTCGCGATCGACATAGATAAAACCGTAGCGTTTGGAAAACTCGGCTTTCGAGGCGCTCACTAAATCAATTGGCCCCCAGCTGGTATAGCCCCAGACCTCCACGCCGTCTTTAATGGCTTCACGCACCTGTACCAGATGATCGTTCAGATAAGCGATGCGATAATCGTCGTTGATTGCGCCATCCGCTTCTGCCTTATCCCTGGCGCCCAGGCCGTTCTCCACGATAAACAGCGGCTTTTGATAGCGATCGGCAAGCATATTCAGCAGCAGCCGCAGTCCCTGCGGATCGATCTGCCATCCCCATTCAGAGGCGGGAAGATGTGGGTTCGGCACCATATCCAGCACGTTGCCACGCGCCAGGGCCGCTGTTTTATCCGCCGTGGCGCAGCCGCTCATGTAATAACTGAAGGAGATAAAATCAACGGGTTCGCGCAGATCGATGTTGTCCTGCTCGCTGATAGCTATTTCGATACCTTGCTGTTTAAAAAAGCGTGCCATATAGGGTGGGTAAGCGCCGCGCGCCTGTACATCGCCAAAGAACAGCCATTCACGATTTTTTTGTAGCGCTTCGAGCATATCTTCAGGACGGCAGGTCAGAGGATAAAGCAGGCCGCCCAGCAGCATATTGCCGATTTTGCCTTCAGGCACAATTTGATGGCAGGCTTTTACTGCCCGTGCGCTTGCCACCAGCTGATGGTGAATGGCCTGGTATATCGCCTGTCTGCTGCTGTTTTCCGGCAGGCCTACGCCGGTGAAAGGCGCATGCAGTGACATATTGATCTCATTAAAGGTGAGCCAGTATTTTACTTTGTGCCTGTAGCGCTCAAATACCGTGCGGGCATAGCGTTCAAAAAAAACAATTGTTTGACGGTTGCCCCAGCCGCCGTAATTGCTGACCAGGCCGTAGAGCATTTCGTAATGCGAAAGCGTCACCATCGGCGCAATATTATATTTAGCCATCTCGTCAAACAGGCGATCGTAAAAAGCCAGTCCGGCCTCGCAGGGTTGCTCCTCGTCGCCCTGTGGGAAAATGCGTGTCCAGGCGATGGAGATGCGTAACACCGTGAAGCCCATTTCGGCGAACAGCCGGATATCTTCCGGATAGCGATGATAAAAATCGATGGCAATATCCTTGATGTTAAAATCGCCCGGCTGGCGCGCAACGCGTTCGCCAAAAATGCCGTGCGGTTGCAGATCGGAGGTCGACAGGCCTTTATCACCTTCCCGCCATGCTCCCTCAACCTGATTAGCGGCCATCGCGCCGCCCCAAAGAAAGTTTTGTGGAAATGTATGCATAATCGCTCCTTAAGCAGTTACATAATCAGCTTCAGCAACGCGCCGTTTTCCGCTACCTGTTCCCGATCGCTGGCGGGAAGCACGTCAAGATAGTCGTCGCTGTTGCTGATGATGACGGGCGTGGTCAGGTCATAACCGGCTTCACGCAGGGCCGGAAGATCGAACTCAATGAGCAGCTCCCCACGGCGCACTGGCTGATCCTGCGCCACGTGAACGGTGAAATAGTTGCCGTTCAGCTGTACCGTATCCAGCCCGACGTGGATCAGCAGCTCCACGCCGTTTTCGGCGATCAGGCCAATCGCGTGTCCGGTGCGAAACAGCGAAGCCACGCGACCGTCCAGTGGGGAAACGACACGACCGCAGTCGGGCACAATCCCTACGCCTTTCCCCAGCAGGCCGCTGGCAAAGGTTTCGTCGGCGATCTGTTCCAGCGGCACTACTTTGCCGCTTAGCGGGCTGGTCAGGGTAAAGGTGTGCGTCAGCTTTTCCGGGGGAGGCTCCGGCGTCGCATCGACGAGGGTTTCGGTTTCCTGCTGTGGAGCAAGACCGAAAAAGTAAGTGGCGACGGCCGCAAAAATCAGCGACAGCAGGGCCCCTGCCAGCACGGCATAAACGGTGATATCAATGCCCGTTTTAGGCACGCTCTGAAAAATCGTAAAGATGCTGGCCAGTCCAAACGAATAAACGCTGGCATGGTAAAAACCGATCAGCGCCGCGCCCAGCGCGCCGCCGATACAGCCAAAGATAAAGGGACGGCGGTTAGGCAGAGTGACGCCATAAACCGCCGGCTCGGTAATGCCAAAAATGGTGGCGCTGAAGGCGGAAGCGGCAATGCCTTTCAGCCTGCGATCGCGGGTTCGCAGCAGCACGCCCAGCGTCGCGCCGCTCTGGCCCATTACGGCGGCGAACAGCAGCGGCATCATAAAGTCCTGGCTATGCATGCTGAGGTTATTAATCATCAGCGGTACCAGCCCCCAGTGCAGGCCAAAAATAACCAGCACCTGCCAGAAACCGCCGAGGAAAAGCCCGGCGATCAGCGGACTCAGGGCGTAAATCCACAGATAGCCGTCAGCCAGCTGGTTACTGAGCCAGGTGGCGACCGGACCGATAACTAAAAAGCTCAGCGGTACCACCACCCCCAGACAAAGCAGCGGCGTAATAAAATTCCGGATGGCATCCGGCAGGCGCGAATTAACCATTTTCTCCAGCAGGCTGGCGACCCAGGCGGCGAGTAAAATGGGGATCACCGACGAGGCGTAATTGATAAGGATCAGAGGAACGCCGAAAAAGGAGAGCGGCGCTTCGCCGCTTTGCGCCTGATTAAAGGCTTCCAGCATTAAGGGATGCACCAGCGCAGCCCCAATCGCCATCGACGTAAAAGGGTTGCCGCCGAATTTTTTACCGGCACAGTAGCCGAGCACGAGGGGGAAAAAATAAAACAGCGCATCGCTGGCGACGAAAAGAACCCGATAGCTGCCGCTCTGCTCCTGCAGCAGCCCGATCGCCAGCGCCAGCGCCAGCAGGCCTTTCAGCACGCCGGAAGCGGCCATTACGCCAAGGAACGGGGTGAAAATGCCCGAAACGATATCGATAAAACGATTAAAGAGAGACAGTTTTACGGGCGCAGCGGAAGCCTGTTCGCCTTCACTTAAGCCGCCTTCGCTCAACAGCGCCTGATAGACGTCGCCGACATGATTGCCTATCACCACCTGATACTGACCGCCGCTCTTGACGATCGTAATAATTCCCGGATTGTTTTTTAGCGAGGCCGTATCGGCCAGCGCTACGGATTTAAGCCTGAAGCGCAGTCGGGTCGCGCAGTGTACCAGTGACGCTATGTTTTCCCGGCCGCCCACGCCTTGCAGAATTTGTTGGGCCAGCTGCTGATAGTTCATAAAACGCTCCCTGCACCTTCGCCTTAACTGAAAAAAACCAAAAAAAAACCTGAACCGCTTATTTTCGCCACGGGCATGAAAATAAGCGGTTCAGGTTTTGCCTGCGTAGACAGTGACAACCCTGATTAGCATTCAGGATAGTTTCTTAAAGGCGAACAAATAACAAGCATCGGCGATGGGTTGATGACTGAATCGTGAGGCGGATCGAGTTTTATTTGCACACTGACACGCTTTTTAACCTGTGTGCTCAGAAAGGAGGTTTTGCATTGGCATTCGCGCAGGCTAGACTGTATCGCATTGATTATGCTGCGAGGAAAGGTTGTGGAAAGCATAGCAGGCAAGGCCTTACAGGTATCGGACGCCATTATTTCCTGCCAGCTGGACGGAAAGGGCGGACTGATCCCGATTGATGATAAAGACGTAATTCACTGTGACAAGCCCTGCTGGCTGCACCTGAATTACACCCACCGGGAAAGCGCAGAATGGCTGATGTCCACGCCGCTGCTCCCGGACGCCGTGCGGGACGCCCTGGGCGGCGACAGTATGCGCCCAAGAGTCAATCGACTGGGCGACGGAACGATGATTACGCTACGCAGCGTCAACCTGAACACCGAATCGCGTCCCGATCAGCTGGTGGTTGTGCGGGTATTTATTAATGACCGGCTCATTGTTTCTACCCGCCAGCGTAAGGTGTTCGCTATTGATGAAGTGCTGACCGATCTGCAAAACGGCAACGGCCCCACCAACGGCGGCGGCTGGCTGGTGGACGTTTGCGACGCCTTAACCGATCACACCAGCGAGTTTATTGAGGACCTACACGATAAAATTATCGAACTGGAAGATGCGGTAGTCGATCAGCAGGTGCCGCCCAGAGGCGAGCTGGCGCTGATCCGTAAACAGCTGATTATTATGCGGCGCTATATGGCGCCTCAGCGCGACGTATTTTCGCGTATCGCCAGTGAAAGGCTGCCGTGGATGAGCGATGACGATCGACGACGCATGCAGGATATCGCCGACAGGCTGGGTCGTGGGCTGGACGACCTGGATGCCAGCGTGGCGCGCACGGCAGTCTTGTCGGATGAAATCAGCACGGTGATGGCGGAAGCGATGAACCGTCGCACCTATACCATGTCGCTGCTGGCGATGGTCTTTTTACCGACAACCTTTCTCACCGGCCTGTTTGGCGTCAACCTTGGCGGCATCCCGGGCGGCGAGTGGCGCTTCGGCTTTGCCACCTTCTGCTTTTTGTTAGTGGCGCTGGTGCTTGGCGTTGCCTGGTGGTTACGTCGCCGTAAATGGCTGTAATTTACCGCCACTCTGCCGCGATAAAGCGCAAAAAGGGGCAATAAAGCTGATCGATATCAATAAAAGGAGCAGACGGCTGGGGCAAACTCTTTCTCGCAGGTGAATGCAACGTCAAGCGATGGGCGTTGCGCTCCATATTGTCTTACTTCCTTTTTTGAATTACTGCATAGCATTTTTAATTCATACAGGCCGGCGTAAGCCGGCTTTTTTTTGCCCGTTTGCCAGCGCTGGCGGTGGTGCCTATGCTTACAGTTCACCTTATGTTCGAGGAGGAAGATATGCTGTCCGACTACGTAATGGATACACCAAGAGCTTCCGATCCGGTGCCGACCGATCCCGTACCGATTCCCGATCCTATTCCAACACCGCAGCCGATGCCCGATCCGCCGCCTGATATGCCGGATCCCATCACCGATCCGCCGCCGCATATGTAGCACGGCCAGGCCGGTTAACATCGCCGGCCTTTTTTGCAGCTGACGGCCGCTTCCCGAATATTTCCACCTCTGTTAAAAACCCGTATAATCCGCGACAGTCCAACGCTCAACCAGGAAACCCGCCGCCGGTTTGTCCGCTCGGCGTAATAAGTATTTATGAATCAGACTGATACAAGAAAAGAGACGCTCGAATTCAACAAGTTGCAAAAGCGCCTCAGAAGAAACGTCGGCAACGCCATCATTGATTACAACATGATTGAAGAGAATGACGTGGTGATGGCCTGCATGAGCGGCGGTAAAGATTCCTTTGCCATGCTGGATATTTTGCTGGGTCTGCAAAAGGTTGCGCCCGTGAAGTTTGAGGTGGTCGCCGTGAATCTCGACCAGAAGCAGCCTGGTTTTCCCGAGCATATTTTGCCAGAGTACTTCGAGAGCCTGAATATCCCTTACTATATCGTGGATAAAGACACTTACTCTGTTGTAAAAGAGAAAATCCCCGAAGGCAAAACCACCTGTGGGCTTTGTTCAAGACTACGGCGCGGCACGCTCTATTCTTTTGCAGAACGCATCGGCGCCACCAAAATCGCGCTGGGCCACCATCTTGATGATATTGTGGAAACCCTGTTTCTGAATATTTTTCACGGCGCGCGCATGAAGGCAATGCCGCCCAAGCTGCGTTCTGACGATGGCCGCAATGTGGTTATCCGGCCGCTGGCCTACTGCCGCGAAAAAGATCTGATCGCCTATGCTGAGCAGAAAGACTTCCCGATTATTCCCTGCAACCTTTGCGGATCGCAGGAAAACCTACAGCGTCAGGCCATTAAAGCAATGCTTGCCGAGTGGGATAAAAAAGAGCCGGGACGCGTGGAAAGCGTATTCAAATCGCTGCAAAACGTCAGTCCAAGCCAGCTGGCGGATCGCAATCTGTTCGATTTCGTCAATCTGCCGTTGGATCGCGAAGGCGAAAGAGAGGAGTACGCTTTTACCGAAGCGACGGTTTCCTCTACCAACATTGATAAAGCGATGTTTATCGACGTCACCAATATCTGAGTAAGCCGGGGAGGCCGCTCCCTGTCGTTAACCGTGCAGCGGAAGCCGCGCCTGCTTTTTCAGCCGCTGCTTTTGCTGCCCGTGCATCCCTTCGTCGGCCCGGCACACAATTCCCTCCGCGGCAGTAACGTCCGCCAGCGCTTTTCTGCTACACTCAGCGGCAATTTCCCCTCCGGTTTTTCAGAGAGTAATTTGTGAGCGCTTTTTCAACCCTGACTTCCCTGCCAGCCAGCCAGATCGCCAATCTGAACGAGCTGGGCTACCACACCATGACCCCCATTCAGGCCGCATCGTTACCGGCGATCCTGGAAGGTCGCGACGTCCGCGCGCAGGCAAAAACGGGCAGCGGCAAAACGGCCGCTTTCGGCCTCGGCGTGATGCAGCGCATCGACGCCACGCAGTTTGTTACCCAATCGCTGGTGCTTTGCCCGACGCGCGAGCTGGCCGATCAGGTCACCAAAGAGCTGCGTCGCCTGGCGCGTTTTACCGCCAATATCAAAATTCTGACCCTGTGCGGCGGCCAGCCGATGGGCGCCCAGCGTGATTCGCTGGTGCATGCGCCGCATATCGTCGTCGGCACGCCGGGGCGTATTCTGGATCATCTGAAGCGTGAAACCTTGCAGCTGGGCCAGCTAAGTACGCTGGTGCTGGACGAAGCCGACCGCATGTTAGAGATGGGCTTCCGCGATGATATCGACGCCATTATCAGCTACACGCCGCCCGCGCGTCAGACGCTGCTGTTCTCCGCGACCTGGCCGCAGGATATCGCAAAGATTAGCCAGCGTGTTCAGCGCGATCCGCTGAGCGTGGAAACAGATGTGGTCAGCGATTTGCCAGCGGTTGAGCAAACTTTTTATGAAGCCGGCTCGCGAGAGAAACTGCCGGCGTTAATCGGCCTGCTTAGCGATAAGCAGCCGTCTTCCTGCGTGGTGTTCTGCAACACCCGACGCGAATGCGACGATATCGCCGCCGCGCTGGAAGGGCAGCAAATCAGCGCGCTGGCGCTGCATGGCGATTTGGAACAGCGCGACCGCGACCAGGTGCTGATCCGTTTTGCCAACGGCAGCTGTCGCGTGCTGGTGGCTACGGATGTCGCCGCGCGCGGACTGGATATTAAAGCGCTGGCAATGGTGGTCAACTATCAGCTTTCGTACGATCCGGAAGTGCACGTGCACCGCATTGGCCGTACGGCCCGCGCGGGTGCGGAAGGGTTGGCGATCAGTCTGGTTGCGCCGGACGAGATGATCCGCGCCCACGCGCTGGAAGACTTTTTACAGCAGAAGCTGAGCTGGCGCAGCGTGTCGGAGCTGAAAAGCGTGGCGCCTCGTCCGCTACCGGCGGAAATGGCGACGCTGAGCCTGGACGGCGGGCGTAAGGCAAAAATCCGCCCTGGCGATATTCTGGGCGCGTTAACCGGTGAGGCAGGGCTGAGCGGCGACGCTATCGGTAAAATCGATATTGGCCCAACGCAGGCGTATGTCGCTATCCGTCAGAGCAGCGCGCGCCAGGTGATGAAGCAATTGCAGCAGGTGAAAATCAAAGGGAAAACCTGCCGCGCCCGACTTTTGAAGTAGCGGCGCCGGCAGGCCCGGAACACCCTGAACACCCTGAACAGGGTGTTCTTGCTTCAGAACTTCAGCACTTCCGGCGGCTGCGCCACCAGAGGTTCGGCATCGGCCATCAGCGTTTTAAAGTGCGGCTGATTGCCATGCGTCTCTACGGCCTGCGCGTCCTGCCAGGTTTCGTGAAAAAGGAACACGTTGCCGTCTTCTACGCTGCGGTACAGGTCATAATGAATACAGCCTTCTTCCGCGCGTGCCGGCTTAACGCCCGCGTTTAGCACTTTCTTCAGTTCGTCTGCTTTACCTGCTCTGGCGGTAAACTTCGCCACGATACGCACATGTTTGTCGCTCATTTTATTCTCCTTAGATAAAACCCGGTGTAAGGCCGTTTCCGTTCGACAGGATTAGCCGCCGAAGAGAGAAAGCTATCATGCCATAAATTGCTTAAGCCTTCAGGTCGTTACGCTATTTATTCAGCCAGGCTTTAGTTTCAACGCACGTAATGCCAACAGCTAAAAGTCGACGAAGGTGACAACGTCACGCTTATGCTCAGCTTCAGGCGGGCGCCAGGTTCATCCTGGTGACACTGTCACTACTGTCTGCGTTGATGACCTTATTGGTAAAATCAGACCAGCGGCTATTGCCATTCATTATTTTTAATTTAGTAAATATTCGTGACTGCGCTCGACCCTGACGGCATCCTGACATATGCTGACCCACGCCCAAGTCCTTCTTCCGGAGTTTTCTGATGAGAGCAGCGATATTTCTGCTTGCTGGTTGCGTCCTGCTTACCGGCTGTAGCCACGATAACGAGCCGCCGCAGCAGGCTACCAGCGCCCACGTGCCGCCTAAAGTCGTGATGTCCGATCTGGCCGCCAGCGCCTGTTCAGACGCCGGGGGAACGCTGGCGCTTTCGCGCCAGCTGGATGGAAGTGCTGTAGGCATGTGCCAGCTGGCCAACGGGCGTCGCTGCGGCGAAAGCGCGCTGGCCAGCGGCAGCTGCGCCCGCTAAAAACCGGCGTTAGCCCGTCAGCTCATTATCGCAGAGATCGCCTTTTTCCAGCTGCTGCAGATTTTGCAAGGTGGTCTCGGCAATGCTGGTCAGGGCTTCTGCCGTCAGGAAAGCCTGATGGCCGGTAAACAGAACATTATGGCAGGCGGACAGGCGACGGAAGATATCGTCCTGAATAACGTCATTAGATTTATCTTCGAAAAAGAGATCGCGTTCGTTTTCGTAAACGTCCATACCCAGCGAGCCGATCTTCTGCATTTTTAGCGCGTCAATCGCCGCCTGAGAATCAATCAGGCCGCCACGGCTGGTATTAATAATCATCACGCCATCTTTCATCTGCTGGAAAGCCGCCATATTCAGCAGATGATTATTCTCGGGTGTTAGCGGACAGTGGAGCGAAATCACATCCGATTCCCTGAACAGCGTTTTGATATCGACGTAGGTGGCACCCAGTTCCAGCGCCTGGGGATTGGGATAAGGATCGAAAGCCAGCAGCCGCATACCAAATCCTTTCAGGATACGCAGCGTGGCAAGGCCGATTTTGCCCGTACCGATAATACCGGCGGTACGACCGTGCATATTGAAGCCGATCAGGCCTTCCAGCGAGAAGTTGGCGTCGCGGGTTCGCTGATAAGCCCGGTGAATACGGCGGTTCAGCGTCATCATCATACCAACGGCGTGTTCCGCTACGGCTTCAGGCGAATAGGCCGGCACGCGCACCACTTTCAATCCCAACGTTTTTGCCGCCTCCAGATCCACGTTATTGAATCCGGCGCAGCGCAGCGCGATATATTTGACGCCCAGCGACGCCAGCTCCTCCAGCACCTCGCGGCCGCCATCGTCGTTAACGAAAATGCAGACGCCGTCGCAGCCAGCCGCCGTCTTCGCGGTGCGCGCGGTCAGCAGAAAATCAAAATATTCCAGCTCAAATCCATAGCTTTCGTTAACCTGCTCAAGATATTTCCGGTCGTACTGTTTGGTACTGTATACCGCAAGTTTCATGCATGATCTCCTGTATCCGTCAGACAGCTCTCCCTTAACAATACTTCGCATTGGACGGCTAGTCAGCCAATGGCAGGCAATATTTGTTCGGCAGGTGAATAATTACCCGCTAAAATCTTCTCGCGGCGCGCAGGACGTGCCATGATTTACGCCTTAACGTAAGGAATGGATTGAAGTATGGGCCGGGGCTGGAAGCTATTTATTATTGCCATCGCGGCCGCTGCGGTTTTAAGCGGCGCCGGACTGCTGACGCTGAGCTGGTGGCTGCCGCGGCTGGCGGGCTTCTGGCTGCCCGCTGCCACCACGGTCAGGCTGGATGGCAACCCCCGCTGGCGTTCAGGCGCCTTGTGGCTGCCCGGCCTTCGCTATCGCACAGGCGACTGCGAGCTGGCGAGGGCGAGCAATGTAACGCTGGGAAGCGCCGAAGGCCGCTGGAAGCTGGGTGCGATGCTACTTGAAGTCAACAGCGCCTGTTTCAGCAAGCTGTCGACAAGCAGCGATCAGCCTGCCGCGCCGCGTTCGCTGGCGGAGTGGCAGTCAATGCTGCCAAAAGCAGACGTTGCCATTGAGCGCGTCAGCCTGCTTCCCTGGCAAAGCTGGGCGGGAGCGCTACGGCTCAACCTCGATCCACAACGGCAGCTTATTCACTGGCAGGGCGAAAACCTTTCGTTACGGGCCGTGCTGGCGGGCCAACAGCTGGATGTACAGTCGCTGGCGCTTAGCGTAGCGGGCATGACCGATCCCATCACCATGAACGGTTTGCTGACGCTGCCGAAAATACCTGACCGGCTGCCGGATAGCGGCGAGCTGGCGGCCACGCTGAAAACGGCCAGCGTTCCACAGCCGCTGCGGGCCAGCCTCAACTGGCAGCAGAACAGCGGCACGCTGACCCTCAGGGCGCAGGATCTGGAGGAGCCGCTGCTGCTGCTGCCGTGGCGGGTTTCCGCGCAGCAAATTGCGATTAGCCAGGGCAAATGGCGCTGGCCCTGGGCCGCACAACCGGTGTCCGGCGGCGTGGCCCTGACGCTAAAAGACTGGCGGCAAGGGCTGCCGGGAATGGAAGTCACAGGGAGACTCAATGTGCTGACGCAGGGACGCGGCGGCAAAGGCAACGTCGTGCTGTCAGTCGGGCCGGGACATCTGGACTGGACGCAGAGCGAGCTGCCGTTTCGCCTGACGGGCGAGAGCAAACTGGCGCAGCTGCTTTTTTTCGCTGGCATTCCCGGCAAGCTACAGGGCCCGCTGCTTGATCCCGTGCTGCGCCTTCAGCCCGGCGCGCTGTTGCGGATGCGCGGGCGTCTGCTCTCTACGCTGGAGGTGGACGAAGCGCGCTGGCCGCTTTCCGGGGTGGCGGTCTCTTCAGCGGGCATCGAGGGGCGGCTACAGGCCATTCTTAGCGCGCACGATAACCAGATGGGACGGTTCCGCCTGCATCTGGACGGTCGCGCCACGGGATTCTGGCCGGACAAAGGCCGCTGGCTGTGGCGCTATTGGGGCGACGGGCTGATGGCGCCGCTGGCGGCCAAATGGGATGTAAAAGGGCGTGGAAGCTGGCAGGATCGGCAGATTGAACTCGCTTCTTTGTCCACCGGATTCGATCAAATTCGCTACGGCGGGGTAACAATGGCCGCGCCCAGGCTAACGCTGGCCAGGCCGGTTCGCTGGCTACGCGACGAGAAAACCCCTGCTTTTAGCGCAAGCTTGCGGCTCAACGCGCAGCGCACCAGCCTCGACAGCGGCGGTTATCTGCCGCCCGCAGAGTTAATGCTTGACCTCAACGGTAGCGATCCCGCTCGTTTCCTCTATAAGGGCAAACTGACCGCCGATCCGGTCGGCCCGGTACGGATACAGGGCCGCTGGGACGGTACGCGGCTGCGTGGCCAGGCCTGGTGGCCGCAGCAGTCGCTAAGGGTTTTCCAGTCACTGTTGAACGACGATCTGAAAATGTCTGTTCGCGGCGGCACGCTGAAAGCTCAGGTCGCTTTTTCAGCGGCGGCGGATCAGGGTTTTGCCGCAGGCGGCCACTGGGTGGTCAGCGATGGCAGCGTGCGCACGCCGGATAACCAGTTTACCGGCATCGATTTCTCTTTGCCGTTCAGGCTGCAAGCGGGCCAGTGGTACTTTGGCGCCAAAGGCCCGGTTTCGCTGCGCATTAAGGCAATTAAAAACCAGTTTGCGCTAAAAAATATTCGCGCCGATCTTCAGGGCTGGTATCCGTGGAGCACCGCCCGGCCGCTGCGCTTGAGCAACGTCGGGATGGAGGTGCTGGGCGGCGAGCTGAGTTTGCTTAGCCTTCAGCTACCGCAAACCGAAGCGGCCACGCTACGGCTGAAAGCTATCAGCATGAGCGAGCTGGTAACGGCCATTCAGCCGAAAAAAATCGCCATGTCCGGCCGCGTTGACGGCGCGCTGCCGCTGTGGCTGCAAAATTCTGCCTGGCTGGTCAAAGAGGGCTGGATCACCAACAGCGGCCCGCTGACGCTGCGGCTGGATAAAGATTTCGCCGACGCGCTGGCTTCCGGTAATATTGCCACCGGCGCGGCGATGGACTGGCTGCGCTATATGGAAATTTCCCGCAGTCGGGCCACGCTGAATATTGATAATAAAGGCGAGATGACCATGACGGCGCAGGTCAACGGCACCAGCCGCTTCAGCGATAAAAATCAGCACGTCTCGCTGCACTACACGCAGCAGGAAAATATTTTTCAGCTGTGGCGTAGCCTGCGCTTTGGTGACAATTTGCAATCCTGGACAGAGCAGCACGCCACGCTGTCAGCACAAGGAAAAACCGAATGAAAACAGCTCTGCCGATCCTCGCGGGGATGCTGCTCAGCGGCTGCGTGCCCCGTATTGAGGTCGCTGCCCCAAAAGAGCCGATTACCATCAATATGAACGTGAAAATCGAGCATGAAATCGTGATTAAAGCGGACAAAGACGTGCAGACGCTGCTGAAAAACGGCGAGGATGCGCCGCTGCGGCAATAAAAAAGCAGCCGGGCGGCTGCTTTTTCAGGCGAGATCTGAGGAAAAGATCAGGCGTTAACCAGCTGGTTCAGCGTGGCTTTCGCTTCTTCGCTGGCTTTGGTGGCCGCTTCCGGGCCGTATGCCATGCCTTCAGCGTAAACGAACTGTACGTCGCTCAGACCCAGGAAGCCCAGGAACAGCTTCAGGTAAGGCGTTTGCAGATCGGCTGGCGTATCTTTATGGATGCCGCCGCGGCTGGTGATCACAATTACTTTTTTACCGACGATCAGACCTTCCGGGCCTTTCTCGGTGTAGCGGAAAGTTACGCCGGCGCGGGCAATCAGGTCAAAGTAGTTTTTTAATTGCGTCGGGATGTTGAAATTGTACATCGGCGCCGTAATAACAACGGTATCCACAGACTGAATTTCAGCAATCAGCTCGTCGGAAAGCGCCAGGGCTTCCTGCTGACGCGGCGTCAGAGCAGCATCGGAAGGACGCAGCGCGCCGACCAGTTCGCCGTCCAGTACCGGAATCGGATTTGCAGCCAGATCGCGGATCACGATCTCATCGCCGCTGTGCGCCGCTTTCCACTCTGCAACAAAGTGATCGGCCAGCTGGTTGGACTGTGAGTAGCCTGCGAGAATGCTCGATTTCAGTACTAAAACTTTGCTCATAATGAATTTCCTTTGTTATGCGGATGTGTCCGCTCAATGACTTACACTCTATTGGCAAATCAGCCGTAGGGATAGTGCAATATTCTGAAGCCCGTGTTCGAATTTACTGAACAAGGTTAGCGCGCCGCAGCCGTAGCTAAGTGGTTGTCTGTGCTACAATACGCAAAATTTTTTATTCATACTTTGTTTGCCAGCCTGCTGGCGATTAGCGAGCTTTTTTATGTCTGATACTCCCCGTACGCCTTTAACGACGCTGGCGCCGCGCCTGGAAGCGCTGATGCTCAGAGATCGTCAGCGGCTGCAAAAGCGCCTGCACGGCGCAAAAAAAGTGAAGAACCCTGCGGCTCAGCAGGCGATAGCCGATGAGCTGAGCGGCGAAATCGCCGCGGCGGAACAGCGCGTGGCGCTGCGGAAAGCGGCCACGCCGACCATCCGCTACCCGGAAAACCTGCCGGTCAGCCAGAAGAAACAGGAAATCGCCGAGGCTATTCGCGATCACCAGGTGGTGATTGTGGCAGGCGAAACCGGCTCGGGGAAAACCACCCAGCTGCCGAAGATTTGCATGGAGCTGGGCCGGGGCATCACGGGGCTGATTGGTCACACCCAGCCGCGTCGTCTGGCGGCGAGAACCGTGGCCGATCGCATTGCGGCCGAGCTGGAAACCTCGCTCGGCGGCTGCGTGGGCTACAAGGTGCGCTTCAACGATCAGGTCAGCGAAACGACGCAGGTCAAGCTGATGACCGACGGTATCCTGCTGGCGGAAATCCAGCAGGATCGCCTGCTGATGCAGTACGACACCATCATTATTGATGAGGCGCACGAGCGCAGCCTGAATATCGACTTCCTGCTGGGCTATCTGCGCGAGCTGCTGCCGCGCCGTCCCGATTTAAAGATTATCATTACCTCGGCCACTATCGATCCGCAGCGCTTTTCCCGGCACTTTCACCATGCGCCGGTGATTGAAGTCTCCGGCCGCACTTATCCGGTCGAAGTGCGTTACCGGCCGATTGTGGAAGAAGCGGAGGACACCGAACGCGATCAGCTACAGGCGATTTTTGACGCGGTGGACGAGCTGGGTCAGGAAAGCCGTGGCGATATCCTGATCTTTATGAGCGGCGAAAGGGAAATTCGCGACACCGCCGATGCGCTGAACCGGCGCGATCTGCCGCATACGGAGATCCTGCCGCTCTATGCGCGCCTTTCCAACGCCGAGCAGAACCGCGTCTTCCAGTCGCACAGCGGCAGGCGCATCGTGCTGGCGACCAACGTGGCGGAAACGTCGCTGACCGTGCCCGGCATTAAGTACGTTATCGATCCCGGCACGGCGCGTATCAGCCGCTACAGCTTCCGCACCAAGGTTCAGCGTTTGCCGATTGAGCCGATTTCCCAGGCGTCGGCAAACCAGCGTAAAGGACGCTGCGGCCGCGTTTCCGAGGGCATCTGTATCCGCCTTTATTCGGAAGAGGATTTTTTAAGCCGTCCGGCCTTTACCGATCCGGAAATTTTGCGCACCAATCTGGCCTCGGTCATCTTGCAAATGACCGCGCTGGGCTTGGGCGATATCGGCGCGTTTCCTTTTGTGGAAGCGCCGGACAAACGCAATATTCAGGATGGCGTCAAGCTGCTGGAAGAGCTGGGCGCGATAACCCTGGACGACCAGCACTACAAGCTGACGCCTTCCGGCCGTTCGCTGGCGCAGCTGCCGGTCGATCCGCGCCTGGCGAAAATGGTGCTGGAGGCGCAGAAATACGCCTGTACCCGCGAAGTGATGATTATCACCGCCGCGCTTTCTATCCAGGATCCGCGCGAGCGTCCGGTTGAGAAACAGCAGGCATCCGACGAGAAACATCGCCGTTTTGCCGACAAAGAGTCCGATTTCCTCTCCTTCGTCAATCTGTGGAACTACCTTCAGGAGCAGCAGAAAGCGCTGTCGTCCAGCCAGTTCCGACGCCTGTGCAAAACGGACTACCTGAACTATCTGCGCGTGCGCGAATGGCAGGATATCTATACTCAGCTGCGGCAGGTGGTGCGCGAGCTGGGTATTCCGCTGAACAGCGAACCGGCGGATTTCCGGGGCGTGCATACTGCGCTGCTGACCGGGCTGCTTTCCCATATTGGTCAGAAAGACGTCGAGAAGCAGGAGTACTCCGGCGCGCGCAACGCCCGCTTCTCGATTTTCCCCGGCTCCGGCCTGTTTAAAAAGCCGCCGAAGTGGACAATGGTCGCCGAACTGGTGGAAACCAGCCGTCTCTGGGGCCGTATTGCCGCCCGTATCGAGCCGGAATGGATCGAGCCGTTGGCGCAGCATCTGATTAAACGCAGCTACAGCGAGCCGCACTGGGAGAAAGGCCAGGGCGCCGTGATGGCCAGTGAAAAAGTCACGCTGTACGGCCTGCCGATCGTAGCCGCGCGCAAGGTCAACTACGGCCCGATCGATCCGGTGCTGTCGCGCGAGCTGTTTATCCGCCACGCGCTGGTGGAAGGCGACTGGCAGACGCGTCACGCCTTCTTCCGCGCCAATCTTAAACTGCGTGAAGAGGTGGAAGAGCTGGAGCATAAATCGCGCCGACGCGATATCCTGGTGGATGACGAGACGCTGTTTACCTTTTATGACCAGCGTATTCCGCACGAGGTGATTTCAGCCCGCCATTTCGACAGCTGGTGGAAAAAGGCGAGCCGCGAGCAGCCCGAGCTGCTTAATTTTGCTAAAGAGATGCTGATCCGCGAAGGCGCTGAGAACATCAGCAAGCTGGATTACCCTAACTTTTGGCAGCAGGGCAACCTGAAGCTGAAGCTGAGCTACCAGTTCGAGCCGGGAACCGATGCGGATGGCGTTACGGTGCATATCCCGCTGCCGCTGCTGAATCAGGTTGAGGAAAAAGGCTTCGAGTGGCAGATCCCCGGCGTGCGGCGGGAGCTGGTTATCGCGCTGATTAAGTCGTTGCCAAAACCGTTACGCCGTAACTTTGTGCCCGCGCCGAATTACGCCGACGCTTTTCTGGCGCGCGCCACGCCGCTGGAGCTGCCGCTGGTGGACGCGCTGGAGCGCGAATTCCGTCGGATGAGCGGCGTCACTATCGACCGTGAGGCCTGGCAATGGGATCAGGTGCCCGATCATCTTAAAATGACTTTCCGCGTGGTGGACGAACATAACCGCAAGCTGGCGGAAGGACGCGATCTCGCCGCGCTGAAAGAGCAGCTGAAGGCCAAAGTGCAGGAAACGCTGTCGCTGGTGGCGGATGACGGGCTGGAGCAGAGCGGCCTGCATATCTGGAGCTTCGGCGATCTGCCAGACCATTTCGAGCAGAAGCGCGGCAGCTACAGCGTGAAGGCATGGCCCGCGCTGGTGGATGAAAAAGAGAGCGTGGCGATCCGGCTGTTTGATTCCGAGCACGAGCAGAAAAAAGCGATGTGGCGCGGTCAGCGCAGGCTGCTGCTGCTCAATATCCCTTCGCCGATTAAATATCTGCATGAAAAGCTGCCGAACAAAGCCAAGCTGGGGCTTTACTTTAACCCTTATGGCAAAGTGCTGGATTTGATAGATGACTGCATCGCCTGCGGCGTGGACAAGCTGATTGCCGAATATGGCGGCCCGACCTGGCAGGAAGAGGGCTTCCGCCAGCTGCATGAAAAAGTGCGAGCGGAGCTGAACGAAACCGTGGTGGAAATAGCCAATAAGGTCGAGCAGATCCTGACGGCGGTGTTTGCTATCAACAAGCGGCTGAAAGGGCGCGTGGATATGACGATGGCGCTGGCGCTTTCCGATATCAAAGCGCAGATGAACGGCCTGGTATATCGCGGTTTCGTTACCGGCAACGGCTGGAACAAGCTTGCCGACACCCTTCGCTATTTGCAGGCTATCGAGCGCCGTCTGGAAAAGCTGCCGGTCGATCCGCACAGCGACCGCGCCAGAATGGTCAAGATAGAGAAAGTTCAGCAGGCCTGGCAGGGGTGGTTTAACAAGCTGCCGCCGGTTCGCCGCGATGATGAGGATGTAAAAGAGATCCGCTGGATGATTGAAGAGCTGCGCGTCAGCTATTTCGCTCAGCAGCTGGGCACGCCTTATCCGGTTTCGGAAAAGCGTATTCAGCAGGCGATGGATGAGATAGTGCTCTGAGATTAACTCGTCCGCAGGCAATACAGGCCAGCGGACGCTCTTAAACTTAAATAGCTGTTGCTAAAAGAATTAGCAGTAAAAACGCGTTAAGGATTGGTGAGCGGCTTTGCCTGCTGCATCCGGCTGGAGAAAAGGCAAAAAGGATATTCACTAGTGCAGCTTAAAAACCTGCCTGAATGCCGCAAACCGACGGCATTCATTTATCCCTTTATTCCTGCGCCAGCGTTTCCAGGCCGTCCCGGAAAGCGGTGACGGCAATGGCGCGGTTATCCGCTTCGTAACGATCTTTTGCCGCCGGTGCAGAGCTTTGTACCGCAATCAGCTGCCAGCCGCTGTCGCTTTTTAGCAGGAGCGGCGAACCGCTGTCGCCAGGCAGGGTGTCGCACTGATGCGACAGCACATTTTTCTGCGCCCAGCCGGTAATCAGACAGTTGCTGTGTGAATAGAGCGTATCAAGATGATCTTCCGGGTAGCCCGCCTGAGTTACCCGACGCTGTTGCGTTTTCAGCGCGGCGGTCAGATCGCTGCGGCTGCCGTCAAACAGCGGCACGGGCGTTATGCCGGAAGGCGGATTATGCAGTACGACCAGCCCGTAATCGTAAGGTGCGGCCGATGAAGGCACGATCCAGCCGTCGCCGTCGGCCTTAAGCTTTCTGCCTAAAGCGGGATCGACCCGGGTATCCACATCGTGAATTTCGTAGCGCCAGTCGCCATCATGCCCGATAAAACGCAGCGCAACGACTTTATCGATTTTGCCCGGCGGCGCCAGCAGACAGTGGCCGGCAGTCAGGGCTAAATGAGGCGAAATCAGGGTGGCGCTACACAGGTTGCCGCTGGCGGTTTCCAGCTGGCCTATTGCTTCCCACGGCTGGCTGGCGGTATCGCTGACAGGGTGGCGATCGTCTTTGCCGAAAAACAGCGTTCTGACATCCTGTGCGTCGTCGTCACCGGCGTGGCTACAAAATGAAAGGGCTAAACATCCCATTAAAAAAAAAGCTTTCAGGCGCATGTCTCTCTCTGAATGGAGATTAAAAACCGCAGGTGGTAATAACTATAGTCGGCTGGCGGTAAAAAGGAAGTTTAATTTATAAATCAGCAGGCTACGGATATTAAAGATAGAAGCTAAAGGCGATAGCGCCGCAGATAATCATACAGGCCAGGATAATTTCGAATAAATAGCGGCGCACCATCATCCGATACTCCAGGAAAAAAACACCCGGCTGAACCGGGTGTTTAAGTGAACAGACTAAGTTGAAGGCTTGCTTCGGCAATTACGCTTTAGGCGCGGCGGCTTTCTTAGCGGTTTTCTTGTGGTGTACTTTCTTGGCGGCCTGAGCTTTCTGCGCTACTGGCTTAGCGGCTTTCTTGTGGTGTACTTTCTTGGCGGCCTGAGCTTTCTGCGCTACTGGCTTGGTTGCTTTTTTATGGTGCACTTTCTTGGCGGCCTGCGCTTTCTGCGCTACTGGTTTAGCCGCTTTTTTGTGGTGTACTTTCTTGGCAGCCTGCGCTTTCTGTGCAGCTGGCTTAACGGCTTTCTTGTGGGCCTTCTTGGCTGCCTGAGCTTTCTGGGCTACCGGCTGTTTAACGGCTTTCTTGTGTTTTTTAGCTGCCTGCGCTTTCTGCACGGCTTTCTTGTGCGCTTTGTGATGCTTAGCGGCATGAGCTGGCGCGGCGGTAGTAGAAGCAGCCGGTGCGGTAGTGGCTGGCGCGGCGGTGGTTTCAGCAGCAAAAGCAACTGAAGAGATACCCATAGCAGCGGCTACAACCAGAGCGAATAATTTTTTCATTGCACAACCCTCAAAGTGTTATTTCATT